>SDBV01003450.1_pt1 | contig 23301 bp, 14 predicted proteins | sample 2277081 | NCBI WGS metagenome assembly SDBV01 (sample SAMN10402039, study PRJNA504765) | marine sediment metagenome | isolation source: marine sediment core GS10_PC15, 223 cmbsf | place: Arctic Ocean: Southern Knipovich Ridge | collected 2010 | reverse complement strand
ACTGGTTCCGGCTTATTGGATGGATCGGTGCGCCGCCTCAACGTTCAGGCAAACAGAAGGCTGGTAATGCCGCTCGGCGAAAATGATGTGATTACGGTGCGTACGGGTTTTGGGGAGGCACAGGACATTAACTCCGGCAATACCCGGTTCATCCGCAAATCGATATTCTCCACTCACCATTTCCGATTTGGATGACTTCCGTTTCACGGCCGGCTTCGGCTGCATCATTGGGGATGTCGGTAATCGCCCCTGGACAATCTACGAGAAGATCAAGCCGGGAACTGGGGGCCAGCTTGGGGAGTAAGGATTCGAGGACGTATTTCGGAAGGGGGCAAATCCAGCCCCTGAGATCGAGCTCGAACGCCTGTTCGTCAATTTCAATTGGTACGAGTTTTTTCATGTTTCCCCACTTCCAACCAAGTGATGAGCAGATAGAACAAACCGAGGAAGAGGAAGACGACTGCCAGTGCTCCGACCCATCCAAACACGTTAGGGAGGAACACGGGTTTTCCGTAGAGCCATCCTTCCCCCACGTGCTTGCCATAGATCAGCACCCATGAACCAGCGGACAGCATCCCGCCAATCAATGCGAACCATGCGCGCACATACCCCTCTGCGCTCCGCCAGAGAATACCGACGCCGCACCCGCCGGCAATGACCATTCCGATACCGAAGATGAAGCCGCCGACAACCGTGTGTATCCCCGCCGGCAGCACGAAGTGTTCTGGTTTGTAACCGGTGGACTTGAGAATGGCGAAGGCCAGGGAACCTAGTCCGATGCTGAGTAGAATCGCCTTCATCATCGTGCCATTTCGGCTGACTAGGATCTCGCGGAAAGCGGCGGCGAAACACAAGCGCGAGCGTTGGAAAATGATCCCGAAGAGGGCGCCGAAGACGAGCAATCCGGCGTGTTTGGGTAAATCCTTGTATGAATACATGACTGCGGCAATGACGATGATCAGAAGAAACACAACGCCGATATATGGTTGGGTCGACGGTTTCGCGGCAGGTGTAGCGTGACCTCTCGGTGCGGATTTGAAATCAACTTCCACTACGGCTTTTTGGGCCCGCGAACGCAAGAACACTCCGCCAACATATGCTCCGAACAACAAACCGATGGCCATCAATGGGCCACTCAGGGACAGTGCCATGGTCGCTGAAAAGAAGCCCCCGACGTTGCAGGGAGGGGTGATGACCGTCCCGTAGCCCATGAGCACTCCGCCGATGAAACCGGTCAGGTAACCTTTCCAACCCTCGGTACGAATCTTGAATTCGCGGGAGAACATAGCGGCGAGCAAAACACCGAGGATGATACCGAAGTCGATCATGCTGTGAAGATCGAGATGCGGGGCGGTGAGAGGGTAGGGAATGAAAGGAGCATCCACCTGCACACCGGCGAGGTTGTAGAGTTGAGCCCCCCACATTGATATTTGCGGAAACACGCCAATTGCGCGCGAGAACATGAACATCAGGATGTTGACGAATACCAACGCCAGCGCCCCCACCCAGACGGGCCAGGGTTTCTTCCACACGATTGTCACAAACGTGTCTCTCAACCGACCAAGGACTTTTGTTCGCCCGGTAGTCTGGCTGAGGTGACTGAGATCTTTCATTTCCTCCCTTCTTTAACATCGGAGATGCCGAATGGTCCAACTGGAAATACCGATAAATGGCAATGCTCCTAACAGGAAGACCCGATTCGTCAATGGAGTGAAAACTAGCTTTTTCGAGGGTTGTGGCTCCCCAATATTCGTACCGTGCGGGATCATGGGTGTTTTTCTGTCGGTATGCAAGCGGCTCACGTTTCCTAGATTGACGCTTCCGGTGCGGGAATCGACATTGATCCGATGGTTATCTGGTTTCTTCGTCTATTTTTCCGGTTCTGGCGATCTGTCTTGCGGTCGCGACGGAGGGTTGTTCTCGAGAATGATCTTCCGCCTTGAACGGAGGGCGTCTTTCCGTTGGGCAGCCTGACGCTCTGGCTACTTTGTATACCATCCGGCGCCTTTTTAGGAACGAAGAAGAAAGAACGTCTTTTCAGTTAGCGGCGATAAACTTCTTGGGATTTTCCTCGAACGGGGCCTTGCACCCCGGACAACAGAACACGTACGTCTTACCCTCATGAACCGAGAAGGTAGAGTCGGCCGCCACTTTAAAGTCATTTTTCATCACCGGACAACGGGCATCGGTACCCGGGGCGGGCATGCCGTCAAAACCGTTTTTGACCGGACCTGCTTTGGCCTCGGGCTGTGACGCCTGGTGTTTTGAATGGTCGTGAGACTCCGGCATTGCCTGTTTTGGTGCCAGGGCGGTTGACGCCGTCTGATCGTGTGATTGCTGCGCCTTCCCGCCGGACTGATCGCTTTTTCCGCATGCCATAACTAAAAAGGACACCACTATTGCGGTGAGGGCCGATGTGATGATTGTGGTCGATCTCATAATATTCTCCTGAAGTTATGCCGCATCACCGCGGCGTGTTCAAATTCAGGCCTTGCAGCCATCATGCCAAAAACGTATCCCCTTAGAATGCTAAGGGAAACAGTGTTGGTCGGCAATCGATAACCCCTGGGTTATAAGAATATTCTCATTGTCAGTGAAGAGAATACTCAAGTGCCGCTAAGAGGCCGACCTGAAATTACCTTCCGATAACGCCACACCCAAAGCACAATAGCCGCAAATTTTATAGAACCTTAAGATATTCGTTGCCGCGTTTGAGAATATTCTCTATTGCTTTACTGCAGATCGCTCATACTCTTGAATATTGCAGTGTTTTTTTGTTGGCACAGCTATTGCTCGTATTTCGAATGCAATCCAGTAAAGCGCATTCAGATGGGAAGTCAGCATGACGAAGAAAATGACATCACAAGGAGTTAACGATATGCACAAGACCTCGGGGGATCCTGGTTGCTGCACAAGGTGCTGTGTACGCCAAGCGAATCCGGCAGTCCCTTGGATACCGGGATTCATCTTTGGGGCAGTGCTAACCGTGACCGCTTCGGCTTGTGCCACCACCAATGAAAATACTGCCCGGCGAGAGTTCGATGCCCACGTAAACGCCTTTTCCCGGGTGTCGTTGAGCACGAATAATGGTGCATCGGTTCCTGACGGGACTCTGGAGAGCTATATCGCCTATGCCATGCGGAACAGTCCGGAGCTGGAGGCGGCGTTTGAACGATGGCAGGCCGGCGTCAATCGCATTGCGCAGACCAGGCGTCTGCCGGATCCGGTTATCAGCTATGCGTTCTATATCAGGAACGTGGAGACACGGGTTGGTCCTCAGCGTCACCGACTGAGCTTGAAGCAGTCCTTTCCCTGGCCCACCAAGTTGAGCGCCGGTGCAGATGCGGCCTCGGCCAAGGCCCAGTCGTTGCAGCGACGTTTTGATGCACGGGCCATCGCCATCGCGGCCGCGGTTGAGCAGAAGTACTGGTCTTTGTGGGGGTTTCAAACGGCGCGAAAAATACATGAGGAGCACCTCGAGATACTCAAAGGGCTATCGGAATCTGCCGGTGCACTATTGATGACCGGTCAAATCGAGCTGGCCGATCAGCAACAGATCGACTTGACCTCGGCGCGTATGGAAGATCTTCTCTTTGCCATTGACGAACAGATTGTTCAAGCGGCCGCAGCCATGAAGGGCGTCATCGGCGCCCCCCAATCCATGTCGGTGTCTGTCGTGTCATCGCCGAGCTCACTCGATATGTCAATTGATGAAAAGAAGCTACTGGCGTCCGTTCGCAGCCATCCCTATATTCATTCGTTCGAGGACCTTGCCAAAGCCAGCGAGGCGGATGCAAGGCGCGAGACGGCGAGTCGGTATCCCAGTTTCAGTCTTGGGGTGGATTGGATAGAGACGGGCGAAACGTCGATTCCGGATGTGCCAGACAGTGGAAAAGATGCGGTCATAGCGGGCATCGGCGTATCCGTCCCCCTTTGGCAACGCAACTACAAAGACGGCGTTGAAGCCTATAAGTCAGAGATGAGGGCATACCGGGCGGACGGACGCGCGGCAACGGATAGGGCAGTGGCCGAGTTCTATACGGTTCTTTCTGGCCTGCGTGATGCAAGGCGGCGCGTCGACCTGTACCACCATACGCTCATTCCGCAGGCGGAGAGTGTATTCGAATCGGTAATTGGCGCCTATGTGAGCGGCAAGGGCAGCATTGCGTCGATGCTCCTCGCCCAGCAGGATCTGCTCGACCTGCGGGTTCAATTGATCGATATCCAAGCGGATTACGCAAAAGGATGGGCCGCGCTCGAACACATCGTTGGACACGATGTAACCTCCTTTGATGCGGCGCGAAAAATAGATGGAGAAGCACAATGATACGGATCGTTCCAAAAAGCATTACTCGCTTAATTGGCATCATCTCGCTTATCGTGGTCGGCTTTGCTTTCGGACTGTTGGCGTCAGCGTTGTTTTCAGGGGGAGGCGAAACCGAAAACGGCGCCGATAAGAAAGAACGTGCCGGCGCTGATGAAAGTGCCACGACATGGACTTGCGCCATGCATCCCCAGGTCAAACAACCGGAGTTCGGGCTCTGCCCCCTGTGCGGCATGGACCTCATTCCCCTCAAAAACGACGGCGCCGATCCGGGCCCCCGTAGTGTGGTTCTTTCCGAGCGGGCCAGGATACTCGCCCGTATCGGTACGACCGCTGTGGCGCGCCAAAAAAAAAGCACAACCGATCTGCGGTTGCTCGGACGGATTGAACCGAGCGAGACGTCGATGAAAAATATTACGGCCTGGACCGGGGGCCGGATTGATCGGCTTCACGTCAAGGTAACGGGGCAGTCAGTTCGCAAAGGCCAGGTTATCGCCACGTTGTACAGCCCGGAGGTTTTTGGCGCCCATCAGGATTTGATCGTGGCGAAACGGCAGGTTGCCCGAATGGCCGACAGCAGCGAAACCGCAAATCTTGCCACTGAGCGGGCCTACGAGGCATCGAAGAATCGTCTGCGACTTCTGGGGGTTCCCGACAACGAAATCGCGGGAATGGCGGTGGCTGAAAAGCCGACCAAACAAATAGCTATCCGAACCCCCTTCGCGGGCACCGTGATGGAGCGCGTCGCAACAGAAGGGGACTATGTCCAAACAGGTGCGCTGTTGTACAAGGTGGCGGATTTGTCGAGATTGTGGATTCAGTTGGACGCGTATGAGCGTGACCTTGCGGGAATCGCTACGGGCCAGCCAGTGGAAATTCACGTTGAAGGAATAGCGGATGAGATGTTCGACGGTGAGGTTGATTTTATCGACCCCATTGTCGACCCTCGAAGGAGGACCGCTCGAGTGCGGGTTGCCGTGAAGAACAAGGACCGTCGATTACGCCCGGGCATGTTTGTACAGGCGGATGTGAAGTCTCTGAGTACCGACGGTGCGCTGCCCCCTCTCATCATACCGAGCTCCGCCCCGCTGTTTACAGGACGTCGAGCGATTGTTTTTGTTGAGGAGCCGGGTGCGGACAGGCCGACATACACAGCAAGGACCATTCGCCTGGGCCCCAAGACGGGTGACATATATCCGGTGGTCGCCGGACTGGCCGAAGGGGAGAGAGTGGTCACCAAGGGGGCGTTTACCTTGGATGCGGATCTGCAGATACGCGGTGGTAACAGTATGATGACGGCCCCGGACGATTCGGCTCTCGAAGGAGAGGATAATGTCATCCATATGACCGCCAAGGAGCGCCGAAAGCTGGTCCCGGTCCTCGATGCCTATCTCGAGGTTCAAAAGATGCTGGCGGCGGATGACTTCGAAAAGGCAAAAGCCGCCGCGAAAAAGTTGGCCAATCAAAGCGGGAAATCTAAAATCGCCGGTCCCGCGACCGCGGCCAAATTCTGGAAGAAACACGGTGCCGAGCTGCGTGAGCATGCCGGTCATTTGGCGACATCGGGGACCATGGAAGAGGCCCGCGGGGTATTCGAAACCGTGAGCCGCCATATCATTCACCTGCTCGAGAGGCTCGGCAACCCCCTGGATTCGCCGGTTCGACTGGCGTTTTGTCCCATGGCGATGGGAAGCAAAGGCGCAAAATGGGTGCAGCGGGGAGAGGTCGTCGACAATTCTTACTTTGGTGATCTGATGCGCACCTGCGGTGAAATTCAAAGCACGATAGAGGCGGGATCACACTTGCTCATTGCGACACCGGTTGCCGAGACATCTCCTGCGGCCCCTGGGGGAGGGCACCAGCATTGACTTCAACTAAGACAACACAAGGTCAACCCGAAGGTTTCTGGGAAGCTCTTATCGGTTGGTTTCTCGATAATAAGCTGGTGGTCTTTATCCTCATCGCGATGTTGTTCGTGGCCGGGGTGTATGTGTCTCCGTTCGACTGGGATCTCAAGGGCGCCCCCACGGATCCGGTGCCGGTGGACGCCATTCCCGATATTGGCGAGAATCAGCAGATCGTTTTCACAAAATGGTCGGGGCGCTCCCCTCGTGATGTCGAAGATCAGATTACTTTTCCCCTTACGACGGCATTGCTCGGCATATCAGGGGTGCGAACTATCCGAAGCGCTTCAGCGTTCGGGTTTTCCACCATCTACATTATTTTTGATGACGACGTGGAGTTCTACTGGTCTCGTTCAAGGGTGCTGGAGAAGCTCTCATCGCTTCCTGCGGGAACGACACCGGATGGTGTGAGCCCCACCCTCGGTCCGGATGCGACCGCACTGGGGCAGATATTCTGGTACACGCTGGAAGGGCGAAATGAAAAAGGCGAAACCGTTGGCGGCTGGGACCTCGATGAGCTGCGATCAATACAGGACTGGACCGTACGGTATTCGCTCCAGGCGGTGAAAGGGGTCTCCGAGGTGGCCTCGGTGGGGGGATTTGTTCGCGAGTACCAGGTGGACGTGGATCCGGATGCCATGCGCGCCAATGGGGTCACGCTGGCCCAGGTCGCCGCCGCGGTGAAGGGATCGAACCTGGACGTGGGGGCGAGGACAATTGAAGTAAACAAAGTGGAGTTTGTAATCCGAAGCCTCGGGTTCGTGAAAAACCTCGCGGATCTAGAGGAATCGGTGGTGGTGTCCAGGGACAACACCCCCATACGGGTTCGAGATGTGGCAAGTGTCGCGGTTGGTCCTGCCCTGCGCCGGGGCGCCCTCGATGACGCCGGAGCACCGGCGGTGGGGGGCGTGGTGGTCGCGAGATTTATGGAGAATCCCCTCACGGTGATAAGCGCTGTGAAGGAGCAGATGAAGCTCATCGGACCGGGCTTACCCAGGAAGACCCTTGAGAACGGAGAAACCAGTCAGGTGACGATCGTGCCCTTCTACGATCGCACAACCCTCATTCACGAGACCCTGGATACCCTCTCATCCGCGCTGTACATGCAGATTCTCATCACTGTGATTGTTGTTCTGATCATGCTCCGAAACCTGCGCAACTCTCTACTCATCTCCGGACTTCTTCCCCTAGGCGTACTAACCGCGTTTGTTTTGATGAAGTACACCGGAGTGGACGCCAACATCATGGCCCTTGGAGGGATAGCGATTGCCATTGGGACCATGGTGGATATAGGCATTGTATTTGTCGAGAATATGAACCAGCACCTCGATGAGCTTCCCCCTGACGGGGATCGGTCCGTCGCGATAAAACGTGCGGCGGCGGAGGTTGCACCGGCGGTGATGACCTCCGTGTTGACGACGGTGGTGAGCTTTATCCCGGTCTTCGGTCTGTCGTCTACCGAGCTTCGGCTGTTTGCCCCGTTGGCGTTCACAAAGACATTCGCCATGACGGGCGTCCTATTGACGGCCATTGTTATCCTCCCGGGTGCGGCCCAGATTGTCCTGCGCAGAAGGCCGACACCTGTCGACCGTGAGCTGAGTGGATACCTGAAAATATTCCGCACGGTTTTCAGAAGTGCGCACATCCGAGATTGGCTGCTGGTGGGGCTTGGGGTCCTGATGCTGTCTCTAAACGCTATTCTCGGCGGTTTTGTTATTGCCCTCGGCCTGTTTCGACTGGTGCGGCCGATCCTGGGGACCCGCGTGGTGGGGATATGGACGGGTGTGGAAAACTATCTGGCGGCGCTCGGTGTGACCCTGGCACTCACGTCTGTCTGGTTGCCGCTTGGCCCGGAGAATGGCTTGCTCATCAATGCGGCGTTCGTGGGCGGTCTGATTTTGCTGGTGCTCGGAACGTTCCGATTATTTGAACGCTTCTACACTCCGATTCTGGGGGCGTTTCTTCGTCACAAATTGCTTTTCTTCACGCTACCGGCTGCCATCCTCCTGTTTGGTACCATGACCTTGCTGGGGTTTGACACCCTGTTCGGATTTTTGCCCCAGTCGGTAAAAACGAACAAGACGGTATCTTCTCTTGCCCATGCCTTTCCCGGGCTCGGCAGAGAGTACATGCCCCCCTTCGATGAAGGGTCATACCTGTACATGCCAACCACCATGCCCCACGGTTCCATCGGCGCGGTGCAGGAAATGATGAGTGAGATGGATATTGCCATATCGCATATCCCCGAAGTCGACAGGGTGGTGGGAAAGCTCGGCCGGGTGGACAGCGCCCTGGACCCGGCGCCGGTTTCCATGCTCGAGACAGTCATTACTTACAAGCCGGAGTACCGGACTGAAAAGGACGGCACTCGCGTACGCCAGTGGCGGGAGCATATTCAGTCCCCCAAAGATATATGGAATGAAATAGTGGATTCCGCGCAAAGGCCGGGGGTGACGAGCGCGCCGATGCTGATGCCCATCGGGGCCAGAATCGTGATGCTGCAAAGCGGTATGCGGGCGCCCATGGGCATCAAGGTGCAGGGGCCAAGCCTGGAGGTCATCGAAAAGTTCGGACTCGAGCTGGAAAAGGTTCTGAAAACCTCCCCCTCAATCAGGCCGGAGACGGTGTTTGCCGACCGAGTTGTGGGCAAACCCTATGTAGAGATTGATATCGACCGCCAGGCCATCAGCCGGTATGGCCTGTCTGTAACAGATGTACAGGAGGTCCTGCAGGTCGCTCTGGGAGGCCGGACACTGACGCGGACCGTGGAGGGACGCGAGCGGTATGCGGTAAGGGTGCGTTATATGCGGGAGGAGCGCGACAGCATCGAAGCGCTGGATCGTATCAATATATCAAATAAGAAAGGACAGAATGTACCCCTGTCGCAACTCGCGACGATAAGGTACGTGAAGGGGCCTCAGGTAATCAAATCCGAAGATACGTTTCTCACGTCGTATGTGCTGTTTGATAAGCGTCAGGATATCGCCGAGGTACAAGCGGTAACGGACGCGCGGGCATTGATTGCCGCAAAAATCAAATCCGGCGAGGTCCGGGTGCCCGACGGCGTGAGCTACCGATTTGCCGGCTCGTATGAAAACCAGGTGCGCAGTGAGAAACGCCTGATGCTGCTGATTCCCATCGCTCTGGCGCTGGTGTTCATCCTGCTCTACTTCCAGTTCCACCGAGCGGCGCTAAGCTGCATCATCTACAGTGGCGTGGTTGTCGCCGTATCGGGTGGGCTTATCCTGATGTGGCTGTACGCCCAGCCGTGGTTTTTGGATTTTTCAGTATTCGGAGAATCCATGCGTAATCTACTCCGCGTGGATACGGTCAACCTCTCTGTTGCAGTGTGGATCGGATTCATTGCGCTTGTCGGCATTGCCACCGACGACGGTGTGGTGATGTCCACCTATCTCCAGCAACGATTTAGAAAAACGCCTCCGACCTCGGTGGCGGAGGTGCGCACTCTGACGTTGGAAGCGGGCAAACGCCGTGTGAGACCCTGCCTCATGACCACGGCCACCACCATTTTGGCGCTTATACCGGTTATTACCTCTCAAGGCAGAGGGGCGGACATCATGGTGCCGATGGCGTTACCCTGCCTCGGCGGCATGGCCATCGAGCTGTTGACCCTCTTTGTGGTGCCGGTGCTCTACAGCGCAATGGAAGAAAGAAAAGTGAAAAGGCTGATTAGGGAGCCATGATGACCCGCGTCATGTCATTGTACACTCACTTTTGATTACCCTATCCGGTGTGCCTCCCCAAAATCCGTACGCGCCGTAATCACATCATTTTCGCCGAGCGGCATCACCCCTCTTCGGAGTGGGCCGGCCAGCAAATAGTCCAAAAGACAATAGGGGTCAATACCCATCACGTCAGAATAGGGGTCAATACCCATCACATATCACTTGCCCAGAGACAATAGGGGTCAATACCCATCACATATCACTTGCCCAGAGCGTTCCAGTCATTCATCGGTCCATTCCCCTTTCCGAAGAACTCTGGGGCTTTTGGTCGGAGCCAATTTGTCTCGAGATATAGTCAGAATGGTGCAAGACAGCCGGATCGCGACCAAGGGCTCCCTCTAATCCGGCTTGAGTCTGGCATTCGAGCTGACGGACCATAAGGTGATCTCCGCCGAAACTTTACTTTTTCGTGATACGGCCTAAATTTGAGAAATGAAGAAGCTACACGAGGATCCCAACGCCGACACCCAGCAAATGGAAGTGCCGAGTGAATTTGACATCAATATGTCGCTGCCTTTGCGGACGAAGCTCTCCGTCGAAATCATTGACGGACCCGGCCGGGGAAAAGTGATCTGGATGTCGTCCGGCAGATTGATCATCGGCAGAAGCGATGCCGACCTGGTGCTCGAGGACCAGAAGGTGTCCAAGAAACACGCGGCGATCGAAGTCTACTCCCGCACCAACATCTTCGTTCGCGACCTGGCCTCGACGAACGGCACCTCGGTCAACGGAAATCAGGTCACCAAGCAGAAGCTCAACGACGGCGACGTGATCCAGATCGGCAAGGTCACGATGAGATTCCGCCAAGTTAACGAATAGGGGTCAATACCCATCACATCACTTGCCTAGCGTTCCAGTTATTCATCGGTCCATTCCCCTTTCCGAAGAACTCTGGGGCTTTTGGTCGGAGCCAATTTGTCTCGAGATACAGTCAGAATGGTGCAAGAATGACTTCTTTGAAAGAGGACACCTTCGATCGGATTCCTGCTATGATACTTCTCATGAAATACCAAACGATGTCACTCGTCGCCCTGGTCGTGTCGCTGTGTAGTTGCGGCGGGGCCGGTACAAAGGTTCAAGATGTGACCGCGCACCCGGTGGCGCAACCCGGTGAGCCGGCCATGGCCGGCGCCGTGCTGACAACTGCGGTCGACTCCAACAGCGAGAGCGCCGCGCCCGCGTCCACCGATTTCGGGAGGAACACCGAGCGGATCTATCTCATCGCCGAACTCACCGATCTGGCACCCGACACCGAGATCGACGTCAGCTGGAGCTCGATGAAGGGCGGTGAACCGCTCCACCGCTCGACGGACACCGGCTCGGGCGACCACAAATTGGTAGCCGACATCCGCGCGCCGTCGGGCGGTTTCGAGGTCGGCGACTACCAGGTCTTCGTCTATGCCAATAACGCGCGGCTGGGTCACGCCAGTTTCCACATCGGCGGCAAGGCCAAGGACTGGACCGGCGTGCGGGGGCTGATGGTCTCCTCCGCCATCACCGCCTGGACCAACGAGGCGATCGATCCCAAGTCGTCGTTTTCCAGGGGCACCAAGCGGATCTACGCCGTGTTCCAGGTCCGCACCGACAAACCGAGCCCCTTCGTGCGTGTGACGTGGTTGCGGGGCGAGAAGGAGCTGGCGGTGAACGATTTGGAGTGTGGAGAGGTGCGCTGCGTCGACTCCTACGAGAAGGGTAAGCAGGTCCCGCTCGGCGACTATAAGGTGGAGATAGACGTCAACGGCGAGGTCATGGCCCGCCGCAGCTTCCACGTGGGTGGCGACTCGGTCAGCCCGATGCTCATGCACGCGGCCCTGGGTGTTGCCAAGGGCAAAAAGAAGCGGATGCCCAAGCGTCACAACGAGGTCTTCAAGGGTCCGACAAGCGGCCTGCGCTGTGGGGTCCGCATCTCGAACTTGCCCGACGAGGCTGTGGTCAGGGTGACCTGGATTGCGGTGACCGACAGCGGCGAAGAAGAGAAGCATAAAGCCGAGGAGATCGTCAAAGGCGGCGGGTCCCAAACCGCGGTCGTCGATTGGCCGATCGACGGCGCCCTCGAACCGGGACGCTACAAGGCGGTCGTCAACCTCGGTTCACGCAAGCTCGAAGAGCTGGCCTTCACCGTCAAGTAAGAGCAAAGGGGGTCAAAACCCTCCACTTGACATATAGCGCCCCAATAAGATGGAGCGCCTTTCCTCCCGGCCGGCCGTCTTCCAGCGAGCCCAAAAAATCAGCGCGGACGCGGCTGCCAGTATTTATCAAAAAAACCGCCGGCGAGCACGTCTCGGTCATCTCCCAGCACGCGACCGCCTTTTCTGGCCCATTTGGACGCGTCGTATATCAGGTAATCGGGGATGAGCCTGGGGGGATGGGCCACGTAGTACAGTGCTTTTTTTGAGACGCCGGTGTGGACGACCACGTATCGATTTGGGTTGAGCGGATTGGGATAGATGAGCGAGGCGGCCACAGTCTGGCCGGTGTATTTTTGGTTGCCCATTGTCACACTGTTATCGGCAATACGAATCGGCAATCGATCCGCAATTTGCGAGATCAGCCGATTTCCCTTTGGAGTGCCCACCAGCACCAGCGAATACTGCTCGATATCCGCTTTTGTGACATCCACGTCCGCCTTGACCGGCCAATCGACCGTCACCCCTCCCCATGGTTTCCTGAGCTCTTCGATCCGACGCCTGGCCAGGATCGCCTCGGCGGAATCGCCGGTGCCAAAAACAAACAATAGCGGTTCGTACAACGCATCGCCTATGGGACCGGCCAGCTCGGGTCGTTTGCACAGCTTTTCACATTTGGGTTTGGGTCCTTCTGTCCACTTTGCCCCTTCCAGGTAAAACTGCCAGTCTTGCGCCTCTTTGGCCGCTTCGAATCTTTGCCCATCCACCACCAGGACCACCGGGGCTTCGCCTCTCAGGGTCGTTTCGTTTTTTACGACAAACGCAGCGATATTGTTGGTTTTTATCAGAATCTCGTTGTTTTTTTCCCAGGTCGCGTCGATGTCCGCCCACCCGGCAAAATCGACGACGTCATCGATTGTGATCCAATGGGACTTGCGATAGCGCAACCTGGACGTTTTAAATACTATTTTGCGTGGGTGGGTCTTGCGCTTGTACCTGGCAAAGTGGGAAAATATTTTTCGGTCTTCATAGGTCTGGGTCCATACATTATGGCCCTCGTCCGGTGTCTGGTAGATCATCTTGTATCCGAGGAGATTGTACTGATCCACCAATACCCTGGAATGAAGCGGGTTGTCCCTGAGACCGTGAACGATGTAGAGCGGGAGGTATTTTCCGTTCAATGCCCAGTCCTTGTTCGAGCGAAAGCTGGCGAGGAACTTTTCCCATGGTCTGAGCCTGGTTTTTCTGATCGATTTGTAGATAAAAAGGCTGTGATACCCGCAAAGCGGCACTGCCGCGGCGAACAGATCCGGCTTGTGCAATGGGATCGAAGCCGAACCGATGCCGCCCATTGAAAAGCCGGTGATGTAGATCCTGTCCGGGTCGATTCGATAACGTTCGCGCACTTGATCGATGGCTTTGCGCACATCGACCTCGCCGAACGCCCGGTAGCCCGAGTTGCCGAATGCGCTGGGGGACAACACAAAAAAGGGAGATTGACCGACTTTCCCCGGGTGGCGCTCCCGCGCCATTTGGGACCCTCCTTCGAGGAGCGGTTTCCCAAAAATGGTCATCGTGTTTCTCATCGGAGAGCCGTTAATTCCGTGCAAGCTGACCACCAGCCCAAAGCGTCTTTCGCCCTTTTCCCGCCATTGGGGTGGAACGTACAGGGTGTAGGAGCTGTATGAACCGTCAATCTCAGATCGATACCCGCGGCGTTGAACCTCTCCCCGGCGACCGAAGTAAGGATCTCGCCCGTCGACAAGCGTCTTTGCGATGGCCCGGGTGTCTTTTATCTCGCGCGTCAGGTAACGATAGTCTCGATCTCCGTTTTCAATCAACGATTTCAAATGGTCGATTCGCCAGGCCGCGCTCTCAATACTCGACCCCGGCATATCATCTCTTTTCAACGCTCCGTTCAAATTGGATTGGGCGTCGGCCAATCCCTTTATGTCCCGCATCCTGAAACCGAGATGTTCTTTGAATTTCAACGTACCGATCTTGACTCGAATGACCGATGGCGCACGCTCGGCGTCAAAACGAAAGGTGCCGAGGGCCAGATCGGTCGGACCGTCAATGGACAGGTCGGCTGTTCCATCGATCGCCTCGGGTGCACCCGGTCCGACAAAGGCGACCCGCGATGGCATTTTTTCGGCAATCGGTCGACCACCTTGAAAAACGTACCGCAAAGTCACATCGACCCTCTGAGCCTCCAGATCCAATTCGCGCTGAATCACCAGACGCCCGGCTTTTTCGAGCCCATGGGTCAATTTACTACTCGCCCCCGGCAAGACGATGCTGACATTGCCGGGCAGATCGAAATGCTCGTCCATCAATCGGGTGTACACGCGCCATATGCGGGTATCCGACTTCCACAGCTTGAGCACGATCAGATTGTCACCCGGCAACAGGTCCAGAGCCACCAGATCCGTATCGGGCACGGCCCGCCGTTTCACGCTGCGCTTCAACAACTGTTTTTGATTGCACCAGATTTCGACGCCCCCGTCGCTGCCGGAAGAAAACCACATTTTTCGCGACTGTTCAGTTCGAATCACAGCGGCGAGGTAAATTGTACCGGTTCGAGGCCCGTGAAACCGAAGGCCCCTGGAGCTGCTGAATCGGGCCTTCCAGCGGCGCCCTGCGCTGATGTCGCCCAATCGAGGCGATTTCTCGAGATCGGCGATACCGATGTGATCCCTGTCGGCCAGGACCTCGGCCCGAATCTTTTTGCCGGTCGGCGCAGCCACGGTCCCAAGCTGCAACCAGGAGGTGATAAAACCCTCTTTGCCGGGTTTGATCAAAAGGTCATCAGATTTGACCTCCTCGGCCGAACCGATCGACGACACAAAAAAAAGAGCCCCAAGAACCGCTATCGCAGCAAGTCGGAAACCATCTGGTCTTGTTGCATGGGTGCGCATTTTTTTTACCGTTTGATATAACCGATATTCTCGAGTGCTTCGATCATCTCCGGTGTAATCCGGCCCTCTTGCGCCTCGTCGAGAAAGTAGGGCCGAAGCGTTTCGAGCAGATCCAACAGCTCTGGTTTATTCTCAGAAGCGGCAAAAAGCTCCGTTGTCTCGCCCGGATCCGCTTCCAGGTTGTAAAATTCGTAGCGTTCTTTTTCCCACGCCAGGCTCGGCAAGTTGAGGGGATCGGGTTTTCGTTTGCGAGCCTGGAGTTCGAGCAGGTTCTTGAGGGCCGTATCCTTGACTTTGTGGTGATGCACCAGTTTCCACGGTCCGTTGCGCATGGTTTGCCTGCGCACGCCGTGGGAATTGTACTGACTGAACAGGTGCCTCTGTCGATTTATCGATGGATCTTTGAGCGCGTTGACAATCGAGAGACCCGGCAATTCGTCGGCGGCATAATCGATACCCGCAAGATCCAGGAGAGTGGGCGCGAGATCGACATGCGTAAAGGGTCGATCATCGTATGCACCGCTCGTCTCAACGACCGGGGAAACCAGGATGAAGGGGACCCGGAGCACGGACTCCCACATATGATATGTATGGGTGTAGCAATTGTGGTGACCAAATGCCTCGCCGTGATCCGATGTGATGACAACGGATGTGTTCTCCAATTTTTGTGTCCTTTTGAGATAATCGAAGAGACGGCCGATCTGGGTATCGGCGCTATTGACTTCGCCGTCATACGCGGCGACCAGACGCTCGTGATCCAGCCTGGGTAAAGGTTCTCGATATTCTCTGAACGGGAAACGGATCACCTCCCCTTTTGGCAGGGCGTCGAGAAACTGCCGGTGCGCGCGAAGCGGGCGGTAAGGGGTATGGGGATCGATGAGAAAAAGCGTCAAAAAAAACGGCTTGTCCCCTACCCTCTTCAACCAGGAAACGGCCGTGTCCACCAATCGTTCGTCCCGGGGGAATATCTGGTCCAGGCTTTTGACATCCTCATAGGTTTGAAACCCTTGACCAAATCCCCATATTTTCTGCACCAACTGGTTGCCCACGATACCGGCGGTCCGGTATCCGGCGTTGCGGAATCGCTCGGCCGTTGTGGTGATCTTTTTGTCGAGGTGGTTTCCATCCCACTCGATATGGTGCACGCTTTTGGGCTGCCCCGTGATCATCGTGGTGAAGCTCGGCCTGGTCCAGGACGAGTTGGAAACATAATTGCTCAACAGAATGCCCTGTCTTGCCAGTCCATCCAAAACCGGGCTGGTATCGCGATCATATCCGTAGATGCCGAGGTGCTTTGCATTGAGCGCATCGACGATGACCAATATGACAGAGCTATTCTCTTTCGGTGTGATCGCGACGGGTTTATCGAGCCATTTTAGCGGCAGCTCGCCAAAATAGCTTTGGGGGGCTTTTTGACGCTCGATTCCACGTGATGCCGGGCCGGGCCGATGTTTTGTTTCACCGGTATCTCGATCGATTGTGTGTAACCGGGATGGGTCCGTCTCGCTCGTTGTGACAGGATCCGGATCAGATGGTTTGCTGCCTGTGTCAATGGTGCAGGAAACAACACAAACCAGTGAAAAAGCGATCGACCAGAGGCAATAAAAGCGCTTTTTTATCAACGTTTTTCTCCATGGCGTAGGTGCATCGATCAATGTTCGGGAACAACCCTGGCGCAGCGGAATCCCACGTACTTTTTGTGAATCCACGGCCTGCCCGGGCTCCTGTTGTGAGTCGACACAAAAAACGGCACGTCATAGTTCCACGAACCGCCTCGCATGATGCGCCTCACGCCGCTCGACGGACCCCTGGGATTTTTATCGGGGCTCTTTTCGTAGTAGTCGTCGCTCGCCCAGTCCGATGTCCATTCCCAGGCATTGCCGGCCATGTCATACGCGCCGTAAGGGCTGACGTTTTGGGGGAACGAGCCCACCGGTGCCGTAAACTCGAAACCGTCATCGGCCTGGTGGATATTCACCCAGTCGGGGCGCCATTCGTCACCCCAGGGGAAACGCCGTTCATCAGTGCCGCGAGCCGCTTTTTCCCACTCGGCCTCGGTGGGCAGGTGTTTGTCCACAAAACGGCAATACGCCACCGCGTTGTCCCACCCCACGGCCACGGCGGGTTGTCTGGGATCCAAAAACGCCCTGGCCGAAACCCACTGGCGCCCACACTTTTTCGCTTCGACACAACGATCGTATTCCTGATTGGTCACTTCATATTTATCGATGTAATAGGCGTCCAGATAGACGATATGACGCGGCTCTTCATCGAGCTCACCCAACTCACTGCCCATGATGAACTCTCCCGCAGGCACGTAAACCATGCCGGGAATGTCGACCGGTCCCTTTGTCGGCCGAGCCTCCTGGCGATTGTCGAGGGTCAGACGCTTTTGGGGATCAAATGTAGACAGTTTGTTGGCAAAATTGCGCACGATGATATCCCACCAGGACGGCGCAGAGTGAACCCATGCCCTTTCAAAATGTCCAAACAGCTTCTGGGTCTTCACATCGATCTGACGCACGATCCAGACCCAGACACCGCCTTTTACCTGTTCTTTTCTTTGAAAAGACAGGGTTTGAGTGACCACCCTATCCGCGTCCAGGGCCTGGCCGAGCTCGACAAGACACTTGTCGTCACAGGCGCGCGAATTCTCAACACCGCGTTCGGACATCGCCTTTTCGACCTTGTCCCGCGAAATGAGCTCAACCTGTGTGCCGAGCACCTCTCGGAGCTTCGAATCCAGACGATTTGCGTTTTTTACCGATGCGCCCGAAAGACGTTCACAGGGTAAAAGAGCCGTTTGGGGAGAGGCCGCGGAAAGGGCAATTGTAAATAACCACATAAAAAACATGGTGCCAGTATAGTTCAATCAATCTACCAGGGGAAGAACATCGGGTAATTGCGTCTTAAATTGTTTTCGAGTAACACATTTTCGATGATTTTTTTTACTGCGCTTCGGTTCAAGCCAGGTCCGGCATTTGTGTCGGCTGTCTATTTTTTATTCATCTACCTGGGCTATTCGCTGGTCTTGCGGGTCGCCGACTTCATCACCCTTGACCAGCTCCAGAGTCTGTCCCTGGCCCCCCTGAGCCCCCCGTTTTCGCTTCCATTTATTCTCGGCGAAGAGCTCGCCATCGGATCGGTTCTCGCCCTTGTTCTCGGGATTTCGTGGCGACATTCGATTGTTCGGATCATGTGGCTGAGTTTTACCTGCGTGTACCTGGTTTTTCTCGCGTTTGAGCAACTGGCCTACAAGACTTTTTTATCTCGTGTTGACTACATTTTGTATGCCAGCTCCCATGACATTTTGCGCCTTTGGAGTTCGATTGAAGGGTCCTTTGACGTATTTTTTGCCCTGCACATTTTTTTGGCCCTCGCCTGTGGTGTGCTGCTGTTCTTGAGCTACCGTCCCCAATTCATCCGGACACTCGCAGCGGTTATTGCCCGGCGTCCGGTATTTTATACGCTCATCGGTGTGATTTACATCGCCGTAAACAGTGTGCTGGTGCTCTTTTTTGAACAATACGATCTAAATCGGTCATTTCCGGTGGTTTACACGTCTTCCTATATTCAGGCCCGGGCAGAACAAGCCGAACAGGAGCGCGCCCTGGATGCCGCGCCGAAGACGACGCCGGCGGCCCGCCCCCTTTTGGGTACCGAGCGAGAGGCCGGAGATCTGAAGCCTGCAAAAGACTCCTTGAGCGATGTTTCGAAAAAGCTCAACGTGGTCATTTATCTCATGGAATCGGCATCGTATCGGGAGACGTCGATGAGTTCGACAAACCCGTACGACACAACCCCGTTCGTCAAGACGCTTGCTGAGAAAAGCCTGGTATTTCCGAATTATTACACCACCTTTGCGGCGAGTACGCGGTCGGTCTTTTCCGCGCTGACCGGGCTTTTCCCGTATGTGGACAAGGCGGCCGATGTGACCAAGTACTCTCGGCTCAATCTCCCGAACCTGGTGGACACCCTGCACGGGGAAGGTTACGCAACCGGGTTTTTCTCCAGCTCAGATACTCTGTTCGATTCCCTTGACGTTTTTCTCGCAAATTTGAGCTACGACATTTATTTGGACAAGAACCTGGTTCCCAAAAATGAACGCAAGAATGTGTCGGCCGGAGCCTGGGGCATAGATGAAGAGATCGTTATCGATCGCGCACTCGAATGGATTGAGCAGGTCAGGGACTCGGGCAAACCTTTTTATATCAATTATAATGCGGTTTATCCGCACCATCCTTTTCGAATACCAAATCAACACCGCCGCCTATACGAGATGGACTGGGGTAAAGAGGAACTCAAATCCCGCTACAGGGCTTCGCTCCACTATGCAGACATGTCGGTCAAACGCTTTTTTGAAGGTCTGAAACGATTGAATGTCCTGGAAGACACCCTTTTCATCGTCACATCGGATCACGGTGAAGCATTTGGTGATCTGCACAGGAAAAACCTGATTCACGCAGAATACTGCTACGACGAGGACTCGCATATCTTTCTTCTGCTCCACAATCCAGGAGCCCTCGGCCCGCCCGCACAGAATACCCGTCTTGGCACACACGCGGATCTGTTTCCCACGATCTTGGAAATTTTACATATCGATCGAACTCTTGAAATCGACGGCCAGAGCCTGATTTCAGACGATTACAAAGAGCAGATGATTTTTTGCTGTTCGAGGCGCCACCTGGGGGTAAAGGACGGTAATTTCAAGTTCGTCACGCAAAAAACCGGGGGGAAATCCGAACTCTACGACCATTCATGCGATCCCGAAGAACAGAACGATATCTCCAGGACAAACAAGGACAAAGTGGCGACCTATAAAAAGCTAGTCCAGGATTGGAAGATGTCGGTGTTGAGGGCTTACAGGGACCGGAAACAAAAAGCCGGGCTCAGTGAGAACGAAATCCAAAGGCTCGCCACCCGAGCCCGAGGCAAACTCTTTACCGGTGCCCGGGCGAGTATGACCGGCGCAGCCATTTGTCTGAGCAGCAATCGGGCCGCTTGTGCTTCGGCCGGAAGAGAGCCCTCTTTTATAAAGGGCAGACCGCTCACGGTCCAGGTGCGCATTAAAAAACCCGGAAATGTGGGTTTGCAGGTCGATCTATTCAATCCGAGTGGTGCAAAGATCCTCAAACAAAAAACCAGCCACCAAAACGTCAAGGAGCTGATCTCTGCAGATCTGTCAGCAAAACACTTCCAGACACCGGGACGTTACAAGGCAAGGGTCCTCCTTTTGAGCTCACATGCCGTGCACGATTCGAGATCGATTTCCTTTTACATAAAAGAATAAATGACAAACGAAACGTTCGAATAGATCCCGGAGGACTGTCTTGGGGATGGGCATCGATTCTTCTTCGTTCGGTATTTTATTTTCCTTTCCTTTCAGGAGGGTGGTTGACTCATTTTTCCCCGAGGGTACCCTCCTTTTCACAGGCTCCTTCCGATGATATGATGCCTTCTGGAGGGGCAACTTTGTCGTCCGCCGTCGCGCAAGCGGCATGGCGAGGTAGTGCGAGCTTTCTATGATCAGCACGTTCCGCAGAATCGCCCTGGCTCTTTCGGTAACCAGCATCCTGTTTGCGTGCGGGAGCGGCGACAGAGAGGGAGAAGGTCCGGTTTCGTCGAAACCGGACGCGCTGACGATCTCCGGGGTCCCGGAACGGGCCTTGGCGCCCAGGAAAGAGACCCCTGACGATCGGCTCGAAAGGGTGCACAGGGAGGCGTTCGTCATGGACACCCACTGTGATTCCCTTGGGCGCGTCACGGACGATGGGGTCGATCTGGGGGTTCGCTCGAACGAGGGACACGTGGATTTTCGGCGCCTGGCCGAGGGTGGCGTGGACGCCCAGGTCTTCGCCGTCTGGGTCGCGCCGGAGTACTGGGCAAAAGGGGCGAAGGCCCGCGCCCTCAAAATGATCGACGCGTTCGATCGATCGGTTGAGGCTCATCCGGACCTGGTGGCCCACGCCCGAACCGCTTCCGGTGCCAAAGAGGTTGCCGACAGCGGAAAGATCGCGGTTTTTCTTGGGCTGGAGGGTGGCTACGCCATCGAGGACGATCCCGGCGCGCTCGCCATGTTCTATGAAAGAGGCGTCAGGTACATGACCCTGACCTGGTGGAACAACACCAATTGGGCGGACGGGTCGGGGGACGAGCCGCGCTGGGGCGGGCTCAGCGATCTGGGACAAAACATCGTCAAAGAGATGAATCGGCTCGGAATGATCGTGGACGTGTCGCACGCTTCCGAGGGGACCTTCTGGGACGTTCTGAAGGTGACCGAGCAGCCGGTGATCGCATCCCACTCCAACGCCGCGGCCATCAACAATCACCATCGGAATCTCACGGACAAGCAGCTGCGCGCCATCGCCGAAAACGGCGGCGTGGTGGGCGTGAACTTCGTCTCCGGGTTCCTCGACGCAGATTTCTTCCGGCGCCGGGAGGAGTTGGAGGTCATGCTGAAGCCCCGGTTCGATCTCATAGACAAGAAGCACGGGGGCGACAAGAACAAGGCTGGAAAGGAACGGTGGGCCCTTATATCCGCAGAGTCCAAGAAGCTGGATCCCGTCTCGATAGACAAAGTGATAGACCACATTGACCACATAGTGAAAACAGCCGGGGTCGATCACGTTGGGCTGGGCTCGGACTTCGACGGTTTCTCGGCTGGACCGACCGAACTCGGCGACTGCACGAAGTACCCGGAGATCACGCGGCGGCTCCTGAAGCGCGGCTACTCGGAGGAGGACGTGGCCAAGATTCTCGGGGGTAACTTTCTTCGGGTCTTCAAAAAAGTGATCCGCTAATAGAAGTAAGGAGAATTTACTATGTCAGAATCCAGACTGTTAGTTGTTCTTTTAACAATTTTCGTGAGCTTTTGTGCTTTTGCTTGTGATGACGAAGAAGAAAACAAGGGAACTTCTCCGACAATTACTAATCTGACCCATGATTCCACGATAGTAACCGTACAAGTTCAGGGAATAATAAATGGTACGTTTGATTTCTCAGATCCAGATGCTGATCTCGATGTATTGGAGCTGGATGTTGTTATGCCGGATGGTCAGTCACCGATTACGCCGGACACATCCCTTTCTGGGGTGAAGGGTGTGGAGGCCGGAACCATCAACTGGAGTTTGGTACTCGTTCCACCTATTGCAGGGACATATGACTTCACGTTACGCGTGGTAGATGAAGAAGGCAACGAGTCAAACGAACTTGCCGGCTCATTCGAAGCTGAATAGATAAATTTTTCCCTCGGAAAAGTGTCCCTCGAAAAAGTGGCACCTTTCAAGGGGACCTGTTTGAAACATTAAAACTCGTCGTTTACGCGCACCATGCTAGGATCTGATCATGAGCCACGACAAAAATTCTGGCGATAAAAACATCAAATCTTCCAATCTAAAAACAAAGAAACGTCTCATCACTCGACGGCGCGTGTTGATTGCCGGTGGCGCGGTCGTCGGTGCGGGAGCTCTTGCCACGGGTGGTTTCCTGGGCTGGGATCACTATCTGCGGTTCGGCAGAGAAACAGAAATCGGCATTCGCGATCACCGGATCGAGCTGCCGGCTTCTGCGCCGAGGATGGTCATCGCTCATGGCACCGATCCCGCAATGAACGTAAGGGCTGCCATCGGGCGGATGGGAGGTATGAAGCTCTTCATCGACAAGGACGATTTCGTGGTGATCAAACCCAATATCGGATGGGACCGCACGCCGGCCCAGGCTGCCAACACTCATCCTCACGTGGTTGCACAGGTAGTCAAGGAGTGTCTGGAAGTCGGCCCCCGCCGCCTGATTGTGTGCGATTGCCCGGTGAGCGAGGCCCGAAAAGCATTTGAACGAAGCGGCATCATGAAGGCGGCCCGGGACGCCGGCGCAGAAGTCATCCTCCCCGAGGAAAGCACCTATCACACGGTGCTCGTTTCGAAGCGGCTTGGAACCTGGGACGTACTCGATCCTTTTGTCAAGGCCACCAAACTCATCAACGTGCCGGTGGCCAAGCACCACAGCCTGACGGGGGTCACTGTGGGAATGAAAAACTGGATAGGGATAACCGGCAAATTGAGGGTGATGTTTCACGCTGATATTCATCGCTCCATAGCTGAACTGTCTGCTCTCATGCGTCCCACTCTCACGGTTGTGGACGCCTCGCGCGTGCTCATGGAATCCGGTCCGCAAGGGGGCAATCTGGCCGATGTAAAACAGGTGGGTGCGGTGGCGGTCGGCGTGGATCCGATAGCTCTCGATGCCTGGGCGTTCTCCCTGTTCGGAGTGGGATTGGATGAACTC
>SDBV01003449.1_pt1 | contig 23305 bp, 21 predicted proteins | sample 2277081 | NCBI WGS metagenome assembly SDBV01 (sample SAMN10402039, study PRJNA504765) | marine sediment metagenome | isolation source: marine sediment core GS10_PC15, 223 cmbsf | place: Arctic Ocean: Southern Knipovich Ridge | collected 2010 | reverse complement strand
GCTCATCCATAACACTGGTCTCCTTCCAAGGCATATCTTCCTCCCGCATAAGAGTTCAACATGCCAAAAAGTGTAAACCATGTGCCCGGAACCAAGTGTTAAGGATGTGTCCGGAATATACCCTCTCTGCTGGGGCGCCAGGATTCGAACCTGGGATGGCGGCACCAAAAGCCGCTGCCTTACCGCTTGGCCACGCCCCAAAACAAACTCATCGCTTAGTATACTTATTTTCCCCCATAGAGACCATTTATAGTTATTAAATCTGAAACTATAGAGATTTCTTGTAAAGAGTCTTCACTTTCGGCTATATTAAACTGTTGTTGGCATGGGTAATTAGTAGCAAGTTATTGACTTGCTGAGGAGAGCCGGAAGTGAAATTAGCCACGATTGTCCTGGCGGCAGGCGAGGGCACACGGATGAAATCGGATTTACCAAAGGTCCTGCACACATTGGCGGGCCTACCAATGCTGGTTCACGTTCTAGGTGTCTGCAATAAACTAAAACCGGAGCGGCAAATCGTCGTTCTTGGACATCAGCACGAACAGGTTTTGGCCACAATTGGCCCGGATGTTGAAAATGTATATCAAAAGGAACAAAACGGCACCGGACACGCTGTGCTCGTCGCAGAAGAGAACATGAAAGATTTTGACGGAGCGGTTCTGGTCTTGGCGGGAGACATTCCTTTGTTGCAAGTTGAGACGCTAAAGAACTTAATTGGCGTTTTCATCGACGATAAACCGGCAGCGGCCGTTGTCACGGCTGAGCTGAAAAACCCGTTTGGTTATGGACGTGTCATCCGGGACAGAGCTGGTACAGTCGCGCGCATCGTTGAGCAAAATGACGCTTCATCCGAGGAGCGGGGCGTCAAAGAGATTAACGCCGGCATTTATTGCTTCGACAGTCGTCGTCTGTTTGGTGCTTTGGGATTAATAGGGAACCACAATAAAAAATCCGAGTACTATTTGACGGACGTCATCTCTGTCTTGAGAAACCAAGGAGAGGTCGTTTTGGCATCGGGGGCGCCGCCGGACGAGGTTTTGGGCGTAAATACCAGGTCTGAGCTGGCTGACGCCGAGAGTATTATGCAAATGCGACTGAAGCGGAGTTTTATGGAGGCGGGCGTCACCTTTATCAACCCCCAGACCTCGTATTTGGAAGCTACTGTCGATATTGAGAGGGACACGTCGATCCTCTCGAATTGTTTTATTCAGGGGACGACCAAGATCGGGAAGGGTTCGAAGATCGGGCCAAATGCTAGGATCATCGACTCCAGCATCGGTGAAAACACCAATATTCAATACTCGGTGATAAACGGCGCGAATGTCGAAGATGAAGTTGACGTTGGTCCCTTTTGTTCAATTCGCCCCGGCACGCATATGAAGCGCGGATCCAAGGCAGGCACTTTCGTGGAGATCAAAAAAAGCGAAATCGGCCGGGGCAGCAAGATACCGCATCTCAGCTATATGGGTGACGCTGTTATTGGAGAGGACGTTAACGTGGGAGCCGGTAGCATTACATGCAACTATGATGGGGTCGAAAAACATGAGACAATTATAGAGGACGGGGCTTTTCTTGGCAGCGATACCATGTTGATCGCGCCAGTGAAGATTGGTCGCGGAGCCGTTACCGGCGCGGGTTCAAGTATATCGGAAGATGTGCCACCCGACAGCCTCTCTGTTGAGCGCGCTGAACAAAAAACAGTCCCGGACTGGGCTAAACAACGACGATCAAGGACATAGGTGGGGTATGATCTTGACTGAGCAACTAAAACCTCGGTTGATGGTATTTTCAGGAAACTCGAATATTTCGCTCGGCCAAGAAATCTCTAATTATCTCGGAGTGGAGCTTGGTAGGGTTAAATTGTCACAGTTCTCTAACGGGGAAATCTACGTAAGGTTTCTAGAGAGCGTTCGTGGCGCTGATATTTTTGTGATTCAGACTTTGAGTGCGCCCGTCAATACGCATCTTATGGAGCTTTTAGTAATGATAGATGCTCTCAAGCGTGCTTCGGCCGAGCGAATTTCTGCGGTTATTCCTCATTACGGATATGCACGGCAAGATAAGAAAACAACGGCCAGGGAGCCTATTACTGCCAAACTTATTGCTGACCTATTAACGGTCGCCGGGGCAGATAGAATGCTCTCGATGGATCTCCATGCCGGGCAGATACAAGGGTTTTTTGATGTGCCCGTAGATCACCTGACGTCACTGCCGGTACTGGTCGGTTATTTCAGAGAAAAGAATCTCAAAGATCTGGTAATTGTTTCTCCCGATGTCGGTCGGGTGAAACTTGCTAAAAAAGTCGCCGACAAGCTGGGCGCGGACCTAGCTATTTTACATAAGACTCGCCCCGAGCATAATGTCGCGGAAATGGGGCAAATTGTCGGTGAAGTGAAGGGAAAAAATTGCTTATTGGTTGACGACATGATAGATACGGCGGGCACAATCACTGAGGGAGCGCGCACGCTTATTAGCAGCGGGGCATCGGCCGTTTACGCCGCCGCCACTCACCCGATCTTCTCTGATCCGGCCATGGAACGAATAAACGCGTCGCCAATTAAAGAGGTTGTTGTGACCAATACAGTCCCGGTCAACGCCGAGAAATGGCCTAAGGTGAAGACTCTGTCGATCGCAGAAATATTCGCGCAGACAATACTGAACGTCTATCAAGACGAGTCTGTCAGCGCTATCTTTGAAGAAGACAATTTTATTTAGGATGAACACAATTTACTTGACGCTGCCAGCGGCTTAGGTAAAATGATTAGTGGTTTAGAGGAGAAAAATGGAGATAATTGAATTAAAAGCTCAAGTACGCAAGGAGACCGGTAAAGGCAAAGCCAAGCAACTAAGAGCCAAAGGGTTGCTTCCGGCGAATCTTTACGGGCACAAGGTTGAAGCGACCGTGATATCTATCGATGATCGTGAATTTGGTAAACTGATGAATACGCAGGCAGGAAGCCATGTAATTTTAAGACTGCTTTTGGATGATAACACTTCCGGGCCGACGGTCATGGTCAAGGAGATACAAAGAGACGCTATCCGTGACAATCTGCTACATGTGGATTTCCTCAGCGTGGCTCTGGATGAAAAGATTACCACTACAGTGCCGATCTCCGTTGTCGGCGATTCGATCGGCATTCGCGAGGGTGGCTTGGTCCAACACGGGCTGTGGGATCTGCAAGTTGAAGCCCTCCCGACTGACTTGCCCGACCACATAGAGGTGGATATCACAGAACTCAATATCGGGGACGCGCTTCACGCAAGGGATATTCAAATACCTGATGAACTTACGCTCATAACGTCGCTCGATGACATTGTTCTTTCAATTATCCCGCCGGTTGTCTACAAAGAAGAGGTTGTAGAGGCTGTTGAGGAAGAGGTTGAAGAGGTTGAAGAGGGAGCGGTCGAGGGCGAAGGCGAGGGCGAAGGCGAGGAGCCATCAGAGGCCTCAGAGGAGTCCTAGGCACGGTCTTCAAGAAACAGCCCCAGCCCCATTTTTTGATCGCAGGTCTTGGCAACCCGGGCCGGGAATATCTGGATACCAGGCATAATGTCGGACACATGGTCGTTGATCACATTGTGGGCCTGTTAGGTCTTGATTTCACATCGGGTCCCGCGGTCGAGATGGCTCAGGGCCTGACGGCCGGAAATAATATTCTGGTGGTTAAGCCGACATCGTTCGTTAACAACAGTGGTCCGCCCATTAAGAAAGTCGCGCACAAACACGGTGTCAGCCCCGATAAAATCATTATTATTCACGATGATCTTGATCTCGCGTTCGGTGAATTCAAAGTCAAGCTGAGAGGCAGTTCAGGTGGCCATCGGGGGATTGATTCAGCGATAGATGCGCTTGCCACTGAAGAATTCGTCAGGATGAGGGTTGGTATCGGGCGACCGCCCGGACGGCAGGATCCCGCTGATTTTGTTTTGTCACCCTTCACAACGGGCGAGTGGCCCCAGATGGAGGTAGTCATCGCTGAAGTCGCCGAGGTAGTGCTTGCAATCGTGCGCGACGGACCAAGAGAGGCGATGAATGAGTATAATAAAAAATAAGCCGTAGTTTCCGCAAGGCAAAAAAGCGGACCTGACGCGCAAGGGCCTGGGTCATGGTGATCGAGGTTTATTCGTCTTTTATGGCATAAGTCTATCACAGGAAAAGGGAAAATGGTCGCACCACTCGCGGGAATTTTAGCTGATATCCAAGAATTGAACGGAGTAAGAAAAGGGCTCGAGAGCATAGCCGACGACCATGATGTTAGCCTTATCGTGCCTCATAGTTTCAGGCCGGCTTTGGTAGCCGCGGTCTTTTTGAAAGCCAAGCGTCCAACGATTGTATTGACGGCAAGTATTGCCGGAGCAGAGCAGCTAGCGCTTGAAATCGGAGATTACCTGGGCGATAAACGTGTTTCGGTCTTGCCTGACTGGGAGAGTTATCCTTTTGAGTCGATCAGACCGGATGTGGCGGCCATCGGCCATCGGGCCGATATTTTCCAAAAGTTTGGGCACGGACAGCCGTCGGTTCTCTGTTTAGCCCTGACCACACTGCTGCAGAAAGTTCCACCGCCTGTCGAAAGAATATACGAGCCGTTGGTTTTAGGCGTTGGCCAAGAGATTAACCTGCATGAACTGTCCTCGCGTTTAGTTGAAACCGGTTATGTCAAACTTCCTGTCGTCGAGAGGGCCGGTGAATTTTCGATACGCGGAAGCGTTGTCGATATTTTCCCGTCGCAGCTGTCAAGTCCGATCCGGATGGATATGTTCGGCGATGAAATTGAGTCCATAAAGGCGTTGGATGTCGCGACTCAAAGGTCTAAGCGTGAGATTGATGAAGTGCACGTTGGTCCCGGTCAAGAGTTCAAGCTTGACTCTGTGGCTATTACGCGCATAATGGCCGCCGGCGCGGCCCCGGGTGGCGGGGCGGACGCGCACCGCTGGTTGCCGCTTATGTATGATCTTGTTCCCATGACCGACTATTTCCCCAAAGAAACGCTGTTTGTGATCGACGAACCAAAAGCGGTCCTTGATGAGGGCATGAGGTTCTTCAAAGAGCAACACCAGGCATTGTCTGAGGGGTTCAGCGGTGAAACTCAGTTCGGCGCCGACGACTATTATCTTGAGACAAAGTCTTTATGGTCAACACTTTCTCCCCGGCTTGAGCTGGCTCTGGTCGGCGCAACCGGCAAACAACTGCAGATCCCGGCGCACCGGCAGACGGAGATAGCCGGTCAACTCGATGTTCTGGAAAAAAATCTGTCCGAGCTGGAAGCGAAAAAATTTAGAACCGTCATGGTCGCCGGCGATAAGGGAGAAAGAGACCGGCTCATTGAGCTCACCAGTGACATGGGGTTTGAGTCTGACCGGATTCGCGGAGTGGGTAGGGCGGGTTTATCGCTGGTTGTTGGTAAGACACGCAATGGTTTTCTTCTCCCCGGTTCAGGTCTGGCTGTATTCGGGAACGCCGACATCTTCCCGCGGCGGGAAATAGAATCGAAAGTACCGGTTCGCTCGCGACGACAGGGTCTGGTTGATTTTTCAGATTTAGCCCATGGGGAACTGGTTGTTCACGAGATTCACGGGATCGCCTCTTTTGCCGGCCTGACTCGCAAGACAGTAGCTGGAAAGACCAGAGAATACTTGTTACTCGACTACGCGGCCGGGGATCGGCTTTACTTACCAACGGATCAGCTTCATCGAGTGACCAGATTTGTCGGTCCTGAGGGTACTAAGCCGGCTATCACAAGGTTGGGAAGCCCTGACTGGTCGCGGACCACCCGGAAAGTTAAAAAGTCGGTAAAGAAGCTTGCTGTTGATCTGATGGCGCTCTACGCTGAGCGCTCTCAAGCGGTCGGGCAGGCTTTTTCCAGAGACACTAAGTGGCAACATGAACTTGAAGCTGCCTTCCCGTATGAGGCCACCAAGGACCAATCGTCAGCCATAATCGAGGTCAAGAAAGACATGGAGAAACCAAAGCCTATGGATCGGCTTGTCTGCGGCGACGTTGGTTACGGAAAAACCGAAGTGGCTATACGGGCGGCGTTTAAAGCCATTTTAGACAGCAAACAGGTGATGATGCTGGTCCCGACAACTATCCTGGCTCAGCAGCATTTTCTTACGTTCAAAGAGAGGTTTGCTCCGTATCCGGTTCAGGTCGCTATGTTGAGTCGTTTTCTCACTACCGGGCAGCAGAAAGAGGTGTTGACACATCTTAAAGCAGGTCGGGTCGATATGGTCATTGGCACTCATCGTCTGCTTCAAAAAGACGCTCAGTTCAAGGACTTAGGTTTGATTATCGTGGATGAGGAGCAAAGATTCGGTGTGAATGCAAAGGAAAAATTGCGCGGACTGAAACACGCGGTCGATGTTTTGACTTTATCGGCCACACCGATCCCAAGGACCATGCAGATGTCATTGAGCGGCGTTCGAGATCTAAGTTTAATAGAGACTCCCCCGCAGGGAAGGCGTCCTGTGATCACCAGCATTGACGAGTACAAGCCGATCGTGGTGCGCAGCGCGATACGTCGTGAACTGGCGCGCGGGGGGCAAGTGTTTTATGTTCATAATCGGGTCGAGACGATCGAGGCTGTAGCGGCGAAGGTGCAGAACTTGGTGCCCGAAGCTCGGATAATCGTCGGTCATGGAAAGATGACGGAATCAAGCCTGGAATCTGTCATGATCAAATTCCTCAGTAGGAAAGCGGATGTTCTTGTGTCAACAACAATTATTGAGTCGGGTATCGATATTCCCTCAGCAAATACCTTGATTGCCGAGGATTCCGATTGTTTTGGATTGGCCCAACTCTATCAATTGCGCGGGCGCGTCGGCCGTGGGCATCATCGTGGTTACGCTTATTTTACCTACAGGCGTGGGCGGCTTCTTTCCGATACGTCTATCGAACGCCTGAAAACGATTGGCGAATATACAGAGTTGGGCATGGGGTATAAGGTCGCTCTTCGTGATCTTGAGATCAGAGGGGCCGGGGACATACTAGGCGTCCAGCAACATGGACAAATGATTTCGGTCGGTTTTGATCTCTACTGTCAGATGCTCAAAAAAGAAGTCGATAGTCTGCAGGGGAAACAAGTGTCGGAGGTCCCCGATGTTGCGATCGATCTTCCTGTCAACGCCTATTTGCCTCAAAATTATATCGAAGATGAAAATCTGCGGCTGGAGATTTACAGGACACTGGCAGGGGCCAAAGAGAATACTGAGTTAGACGACATCGACCAGGAACTGGCTGATAAGTTCGGTCCCGTGCCGGTTCCGGTCGCGAATTTGTTAAGAGTCGCGGCTCTTCGGCTGTTGGCCTCCGCGAACGGGATAACTTCTATCAGGCTTAACAAAGACCGTCTCATTCTCAAGGGACTTGAGGTAGATTCAGCCGAAATTGGGCGATCGTTTGACGTTAAAATTAAGCCAGCTACTAAAGAAATTGTGGCCCGCGTTCCTTTAGGACAACCGGATGTTCTTGAGTTTGTTATCGAATTTATTAGTGCTATAATTCGATGACATAAAATCAGAGGAGTTTTCATGAATAAATTATATTTAGGAATAATCGGGGCGGTCGTAGTGATCGTGGCGGCGACAGCTATTTTCATAACGCAACGCCCGGAAAAGTACGCTGCGACGGTCAACGGGGTTGGCATACCAGTTAGCGAAATTGACAAACAGGTTGATCAGGTCAAGCAGCAGCAACCAAACATCGCCCCACAACAAGTGGAACAGATGCGCAAATCAGTTCTGGATTCTTTGATCACGGCGGAATTAATCCGTCAGGAAGCCAAGAAAAAGAATATCACTGTTCCAAAAGCAGAAGTCACTAAACGTGTTCAGCAGATCAAAAAGATATTCAAGACAGACAAAGAGTTTCAGGCAGCGTTGAAAGAGCAAAACCTGACCGAAAGCGAACTCGATGAAAAAGTAGAAGAACAATCTATTGCTGAGAAAATGCTTAAACAGGTGACAGGCAGTGTTAAGCTCAGCAACAAGGACCTGAAAGACTATTACAACAAGAATAAGGCCCAGATGGTTGAGCCGGAGAGAAAACAGTGGCGTCATATAGTTGTGAAGACAGACAAAAAGGCGAAAGACTTGCGCAAGCAGCTCGAAGAGGGCGCCGATTTCGCGGAACTAGCCGAGGCCAACTCTGAAGACACAGCTACAAAGGATAAGGGTGGCGATCTTGGTCTGCGTCAAGACACAGATTTTCCTCCTGAGATTTCACAAGGACTGACCGATGTCGAGTTAGATGGTTATAGTGAGGTAATTAAAGACTCAACTGGTTATCACATATTTCAACTAAAGGAGATCAAAGAGGAACAACAGATGTCGTTCAAAGAAGTAAAGCCTCAGCTCAAGCAGAATCTGACGCGAGAAAAAGAGCAGTCGAAATTCGCGACTTGGCTTGAGAACGTGAAGAAGAAAGCGAAAATCGAAATAATCGAGTAGCTAAAAGCGCCCAACTCGGGCGCTTTTTTTTTGCCCTAGCGGCGATCGTTTAATAGCCGATCCCTTTACTGTAGAATAAAAGAAAAATTCTAAGGAATAATAAAATCAAAAAAGCTGTCTTTACTGATCTTGTTGAAATAATGGCATATCTTCGCTCACCTCAGGGCTGTCCTTGGGATAGGGAACAAACTCATGATTCAATAAAAGGACACCTTATTGAAGAGGCGTTTGAGGTCATTGAGGCACTGGACAATAAGGACTTCGTTGAATTAAAAGAAGAGCTCGGAGACCTTCTGCTCCAAGTGGTATTCCACTCCCAGATGGCGAGTGAGGCGGGGCTCTTCTCGATCGAAGATGTTGTAAACGAGATCGTAGCAAAATTGAAGCGACGGCATCCCCATGTCTTTGATGACGCCCAAGCCGAAACCTCGGCCGACGTCATGGTTCATTGGGACCGCGTAAAGTCGGTTGAAAAAGACCGTCGGTCCTACCTAGCTGGAGTCCCCCGGACTTTGCCTGCTCTGGCTTTAGCCCAGAAGCTGCAAGACAAGGCCGCGCGCGTCGGTTTTGACTGGCCCGACACCGAGGGAGTGCTCGATAAATTGGTCGAGGAAATCGAAGAATTTGTCGCTTCGAACACGCAAACACGCGAGAGAGAGGACGAATTTGGGGATATCCTCTTTACGCTCGTTAATTTGGCGCGTCATCTGGGAATAGACGCTGAGCTCGCGCTCCGGCGCACAGATAAGAAATTTTATGAACGTTTCGAGACCATGGAGAGGATATCTCGTGAAATGGGTCTCGATTTTGCTGAAATCGGTCTCGACGATAAGGAGAAGTTATGGAGGTCGGCGAAAGAAGCAGGTCGGAAATGACGGCCATAAAGACAATACGTGCTCGTGAAATATTGGATTCTCGCGGTAATCCGACGATCGAAGTAGATGTCCTGTTGACCACTGATGACATGGGTCGAGCCGCGGTTCCATCAGGGGCATCCACCGGGGCGTATGAAGCTGTTGAGCTTCGAGATGTCGGAGAGGCGCGGTTTATCGGCAAGGGCGTGCAAAAGGCCGTCGCCAACGTAAATGAAATTATCGCGCCGAAAATTAAGGGCATGAACGCGCTGGCGCAACGAGAAGTAGACCAGAGACTATTGGAGCTGGACGGAACCGATAACAAAGCCAAACTGGGCGCCAACGCGATTTTGGGAGTTTCTCTGGCAGTCGCGAAAGCGGCTGCGGTCTCTTGTGGTCTGCCTCTCTATGAGTACCTGGGCGGTGCTGGGGCTCACACAATGCCCGTGCCCATGATGAACATCATCAATGGGGGCGCGCACGCCGACAACAATGTTGATTTGCAGGAGTTCATGATCATGCCGGTGGGATTAGAAAGTTTTTCAGAGGCCCTGCGGGCCGGTGTTGAAATTTACCACAGCCTGAAAAAGGTGCTAAAAGGAGAGGGACTGTCGACGACTGTCGGTGACGAAGGAGGTTTTGCTCCAAATCTTCGATCCAATGAAGCCGCTCTCGAAGTTATCATGGAAGCAATTGACAAGGCCGGGTATACGCCCGGCGGCCAAATTATGATCGCGCTGGATCCGGCGTCGAGTGAGTTTTTTCGTGACGGTTCTTACCATCTGACCGGAGAGAAGCGCGTTCTTTCATCCGCGGAAATGGTTGGCTACTATGAGTATTTGGTAGATTCATTTCCCATAATCTCAATCGAAGACGGGCTGGCCGAGGACGATTGGGACGGATGGAAACTACTGACCAAAAGACTTAAATCTCGTGTTCAGCTAGTAGGTGATGATCTGTTTGTTACTAATGTTGAGCGTTTGAACCGAGGCATTGAAATGGGTGTGGGCAACTCAATTCTGATTAAGGTCAATCAAATCGGTACCTTGACGGAGACCTTGGAGACGATAGAAACCGCGCGAAAGGCCGGTTATACGACTGTGATGTCGCACCGATCAGGAGAGACGGAAGACACAACCATCGCTGATCTGGCCGTCGCTGTTAATGCCGGTCAGATAAAAACAGGCGCGCCTTCGCGGACAGACCGCGTGGCTAAATATAATCAGCTCCTTCGAATAGAGGAAACTCTAGGGGATCTGGCTGAGTATCCGGGGCGCGAGGTTTTTTATAATTTGAGTAAATAGACCGGCGTCATTTTTGGTCGGGGGAAAGAGGAACATGTGCGTGCTAAAATTGTGGCGACAGTAGGCCCCGCCAGCCGGGTTCCGGCCGTTCTTGATCAGCTTATCGGGGCCGGTATGGACGTGGCGCGGCTAAACATGGCCCACAGCGACCACGCGATTGTGGCCGCCGACATCAAGGCGATAAGAGAAGCTTCACAGAGGTGCGGACGATCAGTTGCTGTTCTCGCTGATCTGACCGGGCCCAAGATAAGAACAGGTCCGCTTGTAGCCCACAGCATAGAGCTGACGCCTGGTGATGAGATAACTCTGACCACTGAGGAGACGCCGGGCAGCAAGAAACTGATCTCTGTTAACTATCCGGACCTCCCAAAAGCCGTTGAACCCGGACAGCGCCTCTTGGTGGCGGACGGTTTAATTGAACTGGTGGTTATGAAGATCGATAACGACAGGGTGGCCTGCTTGGTTGAGACGGGTGGCACGCTCATGGAGCATCAAGGCATTAATCTGCCGAATGCGCGGATAAGTACGCCGACGATCACTGAAAAAGACCGTGATGATCTTAAGTTTTGTCTGAGATATGGCGCTGACATCATCGCCATGTCTTTCGTTCGTTCAGCCCGTGATATTATCGAGCTAAAAGCTCTAATAAAAAGCGCCGGCAAACGGCTCCCTGTGGTGGCAAAGATTGAAAAGCATGAAGCTGTGGGCGAGCTCGAGGACATTATCGACGTCGCTGATGGAGTAATGATTGCCCGGGGAGATCTGGGAGTCGAACTTCCCACTGAAGAAGTTCCCATTCTACAGAAACGGATCGTCGCCCGGGCACAGAAGGCAGGCAAAGCCTCAATCATCGCTACTCAGATGCTTGACTCAATGATTCGCTCACCTCGACCCACACGGGCGGAAGCCAGCGATGTGGCTAATGCTGTCTTTGACGGCGCCGACGCGGTTATGCTGTCTGGAGAAACCGCGATAGGCAAACACCCGGTAGCCAGCGTCGCCACTATGGCGAAGATCGCTGAGCGGGCGGAAGCCAGCATCGACTATGACGGGGAATTGAGGGCGAGAAGCCATTGGTCAGCTGAGACGGTTAGCGGGGCCATCAGTTACGCTACCTGCCAGCTGTCGTCACTCTTACCCGCGCGTGCCATTATCACCTCAACTGAGTCTGGGCGGACAGCCAAAGAAGTCTCACGGTACCGACCCAAGGCAAGGATTGTGGCTATTAGCCCCAACGAAGAAACGGTCCGCCAGTTGATGTTGTGGTGGGGAGTGTATCCTGTCTTGACAAATGTGAGTGATAACATTGATGACATGCTTCACGCGGCACTGGACCAGACCAAGAAGACAGGACTGGTTGACCGGGGCGACCGCGTTGTCGTGACAGCCGGGACACTTGTCAATGTACCGGGAACCACCAACTTGATCAAAGTCGAAACCATAGAGTAGAAACTATGCATGAAGACAAAAAGCTCTCGAAAAAGTCACACGCCCGCTAGAACCAGGTAGGTTGAGACTCCAAGAAGCCAGCCGATGACGGAGACAAACACCGCCCATTCCAGAATAGTAATAAGCAGCAGTCTTGGCCTTTCGAATTTACTAGGATCAAGCGACCAGACCTCTTTCGGGTCGAATCGCTTCGGGAGAAACAAAAAACCGACAAAGGAGGCGACGGTGACCAGGGAAGGCATCAGCAGCCAGAGTGGGAGCTTTCCTTGAGGGTCGGATAAGATAAAGACGGAGAAGAGGCTCGTAAATACTAGACCGCTGTAGAAGAAAGACAAGGCAACCGGAATATGTCTCTTTAGGTTGTTCATCGGAAAGACACCCACCATTGAGCAAGAGGCGCCCGCGTAAACCCCGGCTGCTGCGGCTAAGTAACCCAGGGAATCGTGTAAAAATAAACCGAGTCCGGCCATGAGTAGCGCCAGCATCAATCCGCCCAGGATCAACCCGACATTAAACACTAACGCTAACTTTGAAATTCCCCTCTCGCCTAGTTCAGAGATGAAATGATTCAGTAGGGAATAAGGCTCGTCGTCTCGTCCTTGATAAACCGCGGCTGTAGTCAACACCGCTAAAAAAATAATGACGACGCCTGATAGACCAAAATATCCGGCATTGGCTAAAAGTGTATCCATTAATCCTTCCACGGCGCGTTTTATACCCTTCTCAACTGGTCTGAGACTTAGACTATGTTGCTTGTAGAGCGACTCTAAGAACATTATGATTGAACGTGATAATCTAGTTCTACATCAGAATGATTAGGGAGTGAAATGTGCCGACGGCGAAATCAAAAAATGACGATTTATTGCCGCTTTTTGATCAACTAAAAGATTTGTTGTCACGGTTTGAGCCACCCTTGATACCCTCGGTAAACGAGCGAGCCCGATATGAGCTTAAATTTGATAAAGACTATGAGACAAAGTCGGAACGCACAGGCAATGTGCTGAAAAAACACGGTATGTATTTTGCCGGTCTGATTATCCAGAAGCATTATGTGGGTCTTTACTTCATGCCTATCTACTCGCATTTTGAACAATTCAAAAAGATATCTCCGCGGCTGCTCAAGACCCTGAAGGGCAAGTCGTGTTTTTACGTGACCGACCTTGATGATGTTCTGAGACAGGAGATAAAGAAGATGCTCGACAAGGGCTATAAACTATATGAAAAATTTGACGGAACCAGCTGAAACGCGACCGAAAACCGGCGATCGGGGACATTCCTACAAATTATTTAGGCAAGCTCAGCTTGCCATTTAGGCAAATTGTTTTGATATCCGGTGCCAGCCCTTTGGAGCAGTGACAAAAAGGCCTGGCTTCGGTCCATTATTTTGTCAACCTCACTTATCAAATCGGCGAGCTCAGCTCGCCCACATAGGAGCGGGTTTGATCAGCTTCGTCTGTCTTGCATCTAAGCGTTAAGCTTGTGTCCCTGAACTATTTGCCCAGGGGAACTTTGGCGCTGACGTGTAAATATGGGCTAATTGTGAAAGAAAGGTGGGAGATGACAATATGAAATATAAGGAGGGTCTCATATGAGTTGGGTTTATCTGACCATAGCGATAGTGTCAGAGGTTATTGGAACCACAAACATGAAGTTGTCTGAGAGCTTCACGAAAACGATCCCGTCTATCCTAATATTTATCTTTTACGGGATCAGCTTTACAATGCTGACCTTTGCTCTGAAAAAGCTTGATATTAGCGTTGCTTATGCCATCTGGTCGGGAGTGGGTACCGCTTTGGTTGTCATCATCGGTATCCTTTGGTTTAAGGAGCCGATGACGGTCATCAAGATCGCCTCAGTCGGTCTCATTATATTGGGCGTAATAGGCTTAGAGATGGGCAGTCCCGTACATCGTTGATCTCATAGGCTGGAACTAAAACCTTCAACCTCTAACTACCTCGATTCCTCGTTCAAGAAAATACTTTTTGATCTTCGTCTCTTTTTCGCCATCATAAAGCCGTCTCATTGGGGCATTGGTGTCAAACGTTGCTTTTTGGCCTAACTTGTCAAGTTTTGGGATCCAGGCCGGATTGTTGGGCAACAGCGCCGTCTTGCGTACCTTGTGTCTATGGTAAAAATCTGTGATGGCGCGGATATTTATTTCCGTGTCGGTAATTCCCGATATCAAGGGCGTTCGGGGCAATAATTCAAAATCTTCGGACAATGATCTCTGGTGTAGTGAGATAAAGTTTTGCAGGATACGCTCATTTTTAATTCCGCAATAATGTTCATGTTCTGTGGAATCGATAAACTTGATGTCAAAAAATATAGAATCGACATACGGAAGAATCAACGATTCAAACTGTCTAAGCTCAAATAGGCCGGCCGTTTCCAAGAGCGTTTGGATCCCATTTGTCTTGAATCTTCTTAGCAAGATCGAGGTGAATTCTATGGGTAGCGTAGGCTCACCGCCGGAAAGGGTCACACCGCCTCCGGAGGTATCGAAAAATGGCTTGAAACGAACGACCTTCTGGAGGATGTCGTCTACACTCATTATTTGGCCAGCACGGCTAAGCGCTTTTGACGGACAAACATCTACGCACCTGAAGCAGAGCGTACAGATATTCCGATCGATGAAGCCAGGATTGTTCCGTGAGATCGCTCCTTGAGGGCAGACTTTCATGCATTCCCTATCATCCACACATTTTTCTTGATCCCACCATAATTCGGGCGTCCTTTTCTTGCTTTCCGGGTTATGGCACCAGAAGCATCTTAGAGGACAGCCTTTGAAAAAGACAACAGACCGGATTCCCGGACCGTCTTCCTGCGAGTTACCCTCAATATTTGTGGTTAGCGGCGGTTTCGTATCTTTTAGATTTGAAATTGGCTCCTACCAAGGATCTCCAGCTGCAGATCGCGTTGCATCTGCGTGTAGTAGCCGGTGTATCCGGAAACGCGCACAATAACATCGCGATAATATTCCGGATGTGCCATCGCGTCCATTAGTGTGTCGCTATCGACCATTATAAACTGGATCTGCATACCACCTTGCTCACAGTAGGTCTTAACGAAATCGGCGGTGTAATTGATGTTCTGTTCATATGTATTATCTTTTGGAAAAGAAAGCCGAACGTTAAAAGCGAAACTGTTGTCCAGCGTCAAGGGATCAAGCTTGGCAACATCAATGAGGTTGTCCAGCAAGTTCTTTGACGCCAACGGGCTAGGAGTAAGGCCCGGTGTAAAAGGCTTGCCGGCGAGCCTTCCTGATGGCGATGCACCGGAAACTCTACCGTAAACCGTGTGGTTATTGTTAGTTCGATAGCCAGTGGTATAGTGGCCGCCTCGCCCGTTATCTTGTTTGTGGAGAAAATCCGCGATCATATGCGTGACCCTGTCGGCCATCTCCAGGGCTTCTTGATCGCCGGACCCGAATTTCGGAGAAGTGTTTAAAACGAGCGTATGGATCTTTGAATATCCTTCAAAGTTGTTATCGATGGCTTCTTTTAGTTCTTTGAACGTGAACTTATTTTCTTCGAAAACAAGCTTTTTGATCACCATTAAGGAATCGACGACATCTGAGAGCGCGATGAGAGAACCGCCGGAAGAATTATACTTGGCCCCGCCACGGGTCATTCCGCGGCCGTTCTCGATGCATCCCTCCAAAAGAGTAGAGTGAAAGGGTGACGGCATTAATTGCTGATGGATGTTTAGTAGTTGGATAGAGCCGATGAAAGCTTGTTCATATATAAACTTAAATTGCTTTTCAAAAGCGTTATAAAAATCCTCGAAAGTCTTGAAATCTTCAACTTGACCTGTTTTAGGTCCGAAATCCCACCTGGCTATCGGATGGTAACCATTATTAAGTGCCATTGAAAAAGGTGCCATCAGGTTGGAGTCAACATCTCCGGTGGCGGCCAAATGTTTTCCAGCTATGACCGGCTCCACGCAGCCGATGGGAACCCAATCCCGTATATCTTCAATGGCCCAGCCCTCATTTTGACTCAAAGCCTTAATAACGGCCTCATCATTGTGAATGGCCGGTGTGCCGCACGTTATATAATTCACCTCGCAAATCCGGTCAAGATAGGTCTTGCTGCTGACCCCGGGTATATATCGTGCATCCATATCCGGGTCATTTAGACATAACATTTCCGCTACCTTCAAAATGATGTAACTCATATCGTTTACGCCATCTGTTCCATCAGGTTTGACGCCGCCAACGACGAGAGAGGATACGCCTGGCGCTCCCGAATTTTGCCATGAAGCGATTGTTGAGGCGCCAATCCTATGGCTGGTAATTTTCATGAAAAGACAGCCGACGATCTCAATAACATGCTTAATGTAGGCCTCCCTATCTTCCTTGGAAGACATCTCCTTTATTTCAGCTTCAAAGTATGGCTGCAAGATCTGGTCGAGTCGACCAAGGGCAATATCGTCATCCATGCCCTCCAGCCCAATACCGATAAACATGATCCAAATTGTCTGAACTGCTTCTTCAAGGGTCCGGGCGGGATTATCCGGAACCCGCTGGAGAGTCTGTTCTATATGCTCCAACTCTTCTTTTCTCCGGGGATCGGTTTCCCGCTGTGCTTCTTTCCCGGCTTGCTGCGCGAGATTTTGTGTGTAGGCAGCCAGGGCGTCCAGGCTTATCTTCATAGCTTCAAGAGTGTCTTTTTTTTCCTGGTCTGCTCCCGGATCGTTTTGGAGTTCCCGGTCAATCTCTTCCCTGATGCCATTGAGTCCTATCTTTGCGCCCTTTTCAAAACCCGGGCAACCTGGATTTAGGGATACGAGGCCCCATAGATTTAGACAAAACATCCGATCGTTTATTTGAGCGACCAACGGATTATCAAACTTTTCCTCCCAAAGCTGGTGTATGTTCCGGTTCTTCCAGAATGGAAAAACATACTTATGTAGTATCTCGATCGTCTCATCGGAGATATCATACGGATCAAGCTCCCGCTTATGGATTGTTCTGAGTTCGCCCCAGATAGCCCAACCTATCGTGTAAGGCTGGGTTACCGAGCCACAGATCGGATTTGGAGTCAGGGTTCCAGCGATCAAGTCGTTAGGACGGATAACAGGTTTCTTGTTGGTCATAAGATGATAGAAACCGTTCGCCGTGCGGAGGTTAGGATCCCACGGAGTCCCATCCTTTTTAGTTTCGTAACCATGCTCAATGAAGTAATCGGTCAATAGCTTACCCTGCTCCGCGGTAACCTCAGGGAGGGTATTGAGGTGATCGTCCTTGAACCGCGCCAGCCGGGGAAAATCATCGAGATCATATTTTGCTAAATAAGGTTCATCCAGCCAACCGACACCGCGATCGACTTTTTTTCCTTTAAGCCGGCCGTCTATTCGCTCTTTTCGTATCCGGCGATTGGGCTTTTCTGCTTTGTCGGCGAGACGCAAGTTCTCTTTGTGGTGTTTCTTGGCTTGAGCTTGAGAAGCTTTGATTTCATCAGGTCCGAAGACAAGGGTCCCCAGATAATTAAAATAGCCATAAAGGGCGAGGTTTCCTTCAACTCGTACACGGCTGGCAAGAATCATCCTGCATATTTCATCCGGGTTGGCTTCCAGATAGTCGGTCAAATCTTTTTCCGTGGCAAAAATCAGGGTTGCCTCGGCGTCTTTTGGGAGACTATTCTTAATAACGCTGACTTTTCCATCTTTTACAACTATTCCGTGCTGGATGCGGTCATCATCGGTTCTGACGCCGAGAATCGCGTTTATCCATCCCTGTCTTCCTTTTAGCTCCTCCTGCAGGTGGGGATTTGAATTAAAGGCATTGCTTACAGATTCAAGAAACTCGGCCAATTGCTCGCCTGGAGACGACTCTGATTCTTTAGGCTGTTCTTCGAAAGTTTTCAAGCTCAACGGAGCACCATTCATTTTAGATATATCCTTTCAGCGATATTTCAGCAATATTCGTTCATCCCGCAAATTCAACTTTTCAAACTCGCTTACCGGAGTTGGATTTCCCCCGAATTATCTAGGGCCTTTGCGGAGTTCTCGAGAGATTGCCTTGCTCGTTTTGAAGAACTTACGGAATTTAAGAACCCGATCATCTACTGGCCCGCCGTGGTCCCTTCGAGGGTCTTATTGCTACCGTGGAGCAAACGTTTTTGGCAACCAGCCATTTGAACGAGTCCACCGATCCGTGGATGATGGATGAATATTTTGAAGTAAGGGCTAAGCATTTCCTGAAACTCGGCTGGTGTAAAACGAAAGTAATAGATTCGCGGATAGTGGTAGCTTTCCTTTTTTCCGAAGATACGCATAAACCAGGATTCCCGGTAGGCGCTGATGATGAAGTGTCCGTTGTCCACGAGTACGCGGGCCGCTTCTTGGACCGCCGTTTCTCGCATCTGCGCGCTGGGGAGATGTTCAAAGACTTCCAGGCTGATCGCTGTGTCAAAAATCCCGTCGCGAACAGGCAAGCCGCTTATCTCGGCCTGTACAAACTGAACATGCGGACTTTGGGCCAGTTTTTGACGGCAGACCCGTAGCGAGTTCAGCGAGAAGTCGACGGCCAGAAAAAAATTGGAGCGCTGCGCCAGAGCGACCGTCGGTTTGCCGGTTCCGCAACCGAGCTCGATTACACTTTCGCCAGGTACCTTATCAAGAACGTCGACAGCGGCGGGCGTCTCAGACCTGGCCATCCAGCGCACCCGGAAGCATGGAATCGTATCGCGTCGCCATCGAATCACGGGTCTCCATCTCCGCGCGTTGGTCTTTGACCTCACTTGAGTGTTCGTCATCGAGAAAATCGGGCCTGATGAGACTGAGGATGCCATCGGCGATCTGAAACTGTTGACCACATATCGGGCATGCAAGAGTTCCCTCAACAATTTCTCTCTGATGGCAATCAACACAGACGTCAGAGGGGGGAAGTTTGTCTTTGAGCGCACAATGGATTTGGCATCTTTGAGGTTGCTTATAAGGTTGATCCGTTATCGCTTCCTCGCTTACTTCCAACGCGAGCGGAAAGCCACTGTCAATAGGACACTGAAGAATGTCAATCAGTCTGTATATCATTTAGACAACCCCTGAAATTCACAGCTATGATCTTACCAGTACTACATAATATCTACTACCATCTTTCATGGATGGCGAGCTTGAATGAATGACGCATATTCTAAGAGACGTGGCGCCTTGAGATATTGACTAATAACGTTGAATCATCGTGGGCAATACTGGATAAGCTTCGAACCATCAAAGTCGTTGATTCTGAAAGATCACGCGAATAAATTGCATGAGAATTCGAATTCCGCTGGGGCACCAGATGTTACTAGTTCGAATGATTGTGATTCATTCGATGGTTTTTCGGTATCTGTCCTGTTGACGAAGTAGTCAAAGGGCGGTTTTAATTCAACACGCATAAGCACGTCAACACGCATAAGCACGTAATAGTGGAACTGTTTGCTGAAAAAGGTCCAGACATCAACTAGGTGGTCCAAAAAGAGACATTCTTGAACAAGCTTGGCCAGATGGCTGTGAAATCTGACCAGGCGATTCACTTTCCTCCACCTAGCGCCTGGTTGGCTAATCGGATAGAATGTCGGCAAGGTAGAAGCAAGCTCGGAAGGGATGTTGAGCGAAGAAAATTGAAGCGGTCATGAGTTCTTTAGCGAGTCAGGGTTCTCGAAGGTTAAGGTTTATTGAATCACCTCAGGTTGAAGGTCTGGGGAAGACAAGCTATGTGAAAGACCTGTCTAAGAATCTAGGATTAGTAGTTTCTGAAGCAACGAGCTTCCTTAAAGACGCTCTCGGTGGAAACAGTCTTCAGGGGGCGTTTGAGAAGGCTAAGAAAGAGCTATCACATGTAACGGTCGATTCAAAACGAACCGCCTGGGATATGCTTGTTTCCTTTCTTGATGATTTCAGGCGAGCAGAAATAGAGCACAGAAAAAACCTCGAAGCCAAGTACAAAAACAAAGACACATTCATGTGGAGTGAGTGCGAAGCACGATTTGCGTACATGGATGTCGACACAACGGCTGTTTTTCGCTCAGTAATTAGACTTTACACAACCGATATCGTTTATGGCTACGTTAACAACTGTTTTCGGTCTGGCAACGCAATTGAGTGTGCGAGCTACGCAAAGTTGTTAAGGAAATCACATGAGGCCGCACCGTATTTCACTGGATCGCAGGTTTTTAGAGGAATGCGCGTTCCAGACTTAGATAATTATCAGGAGGGATTGGTATATAGATGGCCATTCTTCGTGTCTGCATCTGCGAGTGAGCAGCAGGCTAGGAAGTTCGGGCCAGTGATTTTCACCATCAAGACACCAGAGATATTCCACATTTCCGATATCAGATATCATTCGGTTCATCCCGAGGAAGAAGAAGTCCTCTTTCATCCATACACCAGATTTGAAGTTTTGGAGAGAACTGATCATGGAATCTTGGCAGAGATATGCACAAAGGGTTCTGCAGCTGACATGATGTAGAGTATAAGCTCGAAAAACCAGGAGGAAACCCAAAATGAAGAATTTTTGGCTTCGAATAATATTAAGTGGCATTGCTCTGATCGTCGCGCTGCTCCATCTAATCTTCCCTGCAATTACCATTGACTTGATTACACTAGGATTCGTATTGCTTGCCATTGTCCCTTGGCTGGCGCCGGTTATTAAGAGCATCGAGATTACCGGCCTGGGTAGAATCGAATTGCAGGATCTTGAGCAGCGAATTGACGCAGTACAGGGAGCAGCAGAGAGCGCGTCCAGAAAGGCTGAACTGGCCGTATCTCCTCTTACCACAGAGGCCCAACCCATATTGCAGCCCACTAGCAGATCACCAGGATTTAGTGACAGCTTTGACCCGCTGGTCACTGAATATAATAAAATACGAGCGAGCATGGAGTCCGGCAGCGCCAGGACGTTAGCAATGACTGGAATCATGAGAAAGATGATTGACTGTGCTCCAGCGTTTTCTGAAGCAGAGATTGAACCATGGTTGGGAAGTCGTAATGGAGGCGAAAGGTTGGCCACCTATGCGCGTCTGTACGCGTTTTCGAATTATAAGATTTTAACCCAGCTGATTGAGAGCGTAACAGTTATCGAGGACAAGCCTTTTGGGCAGTATTGGGGGCTACAAGCTATCGCCAAAGTGCTTGCTTCAAATCGAGCGCAAAAAGTGCCTCGCGCTGTGTTTACAAAATTGCATGCCTTTGCGAATACGATTAGCAAGGGTACGGATAGAGACTATGAGGTGCATCAGATATTGAACGATTTGGTTGGAAGAGTGGGTGAGACAGCGGACTAATAATTAGGAGAACACACCCAACAAGCCGATCCACCGAATGTACACACCAAAAAAATGCACGAACCTCCGATAAATATACAGCTTTGCTGCTAGCCCAACAAATATTCGAACAACGTTCCGTTGGGGGCACTACAAACGGCCGTTTGATTTTCAAGCAACTAAGGACTCGAATCATATATCTGCAGGTAGTGGGATTATGAATTGTGGGCCTGAGTAGACACTATGCGAACTCTAATTCCATATTAGAGCAGCTAGAGGCCTGTTACAAGAGTTTGGTGGTGGTTTGAGCTGTGGTATTCCATGCGGTAGGGGTTTGTGTCAGCGGAATCTGGGCAACTCCAAGTTAGAAAACTATCAAAGTATCTGACATAATGAGCAAATGCCTACAGTATTTGAAGAGGGTGGATGGAAGATATCAACACGCTCGAATGAGAGATTCGAGAAGTTTCACGTGCATGCTGAAAGCGGAGACAAGAACTGCAAGGTCTTACTGACCAGATCTTCTCGTAAAACAGAAGTGACAAACCCCAATAAAATGAGATCTAAGGACATAAAGTGTGTAGAGCGCATTGTTCTTAACCATTTTAAGGAGTGCTGGGAATCGTGGGAGAAGTGTCAGGAGCATAGGGGCGTTATTGGGTATTCGTCATGACGCTCACAACTTTTCACTTTATGGACAGCAAATTATTGCAGATAGAAATGATAAGATAGGTAAATATACGAACTCCACTGAATCCATATTAGAGCAGCTAGAGGCATGTTACAAGCATATTGCCGCTGTATGATTAAGATCATCTAGGGCTATTGGGCTCCCCGGGTGAGACACTATTCGAACTTTTTTGTGCTTGAAAAGCTGCTGGAAAACGTCAGCTAGGTGGGCCTAATAAATCAGGGACAAGAAAGATTGGCATCGTGTCAGCATTAGCTTACGAAAGACACCTTGTCGATGAACTTTGCTAATTCCCCGAGGTTATCGAGACTAGAATCGAGTGCAAAAACATTCCACCCCGCAAGATCGACCCTCTTTCGCTCTGTTCTCGGAGTGATCAACCAGGTCCCCCAAAAAGAGTGTACCTCGTTTTCTCTAATTACCTCGATAACTTCTTTGGGGATCTCTGGCGACTCACCAGATGACATATAACTGACAACTATTACTGGGAGACGCTGTCTTCGTCTTTTGCGTCCTTTCTCTGTTGCAAGAGCATTGCCATATACACTACTCAAATCCGTAAAGTCTCTGTCTCCGCTGTCGTTCAATACTATTAGCTGGTTTTCGGATGTAGGACCACCAAGAACAAAATACTCAGTTTCGCTAGTACTTAGAGCGGCTGCGAAATCCGCAAACTCAGCGCTAAGTGAGTCGTTCCATGGTGTACCGGTCCGATTCTCAACATCATCAAGAGACTTACTGAGTTGCACCTCGTGCGTTTCGGCCCACCTCGCAATCGCAGAATTGACGCCGACCTCTGTTAATTGTTTAGCAAGAATATCGGCTCTTTTGATTCCATCTTTCACGGCACTCCTCGGCACGGTCTTTCGTGGAGAAATATTCTCAACTCCCAGAACCAATTCGCTTATCGCCCTAAGCTCCTCAGCATGTTGTGTAAAGTCAATATCAAGAGTTGATAGATTGTTTTCCAGTTGATGCACTTTGTCAGCGAGCTCAAGAAATGCGTCTTCGAACGGAATTCGTTCTACCTCCGCTCCGACAGATGTCGGTGGATAAGGCGGATTCTTAACTAGAGAATATCTAACGAACGGGACCTCAGGCTGACCTTCTTCTTCGGATGGACGAGTCTCATGCGACATCCGAACCGCTCCATACCGCTCAAGCTTCGCTAAAAACCGATCCACAGCACCTGATAGTGTCAACGCCGGGTTAAAATTCCCCATTATCGCCGGTCCAAAATTCCCCAGTTTGAAAGTTATTCACCCCCTTCTTTTGGATTCTTGAGAAGCCCGGCCCGTCTTTTTTCTTTCAGTCGGT
>SDBV01003448.1_pt1 | contig 23306 bp, 45 predicted proteins | sample 2277081 | NCBI WGS metagenome assembly SDBV01 (sample SAMN10402039, study PRJNA504765) | marine sediment metagenome | isolation source: marine sediment core GS10_PC15, 223 cmbsf | place: Arctic Ocean: Southern Knipovich Ridge | collected 2010 | reverse complement strand
TAGAATCTACTCACATGCTTGAACTTGAATCTGCTTCCGAACAAGTTACCAAATTGACTATTGAGGATCTAGGTTTTGCTTTAGAACCACTATACAAAGTGAGTATTGCTCCTATCAAGACAAAACATCTGGAACTCATTTTCAATCAGGTGGGAGATTCACTGCATGTGAGTCATTTGTACAGAACGGATATTGATGTAGTCGTGGATCGGGATAAGGGGTTAAATGATAAAGGTAAAAAGCGATTTTTTGTTGTTCGTTGGATTCGCCCACGTTGGGAATACTCATCCAATGTAGTTGCTGAAGATCCTGATGCAGAAATAACATCGAATGTCTACATAAATTTCCAGCGTAGGAAAGGGAGGCGGAAGTGAACATTAATACCCATTAGGAAAATAATCCACTTTGGCTGAGTCCAAAATGCCAGGAGCGAGATTGAGTGGAATAGGTCCAATCAGTTCCGCTCTTTCGTGATTTTGATACATTCAATACATTCCGGAGTCCGTGGAGTGTATTACCATTCTAGGATACATGGTTGACTTTCTGGTTCCACAGGAAAGTAATACCAGGAGTATCAAGGTGTATTTATTTATTTTTGATCTGAATTTTTACAAATGATTGCTCTTTATAAAACATCCTTAAAAGCGGTCTGAATCCCCGGTATGATCTCCAGGTGTTTAATCGGTAATTGGAAAACTTTTCCCATTGGATGATCTTTAGTCCCGCTCGTTCGATGAGTTCTTTAAACCTGTAATCATCAAACTCATGGAAATGTCCTTTGCCCCAGGGAACAAAGTGAGGTTTTATAGGGGTACAGATAATTAGTAGGGCATCGGGTTTCATATACCATCGAACTTTTTTGAGTGCCAACAATGGATTAAATAGATGCTCGATGACATGTGAGAAAATTATTATATCATATGACTTTGTAAATTTATTAGTATCTGTTATTGACCAATACAATTCATCTAAATCCCCGGATGTACTGTCAATCTTAATATCAAACGCTTCCTCGATTCTTTCGGTCAATCGGTTGCGCTCCCCAATATCAAGAATATTCCCATTCATATCAATTTCATTCAAGAAGTCTATAATTTTTTTATCCCTATAAACGAAAGAAGGCAGTTCGCTTTGCTGATTTATGTAATCAATATTTCTGGCAAATGCTGTTTCTTCCATTTCAAGTGCTTCTGTCCTTGCAGTGGATGAATAAGGGTTGAATTTTATCTTTTTGCGTTTCATAGTATTTTATTGATTTCGCCTTCGTTGTGCTGGACCTTCTGGCCGGGGGTGATAGTATGATAAAAATTTGTCTTGCTCCATTTTGGCTTGTCAATTATTTGCCATTCTTTGTTGAATTGTTCAAATCTGACATTCTTCACCGGGATAAGGTTGTCTTCAAATTCGTTGAGGACTTTATTGCGCCACAATGTTATACTGTGATAACGATAAAATGGAGATTCAAGAACAAGTGGTTTCCTCTCCGCTGATATTACGGGTATGCCGTTTTCTATGTAAGTGTAGCCTTCCATTTCTGTTATAGATTAGTGTTAAATACCTTTCTGTTAAGAATATGCCATTTATTGACTGCCATGAATAGTGGCTGTAATGGCTTATGATTCGTGAACACCTTTAAGTAAAGTTTTCCCGTAATTAGAAATCTAATTCGTTCAACTAATGTACCCTTCCAGCACGACACAACACAATCAAGTCCTTCTTGATCATTGGCTTTGTGAGCAGGTAATGGTAAATATTCTGGTTGATTTTTTGCAATGATTACATTTTGCTCTTTAAATTCGATTGCTTCCATATCAATTATTTTTAGTGTATTCCATAAAGGCTTTCATTGTGGCAAGTTCCAATGTGTCTTTAAAAACTAAATAATTTTCAAATATTTCTCTTAATATTTTTCTTTTCCCAGATGTTCTCATCCAATCCCACACCATTAGCATTTGGTTAGCGTCGGTGTCGGGATACCAATTTATGTAAGTTCCGTCTTTATAACGTGTAACTATGCCGGTTGAAAATTCGGTTACTATTAATCCAATTGCTTCAGCACTTACTTTTCGGTATTCTTGTATCATAATTGTTCGGTTAATTAGCTCTATCGCTTCCTGTATCTGTTCGTTCATGGGTTAAAAATTAGTTAGAGCAAACTCTCCATGTAGTTCCCTTGCTTTTTTATCGTATACCATGGCGGCTTCCTCTGGGGTTTCAAATACTCCGAGATAATACTTTTTGCCATTCATATATATTTGTGCCATAAATTTCCCGGCACGTTTATGGAAAGTTACACCCTTGAATTTAATGCCTGAATCTTTTTTTCGGTTCATTCCGTTTTGACTCCTCGTGCAAATCCTTAGATTAATTCTCTGGTTGTCGAGAGTATCATGGTCGATATGGTCTACAACCTTCCCATTGGGGCATCCATAATTACCCGAGCCATTGAAAGTATTGTTTGTTTTCCATTCGTTTTTCTTGAATTTCTTTTTGCATAAAAATCCCCGTTGGGAGATTTGTCTGCGTGCCATTTATATTGATTAAGATATTCATAATCCCTATCATCAACTAAGGCAACCTGACCCTGTGTTAGCTTGATTTCATTCATCGTTATCGGTTTTGGTGGTGACAAGGGGAGTGTTCTTAATCACGTCTGAATGCATTCCTTTGCCCCACATATATTCATAGTGTATTTTGCACGCCTCTCTCTGCTTTGAAGCTATCAATTCAAAATAGGATTTAACTGCGTTCATTTGGCGAATTTTTAACTTAGTTATTTCCTCACCGTCAACAGATTCGGTTAAGTTTATTTCTCTGGTTATACGTTCCTCAAAAACTACAATGTCGTGTATTAACTGTTCTTCCGCTTTCATGGTTTATTGTATATGGGAGTTAATCATCAAATTCATCTCTAATTGCTTGAAGGTTATCATTGTATTTTTTTAATTCTTGTTTTCTTTTGTAATGCCGTTCCAAATCCTTTCTTTCACGGTATAGCTCACATCGTTGTTTTAGTTCCACATGATCTTGACAATCCTCACACCAGTTATTTAATATATCATCATGGATATCTTCGTTTGTTATTTTCCCGGTATTTGCATTAATCCAGATCCGGGTGAAGATGTTTTTACCACCACATTGGGTACATACCAAACTGGTGTCGTGTTCGCCTGTTTCAACCATATGGGAACGCCTCTCAATTTTCCTTCTCAGTTCATTGTATTCTCCACGGAATTCTAAATTGGTTTCACGTAAATTATCTACAGTTTTTATTGTATGAGAAACCGTGGCGTGATCCTTTCTTCCAAACCGCTCTCCGATCTTAGCCAAAGAGGTTGTTGTGTATACTTTAGACAGGGCCATACACAGTTGACGTACCTTAACTATTTCTCGTTTGCGGGTTTTTTGCTGGAGCTTCCATTTGTCCATTCGGTATTGCCAACAAACAGTAGCTTCAATATCATCCATAAATTCGGGTGATAGTTTGTTTATTTTAGGAATAACTGCCATACTTAATATAATTTTGCATTGCGGATGAACTTAGTGAGTTCTTCTTGAGTGTCTATATCTATATCATATGTATCTCCATTCTCATTACGCAGGGTGATGTGGGACATTCTTTCTTCTTCGATAATAATATGGATTACTTTCATGTCACTTTAGTTATTCCCTTCCGGAGTTTGGTTTCAAATACTTTGTCAGCGTAGGATGCCAGAATGGGGTTATGGGTAATTATAATTAATTGTATTCCTAATTTCTTAGAAACCTCTTTTACCATTACAGACGCCTTTTCTTGAAAATCGTTACTGAGCCAATGGAAAGGTTCATCCATAATGAGGGTGGGTCTGGATTTAGGTCTCTGCATACTCCAGGAGGCTATGCGGAGAGCGAATGCCGCGACATCTACTGCACCACCACCAGAAGCCGACAATGGGTCTACTTTGTTGTCGTCTCTGCTGAAAAACAGATCACATTCAGTTTTGTTTCTCCGCTGTACAAATTCCGCCACCAACGTATATGGTTTTGGGAACACAGCCTCCAAAGCCAGGGAGGTTATATCGCTGATGTGATACTGTAGTTGTTGCTGAGTTTTTAGCCCCACGATCCGGATGATTTCACGAGCTTTTTCGTGTCGACGTAAATCCTTTTTACATACTTTCACTTCCTGCTCGGTGCGGGTGATAGTTGTCTCGATTTGGATTTTCTGTCCCTTCTGCTGTTCCAGGCTGTTTCGTATGAGTTGTAATTTACTCATTTTCTTTTCTAAAATGGTTTTCTGCTATCTCTGTAAGTTCGTAGGTTTCTTCCAGAGTTTCAACACCCTCCTTTATTTTCGTATTCAACTCGGTCACTTTATTATCCAACTCCTTTATTTTCTTCTCGGCAGCCTTGACGTCAGCACACCCCCAAGTGTCTTTCAATTCCTTTTCCAGACTATTTAGCTGGCCTTTCTTTTCAGCGGCCTTTTCCTTAGAGTCATCAATCCTTTGTTTGAGGTCTAGTAAATCTTGTTGTTTCATTATTATTTAGATTTTATTTATCATAGAATACATTTCTTAGCCAAATTAATTTAGTACAATAATATTCTTCCAGCTGTCTTTTCATTTTGTGACTATCACCCCATCCAGTAGTGGAAACATTACCATTTGAATAAACTATATAGTGATTATAAGAACCAGGTTTTGGTAATCTTTTACTCGCATCAGTTTCGACATATATATCAATTAATTTTACTTCTTTTCCATTAATTTTTATTGTTTTCATATCTCTATAGCTTTATAAATTATATCCACTACGGATTGTTTGGTTTTATTTTTAGCTTGATATCGCAGGAGGTTTTCCTCGAAACTTACCTCGGCTTCAAAATCAGTATCTAGTTTGGAAATGAATGCATTGATACGTTTGTTTCTCTCCTGCTGGTGTTCTATATGTTCACGGGAGATTACATCGCCCTCTACAGGCAAGTAAACAGGCTTTACGGTGTTGGTATCAGCATACCATAAGTATACACAAGGTTTGTGGTCGATTTGGTCTGCTTTGTGGCGAGTCAATGATCCTGGATTAACTAGCAGTCTACCTTCGTGCATTTCTGTAAAGGATTTATGGTTATGGCCGGTTAATAGCAAATCGTATTGAGGGTACTTACGGAGTAGTTTTGCCGCCATAGGATCTACACAACCGGGCCAGGGCTTTTTGCCTTGGTAGGTCATGGTGTGCCATAGAAGTATCTTGCGAACAGATCTTTTAATTATTCTTTCCTCTGTACTCCAATCAGGAAATTCCACAGCTTCATCAATCAGCGGTTCTTGTCCCCAATGACATCCTGAAAGTATTTTCAAATGTCCTCCAGTAGCCAAAGTGTATACTCCGCTCTTGTAAGCTAATTCAAGATTGTGTTGAGGCAAATCATGATTTCCAAATATTGTGCAGAATTTATCAGGTAAGTGTTTGATAGTTTCAGATAATAAGTTTGGGGAAGGTTTCCAATACTCATACACATCCCCGGCATTTAATACCATACAATCATATTTCTTTTGGAGATCACTTATAAAATCAACCTTCCTCCATTGGGCTGCTATGAAGTCATCAGTCCGGCAGGTAGGTTGATCCTCTCTCAAATGAAAATCAGCGCAGAGAATAGCGTCTGGTGTTTTACTATGTTTGGTTCGTTTCACCCTAATATTATTTTAAGCTTAATCGTAATAACATCATCCATTTTTTGATAATATGATAGATCCTTTTGGTGTGGAATTATTTTACCATCAAGAAATAAGGATATTATTCCATCACCGTTCTTATAGATTTCATATCTTTCACCTTTTATTCCGGTGGGTTTCCAATCTTGTTTGACTGGGTGTGATAGTGCTAACATAATACTTATTTTTTTATTTAGGTTTATTACAAAGTGGACAAGTATCTGGAAATTCCTTTTTAAATTTCTCATGCAAGTATTTATATGTTTCGTTTGCTGATGTTATTTTCTTTTTTGTCCTGCGGATTTTTTCAACCAATTCTTCTAAAGCATTCGCCTCAGCAATATTCTTAAACCTATCTTCATGTAATTGGATTAAGGAATCTACGAGATTTTCAGACTGTAGGATTTGGTTTTGTATTTCCCAACTATGTTCAATTTCATATATTTCAAAAGTTAGTTTTTCAAGTGAAGCACAATTTTTACTGGTTTGTTCCTTTTTCTCATACCAACCAAGGATTTTATTAACCAAGGGTTCTGCCTTGAGGATGTATGATTGTTCGGTATATTCCTGGAACACCTCAGTTATTTTCCCTACCAAAGCAATCAATTTATTTTTACCAGTTACTTCGTTGATCATTTTGGTTTCGATTCCCTCCAGTACTTCTAAATCAATTTCAAACTTTTCCAGGTATACAAACTTTTCCAAGTCCTCATTGGATTGAACCAGTTGTTTATCTTTGGAAGTGATGTCTTGTTCAATTCCTCTAATCCATTTTTGTACGTTAGAACTTCCACTATCGATTTGATCCAGGTGGGCTATTTTATTAAAGTGCTTTGCTACTTCTCCGGGGCTATTACTTAGGAGAAACGGAGAATCAAGTTGCTGTTGTAGGTTTATTTCGTTTAGGTTGAGTGCTTGAATGATCTCTTCTGGAATGGAAGTACCAAATGCCTTAAAACTGGTTTCTCCTAACTTGTATTCTTCCGCTTTATCTTTTACCCTTTGAATACTTTGCCCATTAATTTGGAGGGTTACTGACGTCTCCCCACCCCAAGTGGATCTAAAGGCATCCCCACTTGGTCTGTTCCATACGACCCAGCGGAGGGCTCTTAGTATAGCTGTTTTGCCTGAATCTGAGGCACCAACGATTATATTCACCCCCGGATCAAATTCCAAGTAGGAGTCTTTATAGCTTTGAAAGTTTGATAAATGAATGGATTTCAACATGTTTTTCTTCTTTTATTCCAAGCTATTTTTGCAGCTTTGCTTTTATTTCTTTTTGTTTGTTCAGTATCTTTCAATCCTATTCGACCTTCTGATATTCTTTGTCTTGTTTCTTCTGAACGTTTTTGACCTTTGTTACTATTCCTTATTTTTTGTTTAGTTTCTTCTGAAAAAGTACGTCCTAATAGTCCTTTAGATATTTTTAATTTAGCTTCTTTGGTATGTTTTCTCCCTAAAGTATATGTATTTCCTAAATGATGTATTCTACCATGTTCTAGACTAGAAACTATTTGTAAATTTTCAATATTATTATTAGATGGATTTTTATCTTTATGATGTACGATTTCTTTTTTTGTTAAATACCTATCTAAATACTTTTCCATTACTAGTCTTTCTTCTTTTACTCGACCATTCACATCAGCAAATGGATGGGCTGTTTTCAACAATGAGACATACCCTCCCCCAGAAATAGTTCTACCTCCTTTCCATACAGAATTACTAGATCCTTTTTGTCGTTCAGACATTTTTTCTTTTGTAGATTTTGAATAGGTTCTTCCTTCAAATAATTTATTCCCCATCATTTTTTCTGAGTGCATTTTTCTGTTAGCTTTGGTACGAGTGCCATGCCCTCTCATAAATTTTCTTGGTATACCTTGGTAAATAGTAACCAGTTCCCTACAACCACATTGACAGTAATACTTTGTCCTTTTCATATCATCAAATATATAAACCTCGATTGAAAGTGGCTTATCACCTAACCCATAAAGGATAGATACACTTTCGCACGAGGCTATTATATACTCTGTTTTGAAGCATGCGTTAAGTGATAAGCAATATAAAGATATAAAATATATTTGAATTAACATACTTATTTTTCATTTCATTGTTTTCATTAATTGTAAAACACTTGATTGTTTTTTAGCCACATGATGAATAGCAAGGGCATCCGCCACGGCTTCATCCTTGTATTTAGTTCCCGTCCATGTAACTTTGTATTTTTTATCAATAGCATTAATCATTTCTTGTTTAGTAGCACTATTCTTTCCTAGGACTGCTTTTTTTGCGTCGGCTTCCCCATACCACTCCACACCTATTTCCAAGGCGTCTGACAGGGTTTGTATTATAGCAGCCACACAACCTATCATCTTAGCTGCTGCAGCGTTCTGACTGCCGTGTGGGAGTTCCGACAGGAGGTAAGTAACTTTGTATTCCTTTATTACTTGCAACAGGATTAGATTGATTTCATGGATTCGTCGTACGTCATCATCACCCTTTCGGATTCTCAGTTTTTTGGTTTTCTTTTCTGTCTTGATACAACCCGTGGCGAGAATTTTTCCTTTTACGGTCAATACGACATACCCCCAAGCGGTAATGCTAGGATCATTAGTCAGGATAATGAATTTTTTCTTAGGGGGGCTATTTCTTTTCATGTGTTGCGGTCTGATTTGGTTGTAAATTTTCCTTTATTAAAGAAAATGGGATCTGAATTGATCTCATTAATTGCCTTTGTTGCATCTTCAATCTGCTTTTCTAACCATTCAATATAATCAAATATTTCGTCACTAGTATAATCAATACGGTCACTAATCCGGGTTCCAGTATTTTTATAATATTGCAATCTCAGTTCATTCATCGCTGTTTAGGTTTACGATCACTATCAAATTTACTTTCAATTTCTTCCCAAGTGTCTATTACTTGATTTTTCAATTCCTCTTCCAATCCATCTCGTTCTATAATTCTAATAGATTTGTCCTTGGATTTATCCAACTTTGTATTCCCTACATAATATATAGGATGTTTGTTGACGGCTTTGATGTAGTTTAGATTCTCCCGGATGTCGTCGATTCCATAATCAAACAAAATAGTCAGTGGTGCGGTATGGTAAGGTTTCCAGACAGAATTTTTAAACACTTTTACTTCCACTGTTACTCCAATGATGGTTGTATAGGTATTTCCTTTATGGGTGATATCTTTTTTAATTTTTATAGGAGCAAATGTTTGTAGACGTAGGCTAGGGTAAAATGAAAGAGCTTCTCCACCTGGACTTTTATATTTAGGTCCAAATTTTTCTCCCATATTTTGACGGATCTGATTAGAACAAACCATCAAATACATTTTTTCAGTTATTATACGACAAGTCTTTCTCATCTGTTCACTGAATTCTTTAGCCCTTCGTCCTCCCATTTTATCTCCATCTTCATTATCCATTTCAAGATCCGTACTTAGTGCAGCAAGAGAGTCCGCACATATTCCATGAACAACATCATTGCTACCTTCTGGCTCCCATGTTCGTACTGCTTTAAATACTTCAGGAACAGTATCTGGTCGGGTGTAATCTATACTTTTAGTATTCAAATCAAATATCTCAGCAAATTGCTTGTTCAAACGGGCTTCAGGATCATGGAACATCACTGATCCACCTTGACGTTGTATTGCTCCAGCAATTTCACTCAACATCACCGTCTTTCCACTTCCACTAGGACCAAAGATTTCTACTAAAATACCTCCTGGAATCCCTCCTCCTCTTTTCCTCCCTCCACTTATAGCAAGATCTAATAAAGTAGATCCTGTGCTAATCATCTTTTCAATATTTCCATGAAGCTCCTCTAGTTTGCTTTTAGGAGCAGCGGCCTTCCGCTTCATTTGGTCACTGAGCTTAATTGGTTTCTTTTTCCGCCTCATCTGCAATTTTCTTTATTATCAAATTTATAGACATTTCATCTATTCCCTTCTGGGATAACTCTTCTTTCAGGCTCCTTCCAAATTCTGCAAAGGGGATATTTGGGGAACGTTGTTTTAGTGACAACCATGCTTCACAAATAGATCGAGCAATCTTGTCTATCAAATCATCTTCTGTTTGCTCCACTCGTTTATCAGAATACCAATCATCAATCAGTTCTCGTACGATACGGGATTTGGTTCCTTTCTGAGCAAGGGCAAACAAAGATAAATAGTTAGTAACATGCTGGGGCATCATTACCCCAACATGTTTACCGCTGGTATCAGAATCATTTTTGTTCTGTACTTTGAGTATGTTTTTCATTTCTTTTTATCTAGTTTTTCTTTTAACTTCAGACAAGCATCCCAATTCTTGCAGTCGTCACAATCATTGTATGCTTCATAATCCTTTCCAAACTCATATTCCTTTGGACAATCACTTTCGGATGCAGATTCTTTGGAAGGTTTATCCTTTTTGTCTTTCTTAGGCTTGCGGGTCATTTCCTTTTCCTCCTTCGGGATCTTGTCCTCCTTTTTATTGGACTTTTTCTTCCTCTTGGATTTCTCCTTTTTAGAAACAACTTCATCCTCCTCACCAGTTTCGGTTTCAAAGAACATATCATGTAATTCCTGGTAGGATTTAACATCCAAAATTTCATCCAGGTTGGGTACTTCCTCCAGAATGTCATCGGAATATGATTTATCCCTATCCTCAAAAGTGATATCCCTGGTTTCAGGAAACTTATTCTTTCCAAACTTCTTCCACTTAAACTTTACAGTCAATGTCTTTCCTTTCTCAAGGCTGGGGAACACCCGACAGCTTTCATCCTCTTCCAATTGGTCATTCAATTCTTCCTGGAAAAGAAATTGGGACATATCCCAAATATGAATAATATTATCATGGTCATTTGAATTCAATGGACGGATAGCATAAAGGTTTCTATCCTTAGATGCTATATCTTTCATTTCATCCCAATCAGCACCATCTTTCAATCTCTGAGTTACATATTCACAAATTGGACATTTCTTGCCAACAGTGGTTCGGCAAATTACTGTTTTATTATCAGCACCTACATCCCTGTGGGTTTTAAAAGGTTTCTTGTACCAAAGGTCTCCTGGAAAGGCCCTTGCTTCTGTACGATCCAAATGCTTTTCATCAGTGACTTCATAGGGAATAATGTCGAGATCAACCTCTCGGGTATCTTCTTTCATACTGAAGGTTTTCACTCCTTTGGGGAGTTTTAAATACCCGTAGGATTTTTTCTGCTTTTGTCTTTTTACGTCCTCATGTGTTGAGGTACGAAAATTAGTTTTCCTTCTCTTCTTGCTCATGATTTTCAAATTTAGAATTAAAATAACGATTAATTTCATGTAACCAACCTCGCATCATTGCGCGGCTTAGTAAATATATTGGTATCAATAATGCAATGGATAGGAGAAATATTGCTCCTATTATTTGAAGTGGTGTGATTTCCATTATTTATTCCTCCTTGACATTCCTTCCACTTTATCATCGGCACTGTTTTGTTTCCTTCGTTTGTCTACCTCCTTTGATAAGTTACGAGGCATCTTTGGCCCTGCAAAATATTGCTGACCATATAGGACTACGAGATTTTCCAGGGCGGCTTTCCTGGTAAAGCTAACTTCATTTTTAGCTACCTCAGCCATATCCAGTTCGTATTGCAAACGGATTATTTCCTCTTTTGCTTTCTTGTGCCGTTTGTGGTTCCTGTAATACGCCTCGATATCCCCGGCGTTTGGTTTTTCTTTATCACAACAACCTTCCGGATCTTCGTTGGCTTCTTTAATCAACTCGGATCTAGTTATTTTGATTTCTTCTTCAGCCTCTGATAATTCTCTTCTGCATTGAGCATAGTGTTTTCCATATTTCAATGCAAGGGTGGCTTGTTCCGTCCACTCCACGTCCAAATCATCGACGTCTATTCTAATGTCTTCTTCGTAGTTCATAATTTATTCAGTTTTTGGTATTGTTTCAAGTCTTTTGAGAATATCAGCACAAATAAAGTCAGTAGAAAGGTCGGTAGTGTTTCCAGATCCGATCAGTTCAATAGTCAGTGTCATTTCTTCATAATTGCTTTCCGGAGCAGTTATGTTCCGTGGTTCAATATGACGATCTTTGCACTGAACAGTATGGCATATAAAATATAGTGTCATATCAACTCGTTTTTAATTCAAAAACATGACCTACAAAGCGGCCTTCCTGTAGTTGATAACTACCTATATAATCAGTTTGAAGGCCACTCCAGTCAAGGTCGTGTCCCGTTCCAACAATATGTATTTCTCGTTTGGTTATCATAGCATTATCGTTAGGATTAACTAAACACCACAAACAGACTTTTTTATGCTGAACTTGAACTGTTAGTATTTTAGCACCTAGCGGCATTTCTATCATTTGTATTTCCATTGATTTTAGAGGGTATTTCCAAATTGCTTTCATATCAATAAATATTTATAAAACCACATTCTACAGCAGCAATAAATACAAATACTCCAATAAAGAAAATTATACCACCAATAATAAATGGATAAGATTTCTTTATTTTTACTGTAATGTAAGCAGGAATTACAAGTGTTATACCTACATATCCAAGAATACTAATAAATACAAATATGATTTTAATTAAAAAATTCCAAAAACATTCCATGATTATTAATTTTTAGTTATTATTTAGTACGGTATAACAAGCCAATGTCAATCCAGGATCTCCAGAGTTATAAAATGGTTCTATGAATTCTACAAGTATCTGAGCCGCCGTATCATTATCCCCACTCAACAAAACGGTATTAGCATATCCCAGGACTACTCTTCGAATTGCTTCTGCATCCTGCCCCTTCAATCCTTTTAATATTTCTTTAATCCTTTTCCATGATTCCTCTTTCAACAAAGCCCTACACAGCTCTATACTCTCAGATTGTACCTTAGCAGCCGTTTGGGCTACTTCTAAGCGTTGTTCTGCGTCTACCCTTAGTACTTGGTCAAGTATCTGTAAAGCGTTGCGAGGATGCCCTGTACTGTCTTTAATGATTTGGTCGTATACTTCCTTGGGAACTTCCTCCCCCTCGGCTCTACCCACACGGCGAAGCAGTCGAAACATTTGCCGGTCTGTTAATGTAGATAACATGAATTGACTGCACCGGCCTCGTATGGTAGGCAATAGTTTTTGTGGGTCGGTGGTGCAGAGAATAAAATAAACATGCCGTGGGGTGTCCTCCAGCATTTTTAGCAGAGCACTCTGGGCATTCTTGGTTAGCTCATGGCACTCATCAATTAACCAAACCTGGCAGGGACTTTCCAGTGATTTGTATTGGAGTTGTGAGCGTATTGCCCGGATGGTGTCGATGCCCCGGAAGTCAGCAGTATCTACTTCATGGAAATCATTGCCTTTACATTCCAGTCGTTTTGCTATGATCCTGCCAATCGTGGTTTTTCCTGTTCCTGTAGGTCCGTGGAGTAAAAATACGTGGGGACAGGTTTTTACATCACTTAGCATTTTTTCTAAAGGCTCAGTGACTTTGGAATTGCCTTGAATGTCTTCAAGCGTCTGTGGTCGGTATTTAAGATATAGGGTCATTTATTGGGATCTTTGTTGATTAATGTTATATTAATATATACCGCAGGACCGGCTTTGAATGTTTTCATAAATTGAGCTAGAGGATGTAAAGGATCATCTACCGTAGGACGTTCCATTGTTAATAGATCTAATTTCCAATCTTCTTTCTCAAATTTCTTTAAAGCTTTGATAAGTTGTTCAAATTTGATGCATTCGCTTATATGTGCCATTTGTTTTAGATTTGAATTTTATATTTCTCTAATATTTGTTCAGCTGTTATATGTTCATAGCTGTTATCCTGATAAGCAGAATCAAAAATCACATGAAAATAATTTATAGTTACAGATTTAGTAATTACCAACACATGCTCTTGATTTTCATGTAAGTAATGTTTTGCCTGTCTAGTTTTTGTTTCTTTATACATTTCTATTATATATTATTATACAAAAAATATTTCAATTCAATTCAAACTTCTCTTTTTCAGCCCACGAACAATCTACGGGACTTAAATCCGCTTCAATATTAAGTGGTACAATTATCCAAGGCCACGCTGCTGGTAAATCCACACAAGTAACCCGTTTGACTAATTTAGCAAGGTCTTGTAATTCATCCGGGTGGGCATCAAATATAATGGAGTCATGTATTTGCCCAATGATTTTTGAATCCCACTTTTCCGTATAAAGAATTCTATCCAGTTCGTTGAACGACCACAACAGGCAATGGAATGCTGATCCTTGTATGGGCCAATTCGTACAATCATTGTGGCTCATCAATCCACTGCATCTGAAACCTGTAAGCAAATCTATGTAACCATACTTTTGGTACAGTTTCCACCAGACTTCTTTCCATGCTGCATAATCAGGAAAACGGTTGGTCCAGAGATCCTCCTCAATACTCTGGATATGTTTCGTGAATTGAGTAAGGGATTTAAACCCATTATCAATCATGTGGGCTCCTAAAGTCACGCCGCCTATATCTATCCCTTGCCCAGGTTTCCATTTTCCTTTAGATAATTCTCCCCAATTACAAGCTAAACTTGGAGCACAATTACCAAAGTAATCCCCATAAAATTCAGGAAATACAAAACCATTTTTGGCAGCAGCTCGTAGAATAGAATGAGCCGGATTCTTCTTATCGTATTTGATTTTGAATATCTGTTCTGCCATATCCCGGTGCATATCACTTGCAGGATCATGTAGGTATTTTAACATCGTTTCATCCTTATGGTAACACGCTGCTATTGCCACTTCTAAGCCTTTGAAGTCTACTTCAAATAATTGATGCCCTGGACGAGGATACAAAGCCTTACGGACGATTTGCATTGACTCTTCATCCCGTACAGGTATGTTCTGGAAGTTAGGACTGTCAGAACTAGAACGAAAAGTACGAACCAAATGGAGGTTAAAAAATGGGTGGATATACCCGTCTACGGCTTCCCGGATGAATGCCCCTAGGTATTTATCCCGAAGATCCCTCAGTTTTTTCATCCTCAGCAGCATATCCAATTCAGGAATATCCAATTGCTTTAGGGCTTCCTCGTTGGTTGATCCCAGTCCTGTTCTGGTAATGGTTGCTGGTTCAAGTTTTTTTACATTATATAGGAAGTTTCTAAGTTGAGTCCCTGAGTTGATATTTACTTTACTTTTTGATGAGTGTTCCCAATGCCGATAGAATTTAGTGTCCTTGAATTTACTCTCCAAGCGTTTTATTTTCTTGGTTAATTGCAGCTTTTTACGCTCGGCATAATCCAAATCGACACGGATACCTTGTCGCTCTGCACGAGAAAATGCCAGGACTCCGTTGTGGAGTAATCGGTAGGCTTGTTCGGTTTTAGGATTTACTTGCATTACTTATTTTGTTCTTTTTGGTTTCGAATATTTATTTTCATTCATTTCCTGTAATTCAAAATAGAATACACTATCAAATGGATTTACTTTTATTATACCATAATCAACGGCTACTTTTATAATATAAATATTCATAAATCGTTCGTGTAAGGTTTGTAGCTGTCTACGATAACCATCGATGGTGAAAGCTCGTTTGTAATGGTTACATCGTCTACAGGAAGGCATGAGATTTTCCATGCGATCAGGATCTGGCATGATAAGTTTATCATCCTCATCACGACCCGTTGCTTTAAAATGTGATAGGATTTTTGGGTGAGCATGATCCACTTGCATTTCTTTATACTGAATTCTCTTTCCACAGTAAGAACAATGACCGTTATATTTGTTATATACTTCAATTCTTTTCTTTTTATTAATCATAATTTAAAAGGGTAAGAAATCGTATTTCATTATTTCAATCTGCAACATTGCAAGTCTGTACTCAAAAATTGAATCAAATCCGCAATACTGCAGTAATTTCTTTTCCCCGTCCGGAAGTTTCAAAAACTCATAGATACGATTATGAGCATTCCCGTTTTTATTATCCGTTGCTTTTAAATAAGGCTCAATCTCACTGCTGTAATCTATCACGCCAAATTGGACGTAGGTTTGAAATTTCAATCCAATTACGCCAGGGCGATTATCCAGGATGTGAGCAGCCAACATCGAATCCCACTCCCAATTAGCCACTGGTTGTTTCAAACGTATTACGCTCCAGGTTTCCTCGAACTTTATGTTATGTGCCATTTTTCCAATGTGAGGATTAGCTAAGAAATTGACAAAAGGCAATCGTTTCTTTTTCTTCTTGGGCATCATAAACACATAGCAGTTATCAGCATCTACGGCAATGGAGGCACATACAATACGATGCCCGGCGGCTTGTGGCTTTAATCCAGTTGTTTCATAGTCGAAAGCAGCAAGGCTGGTTTTTAAATCGTCTAATACAGACAAATCCTCGATTACCTGGATGTTAGGCTTTTTGTATCGTGGCAGGGGTTTATCAATCAGGTTTACTATCCGTTCCAGGTCTTGTCCCCAAATGGTATCTACTTCTTTACTATCGGATCGTTCCACGAAACTAGGATGAAACGTAGGACAAACCCAGGCTTTGAAATCACGGTCAGGAATACACCAACCCCTCCACTTGGTTATACCTTCTAGGGATTTCTTCCATCGATTACCTAACAGGGAATATAGGGCCGATCCACCCAGTAGTACAATTATTTCAGGTTGGTGTTCGTCAATGATTTTCAGTATAGATCGTCTACAGCAATCCATTTCGTAATTGGTGGGGGTACGGTTGTCTACGGGTCGGCAATTCACTGCATTTATGTTCAAGCAATCTTCAAACAAATCCACGCCTAATCTCCTGTAGGTTGATTTCAGCAGGCGTCCCGTTTTCCCTTGCCATTGTTTTCCGTTTTGATCTTCAATTTTTCCAGGAGCTTCACCGATATTTAGGATTCCTTTTTTGAAGTTGCCAAATGGTTTCATCCTTGGGCTGTTCACACCTTTGTACAGTCCGCAGGAGGCACAGGAATAAGTCTTGCCATCCGGGCGGGATTTACTTTCAGTTTGCTTGGCTGTGAAGAATCCTTTCATCGTTTTAAGAATTTTTTGACAGTGGCTGCCATTTCTTTTGAACTTGGTAATGGGAGTATTCCCATAACATATGGGTATAGCCCTTGTAATTCTTCCTTAGTAACTCCACTTTTATCAGATACTGGCTTTACTTCTTTTCTGAATTTCTTATAGTCTTTCATTCTTCTTTATCTTTAAGAAGCCTTTCATTAAAAAAATGATTTTGATAGTGTATAATGCTCTCCTCCCCATTGATTTGCCATAGCTTCTGCAATTCCGGGAAATGTTCTACTTCTAATTTTTGGATCTCTTGTTTTTCCATCAGTAAAATATGTTGGTTTGCCGGTTGTTTTAATAAATGTATAAGGTTTTGGTTTTTTGGTATGTGTTTTATTTTCAAAAAAAGTGTTTAATTTAGAATGTAATAGTGGTGGTAAATTTTTTAACCAAAGCCATGTTGTTTTCATTTCATTATCTCCAAAATAATACGGTTGAATTTCTTGTGTATATTTTGCGATAGTTGGACTTGCACATCCTTTGGGATTTTCGAGGCAAATCATTTCTATTGGTGCTTCCCATAATTTAGCAAAAAAATCCAGTGCTTTTAATCTTAAAAATACCCTTCCTGGGTTGTTCCAGTGTCTTGTACCAGCATAACTTAAATAGGTACATGGTGGGTGTCCAATCATCATATCCCAATCATCATTAATAATATCCATTACATCACCTTGATAATGTGGTAATCCTTTTGCACCTGGGTATTCAATATCGCAACTCATAGCATCATGTCCTTTTAAAATGAATTGTTCAGTAACTATCTGACTTTCTTCACAAGCAAGCAATACTTTCATTATTTTGATTTAATCATTGTAATGAAAAATCCATAATTCAAGATTATATTTTTTAGCCAAATCAATCATATGTTTTGTGCCTTTGCTTTTTCTATCCCAAAAACATATACACACATCAGCATATTTTGCCATCTTTTTATTCCTTTTATATCCTGCAGCTTTTCCATGTTTTTCCCAATCGGCAGGAAATATCTTTAATTCACAATTTCTTTTCTGGGCATATTTCTCCCCTAAAGAATCTGCTCCTTTAGCACCTCCTGATACGATTTTAAATTTATCACCAGGTGAGCATAATTCGGCAAGAACTGTATCAACGTCCTCAACAAGCATTTTATAATCGTCAAAATCTCTACCGCCTGCTATGATTATTTTGTGTTTCATTCTTTATTATTTAAAAGTTGTTCATCGTCTATTCGATATAAATCTTTAATGAGTTCCTTATTATCGGCCACTTTTTTGTTTCAGTTTCTTATGTTCTCGTTGCATTTGGATTATAACAATCCAACAAAGTATGAAAGCTATAATTAATAAAATATCAACCATAATTTATTTATTTAGCCATTTCAGTTAATAAAGCAATATGTACCCAACCTGCCCCCTGAAACTTCAATCTATCCTCACACAGTACACAAGTTGAAGTCTCCGACAGGATTCCTTTCAGCAAATATGGAGCAATGGAGAATGTTACGGCCAAATCCGTATATTTCATATTTACCGATTCTTTGAACCACCCTGCATCAGATTGGCTTTTTATTTTCAAACGATTATCTTCCAAACACAACTCAACCATCTCGTCCAGGGTGTAATCTCGTTTGGAAAACACTGAAGCTCTCTCCAAAACACTCTCCATTGTTTTAGGGAACGTGATATCCACCCCTTCTACTTCCAGGAAGGCTGATGTATCAGGGTATTCATCCTCGTACACCCGGCAGGATATTACGGTACCTTCGTCGGTTTTGAAATGAACCCAGCTCTTACCCCCAGATATTTTTGTAGGCTTCAACCTCACTACTTGCTGGACGGTACTGGCTGGGATGAGGAAAGTATCAACAGGCATCTTCTCTTCCATCGTACAATGGGTGATTCGGTGTCCGTCGGAGGATTCAATATAACCCTTTTTGTTTACGTGGACGCAAGTGATTACGGGACGGCTCATGTCCCTGCTACAGGAAGACATTGCAAAGGTCATAAACCGATTGAAGTCCTCCGGCAGGGTTTTCCACTTCCCTTGGCTTTCGATTTCATCCAGCGGGAGTTTTATTTCTTTCTGTAGAGTCAATCCCGCTCGTGTACGTCCTGCTTTAATCAAGACTTCCTTTTTATCCACGGTGATTTCAATCTCCTCCTTGGTAATTTTATTCAACAGCTGGTACAGTCCGTCTGCTTGAATGGCTCCTGTAATGTCTAGTCCCTCTATGGGATGGCTCAAGCTGATTTCGTCGTTGTACGTCACGACTCGTCCTTCCACGAAGGCAAACGAGGTAGACTGTTCAATCATTTCTTTGCTGGCCAACCCTGGTTTGACTATCTCAAGGGCTTGTTGGAGTTCTGCTTTGTTTAGTTTCATTATGTATTTTATTAAGTATTTTATATTATTTTCGTATCGGGAAATCTTCTTTCAACAAATATCCGTGCATCATCTTTATCTTTAAAACCGGCAATTACAAAACCATTAACTCGTACATACCAAAATCCACTAGAGCCCTGTGTTACTCCAATACTATCTTTAATTTTCCGTTTTTTCATATAATTCTTTATTAAATTTAGGTAGATCAATTCCAATTTTAGGTATGCAGTATTTCGTTTCAGAATCAAATTGTATTAAAACGTGCGTGTTATTTTGATCTATAATTATCCCTGACATATTTTTATTGTATTGAATTCTTTTGCCTATCATTTTCATTTTATTTACATTGTTTTATTGCTCGTTTTGTATTTTTCCAAATATCCATTACCATATCAGGAGGGAATGAATATTCAAAATTAACTCCAGATATTTTAATCATTTCTTCTGTAACCTTTACAGAAATTCCATCAAAAGGAATATGATCCACAGTTCCAATTATATACTGCTCAAAAACCCATTTAATTTTATCATTAAATGAATACTTTTTTACTTGGTAATCTTCAAAAAAGCCTTTCATTTTATTTGTTGGTTTGAAAGTAATTCTATTATTCCTGATTTTACTGCACCTAAATTCCCTCCGTTAAAATGAGAAAATTGTTTATTTGGGAATTTATTTCGTTTCACTGTATTTATCTATATTTTTAATTTTTATCAACTTCATACCATAATTATCTATTCCTTTTTTAATAATTATATCTGGTTTTTTCATTGTTTATGATATTAATTTTTCCATTTTTATCTTCAGTTGATTTATTTATATAAAGTTTATCCATATATCTTTCTATTGTAGCTTTTGGAAACCAAATACTTTTTGTTGTCCTGTATCTTATTTTTTGATCTACTAATTTTGAGAACCTTTCAAAATCTTCTTTAGTTGCAAAACTTACAATAACTTGTTTAATTGGTTCTAAATCTTCATGAACAAATTCTGGCATATCTTGCCATTCTTTTTGCCACTTTAGAAGATTATCTTCATCAAAAAAAGTTTTTTGTTTGTGTTTGGTTCTTTTCATAACAAAATACTAGATTGTTATTAATTCCATCCCATAGTTATTAATCCCTTTTGGAATAATTAAATTGGATTTTGTTATTAGTTTATTATTCTTAAAACCACTATAATCCACTTGATGTTGCCAACGTTTCCATTTACGTGTAATTTTTACAATATTTGGATGGGCTTTCTGGAGTTCTTCTACAAATTCTTTACGCTCGTTGGTTTTTTCATAATAATCAGTCATACCCCCTTTTATAGCCATTGTTTGTGATTTGCGTATTAAAAAGGCATTGAATAGTATAGTACAATAACCATCCTTTAAAACTTGTAGACAAAGATCGGTATCATCGTTATAAAAAAGTCTATTGCGATACGGGATATTTGTTTTAATAAGCATATTGGAATAAATACGAGTATTTAGATAATACGGTGGCATTTTACTTTTGCGTGAAGCAAACATAAAATAATTCATTCCTGTTATAATAGCATTTTTATATCTATTGGTAAAATCCTCTATTATTTTTAAAATAGTCCCGTCACCTACTGGTACTTTTAAATTTCTATTGAATCTAAAAATACCATCAATATTATCATCAAACGTCCAAAATCTTTTATATCCTTTAGATAAAGCATAATCCCAGATCCAATTACGTGTTACTGACAATCCTTTATTTTGGTGGGGGAGTACTAAAATATTTTTTTTGTTAATAACTTTGATATAATTATCATATTCCTGTTCTTCTATAACAGCAGTATATGGTATACCTATTTTCTCAAAAGATTTTATAGTTAATCGGCTTTCCCATCGTCCTTTGGTAGGAATAAAAATTGGGTATTTAGGATTCATTGATATATTGATATTAGTAAAATAATAACTATACTGTTAAGTCGTATAGTTATTATTTTATATAAATTACTTGGTATATTTATAGGATGTATCTTTATCTGCTTTTTTAATATCAATATTAAGTTTTTTCTTTTTAATAAGATGGGCTATATGTGATTTAATTCGCCCAGCACTTAATCCTGTATTTTCTACAATTGTGGATAAAAGTACTTTTTTACCAATTTTACCTGAAAATTGTTCATCAATTTTACCTGATTGGCTTCCAATTCTATGCCCAAATATAGTTCGCGTACCCTCGTCCTTGTCCTTTTTCTGTTTTGGTTCTTTCTCAGCTTTAGGTTCCTTCTCTGGTTTTTCTTTGGTAGAAGATAATTCAGCTTCACTTTTCTCCTTCGCCTTTTTCTCCTTCTTGGCTTTCTTTTTAGCAGCTTTTTCAGCCTCGGCAATTTCTTCTGCGGTAAGGGTAGACTCAGGTGCTTCATCATCCAAAACTTCCTCCATTGCTTCCCGGAGATCATCAGCGGTCTTGTACTTAGACAACTGGCCACGCAAGTCTTTAAACTCATCGTTTGCCTTGGCAATGTCTTTCAGATCCTTTAACCGTTCAGCCCCCTCGACTTCCTCGGCCAGGGTAAGTTCTGTGACGGTTTCAATACCATCTTCATCAGTGGTTTCCGGTTCCTTATCCTCTTTCTCCTTTTCCTCTGGAACAATATCAATGAATGCCAGGCCCTTCAATGCTTTTTTATCCAGGTCGTCCGGAAATTCATTAGCCAATTGTTGAATTAAGGCATGTGTTTGATAATCATCCTTGTCGTCATCTTTCTTCAACATTCCAAAAGCTTTGACTAGTAATTCGACCATTACCTGTTCCGTCTCGTCTGTGCCGATAGGCGGGTCAAGGTCAAAAAGGTCATTAATTTCTTCTGCGATCTTCTTTAAATCTTTTAGTTTCATGATTTAATTGTTTTTGATTAAACTTCGATTAATAATAAAAAAATATATAGTGCGTAATTATTTTTATTCATTTATAAAAGTGTCGTACAAATCATTAGTAAATTCATCAGTTAGGGTTGCACCACGTATTTTATAATGATGTTGCATAAACTCCACCGCCCGTTCCTTTAGTAGTTTGTCAAGGTCGGATTGAAAACTTTCATGATTAAGATAATACATTGTATCTTTCCACTTTTCGATAAATTCTTTTTGTGGCATAGTTTTATACTCCCTATTTTATTTATTCAGTTAATTGTGGAATATCATTTGGTGATAAAATACCCTTCTTTTTTGCAATTCCACTAACTCTTTGAATGCTATCTCCATGCCCATTACGCATAAATTGATTTATTTCTATATCAGCAATTACGTATCTTTTATCATTATCATCAGCAATTTTCCATCCAAGTACTTTTAAACTTTTTCCACCATTTTTGGTATGTTTCATTCTTATTGATGTTACAACAAATCCGGTTTCTAATGCTCTTTGTTTTACAGAACTCATTCTTGTTTTTACCATTACTGTAGTAATTGGGGCTCTCCTTCTTTTACCTTTTGTGTATAAAAGACCACCACATCGGTAAGCTATTTCTCCAGCTGACAAAAATTCGTTGTCATTTTCAATTTCATTTTCCAATACTTCAAGTATTAGGTATTCCAAATTAATTCTTTTCATGATTAATCTATTTTTAATAAATTAGTTAATTGACTATGTAATACTTCCATTGATGCTGTAAGACCAATACTAAGTGATTTATCTACTATAATATTATCTCCAAGCTCATCTTTAATTCTTGCAATATCTTTCATTCGCCGACTTAATTCCAATATGGATTGTTCTGTTTCTAACAAAAAATCATCAAAGGTTTTTTGTTTCTTCTTCCATTCAATCTCTTTTTGATTATCTTTCTTTTCTGGTTTCCATTTTGTTTCAATAGCCTTCTTTGGGATTTCCCGGCTTGGTGTTTCTTCTTCAACAATTTCTTTTGCTAACTTTCTTTGTTTGGGCTTGGATAGTTCTTGAGCAGGTTTAATAAATTCCCTGACGTGTCGCATGGTTGGCAGACTCTCTACTGCTTCTTCATCAATCTTATCTTCTTTGATAAGGTTTAAAGTTTGAAGAGCCCCCTGGATCATCCACTCCTTCCAAGTACCTCCTAAGAACTTTAGGATGGTTTCTCCACCAACCCCCCTGCTTCTGAGGCTTTGATAATTGGCTTCTTTGGTTATACCCTTTGATAATAAAGGGTATACTTTTTTATATTCCTCCCATGTATCATACTTTGCTAATTCAGCATCCAAGAAATCCCTTGC
>SDBV01003447.1_pt1 | contig 23307 bp, 26 predicted proteins | sample 2277081 | NCBI WGS metagenome assembly SDBV01 (sample SAMN10402039, study PRJNA504765) | marine sediment metagenome | isolation source: marine sediment core GS10_PC15, 223 cmbsf | place: Arctic Ocean: Southern Knipovich Ridge | collected 2010 | reverse complement strand
ATCGTAGTCAGGTCCTCTCCTGCTGCCTTCACCGCTGTATACTCTCTTGATGTCAGGCCAAACCGGTTGAGGTGGATGTAGACAGCGCCTCCCTCAAGGAGATCCGCCTGTAAGCTGGGGAAGTTAAGATCAGATGTTTTCCCCCCCGATAGCTCTCCTCTTATTTTCAGAACAACCATCTTGCCTTTGACATCGAGCTGCGAAATCTTATCCTTCAGATCTTTTCGAGCCTGGATGGAGTTCTGTCCAGTAACATCATACCCGAAGTAAACACCGTTTACTAATTTGATTTCGACAAACTCTACACTTGCGATCTTATCATCAAAACCAACAATGTAAAAGCCCCTTTTCTCTCCCTTCGCGGTCCTCTCAAGATCGCGGGCATACCCGGTGAAGAGGGGTCCTGGGAAGACGACTTTCTCGTAACCCGGAAGATTGTTTTCCGACCTATCATGGATGTGTCCCCCGGCGTAATAGTCAAATCCTGTAGGGAAAAATGATATTGGTACTGTCTCCATCTGACTTAGGTAGTCTGGCTTAAACTCGTCCAGACCAGAATGGAAGGCGAAGATTTTGAAACCTTCTTCACGTTCCAAAATCTCTCTATCCAAAATTTCATAGTATTTCCGTTCAAGTCCTAACTTTCTTGCGGAAATGCCGACGATCTTTGCGCGGGTGCGCTCATCTTGGACGAAATCAAGTTTTAGCTTGCCGTCTTCCACTCTACCCTTCACTACGTTTGTGAGGAGACCCGCACTTTCGATTATGTCTATAATCGATGTACCGGTTGGGGTGTAGTCATGACTTCCGTAGATGGCATATATCGGTATGCCTTGTTGTCTGACCTCCCGCATTTTGGTGACTGCCTCTTTTACAACTGTAAGGTCGGGTATTCCGACGTGGAAAAGATCTCCACAGATGAGAATGAAGTCGACCTTCCTTTCGATGCAGATGTCCATCGCCCTTGAGAAGGTCTCAATCTCGAGCTTTTCCATCGCTGGGTCGCGGTTTGCGCCTAGATGTACATCAGCTAAGTGAGCGAATCTAAAAATCCAGTATCACCTGAAAACAACTTTATCCTCCTTTCGAAGGCTGAACTTGTCACCTGATCTTGCCCCTTTGATATAGTCCTCGAACAGAGGGATCTGTATCGGGACTGCAAAGTTCGCAAATATGCTGCTCACTATCGCTTCCCCTTTGTCCAAGCTGGCGATCGCCCTGTCGTCTTCGGTCAAGTCTTGGGCGGCACTATTGATTACTGCGCGCCTCTCTGTGGCCATCTCATTTCCCAGGATTATCTTTGTGTTCATGTTGGTAAGGATGGTCGTGGGGATGACGCTAGTTAGTTGGGTGATGGCTAGGAGACCGATTTTGAACTTCCTTCCCTCCCGTGCCACGGTGCTGTAAATATTGTCACCTTGATTCTGAAGAACATCTATTCCTAGAACCCTAGGTGCTTCCTCAATTACCACACTTACCACCGGCTTATCCTCGAGTTTACCTTCTGCCTTGTAGTTCTGATACCTTGACAGGATCTCGTTGATCACAATACTTCCAACAAGAAGCTCAGCCTTGTCAGTAAGCCGCGATGTGTCAATAGTGACGATATTCCCTTTCTCAAGGGCCTGTACGATATCTCTGGTGGTAGACTCTCCTGCAGAATTGCTGAAGGCCTGGTTTCGACATAGTAAATCGCCTCCTTCGTTTACCCAGAGTCCAAATATCGTTTTGAAGCGCCGCTGAAGTACATTTAGAGTTCGAGGGTTGACACCCTCAAGCTCTTCCCCTTTGACTATGGCGGCTATCCATTCTCCTCCATTATCTTTATGCTCCTCATAGCATAGATGAAGAGCATCCAGTTGGGGATCAGTAAACTCCACAATGCCATCCATGTGCCATGGCATTATTGACTTCAGATTTATGACAAGAGTATTTGCTCCCGGGAAAGGTTTGGACGAGTAGTATCTGAGATGCGTCTTTGCGTCTGGGTGGTCCTTTAGGCCCTTGCCGTTCCTGCCATAATATTCGTCGTGCGGGTCAAGTACTAAGATGCCAAATTTATCTTGCCCGAGGACGCTCCATAGAAGCACCTTGACGAGGTTGCTCTTTCCCCTACCTGTGGTTGCTGGTATGAAGACATGGTGGGTGAACATTTCTTTCCCGTCAAGATACACGTCAACATCCAGGATCTTTGAGCCGCTCCTGACCTTACCAAAGTATACTGGGTTAGGTGGCTTTTCGAGGAACCGAAGATCTTCCTTCTTGACATGCCTTACTGAAGAGAAGAAGCCTGGAAGAACCTTCGGATTCCTTACCCCGGTTTCGGAGACTCTCGCCACAGCTTTTACCTCAGCTAAAACATAATTCCGAAGCTTTGGATCTAGGAACTCCAAGCTCCCCCCGTAGCCTTCGAGCTTCAGACCCGCTGTGAGCTCGCGTACTAGTGGCGGAATCTGGCTGCCATAAGCCAAGTTATACACCTGCAGAATAAGATAACTTCCATCAGTCTCCTCCGCGACAAGCAAGTCGCCCAGTTCAATCTTCTTATCGCTTTTCTCGCGAATGAAGATGCTAGCTACTTTGCCAGCGATTACCTGACCTACTATGTCAAGTTCCTCCATAACCATCACCCTATCAACATGTTGAGTACGCTGTGGGCATCCCCAGCTTTGATGTGTCTAGAGAATTTTCCCCACTTACCCATGCTCGCCATCTGCGAGAGGAGGATGGCACGATAGTGTTCAACCTCATCGTATGACACTCGTGCGAAACGGTCGGCATCGATAAGGCCGTATGGATAACCGGGGAATGTAGTGTCGGTTGAATTCTTAACAAACGGCGTCAAGATCTCGTTGAGCTGCAGCTCACTTAGTGAGTTGAATTGGTCCCTTTGGACTTCAAATCTGTATATCCTCTCGGAGACTGAATTGAGCTTGACCACCAGTATGACCACGTTATGATCTTTGCTTGTGGATTCCGCAATCGGATAGTACCATTCTACTTTGATCTTTTTCTGTGAGGCTAGCTTATCAACTGCTCCCAGCAGCGACAGACCGGTGTCTGTGAACATGGCGCTGGTCTTAGAAAGTCCTGTGACAATCACTCCCTTTTCTTCAGCGGTCAAGTAAAGTTCTTCTAAGTACTTTGACTCGTTAGTGAAAGCCGTCTGAAGCGTCCCATCGAGTACTACTGCGTCGTCTTTTGAAAGCTCGTTTTCGATTACGTGTTTAGCTAACGTCAGTTCGCAGAACCGTCTAGATATGGAAGCTACCCTCTCAATATCAGCCCGCTGGCGTCCCAGTGTCACGGTTCTATCTGTCGAGCTGAAGGAAAGGTCATTTTCATCAGGTAAGAGTCTCTTTTCGCCAGATAGCGGAGGGAAAAGTCTAGTGTCGTAGTATATCTCCCCGTTCCTAAAAGTGGAAAAGGTCAGAGAGAAGAATTCGACTCGCCGAGGTAGAGATTTCTCCAGAATTCTGGTGCTGCCATTCCACATTCCAAAATAGACTCTGTTTACCTGGATAGAAAAGTTCGGGGCTCCTACTACTTCTTGATTTCCACCATCGATACAAGCGATTTTTCTGGGGGATTTGACGGGCTGGATCCGTCTGAATCCCTCAGTATTCAGAGGGAAGGGTTTTACGCTAGGATCCCCAAAGTGGGGATTACCGACATCGTCATCCTTGAGGTTTTGATCTAGGGTTTCAATGACTTCCCTTGCCACCTCGACGCTCATTTTAACGCACCATCAGTAACGCCCCATCATCAGGTACAAGCACGCCAGCGTAGATGATCTTCTCCCAAGTTCTGGGGGAAGACCTGGGAAAGCACATACCTTCGCTGACAGATCCATGAGGATCTTACAGACCCGATCTATTCACCCACGGCAAGGAAGGAGGAAGAGCGACCCTTGCTGGGGAAACCTACAGGCGCCAAATTCTTACCGTTCATCTCCCCCCGCCTGAACAACCTTTGCGATGTAATCCGAAGTTCCAGCATCTTCTGCTTCACGAGATACATTGTAAACCTTGATAGTCTTCAGATTCCAGTTCCAACCCAATTTCTCCATTGGTAGGGTCGACCTTATCCATCTTCCCTGCTCATCGTTGTTCAAATGACATGGATCCTCGTCACAATCATGTGAGAGAATTATTGTTGCTATCTTATGTCCCATGTAATCTGGGGGGAGAGATGATGCATAAAACTTGATCCCCTTGCGGGCGACGGGCATCACCCATGAGATCATTAGACATATATCCCGATCAGATCCCACAAAATCATCAGATTGTCTGATCAACTTACAAGGGAAAATATGATCATGGCGCTGGCTCAGAAGAAGCTGCCGAGATCTATTCTAGAATCAGTCGCAAAGAGGGAGCGCTCACCGCTGGGTGAGGGAATAATCAACTCCTTAGGAAAGATGAATGACCGGGCTCTCATGACCTTATACAAGGCACTAATCAAAGGAGAGCAAGATGAAAAAGGGAACTATCTTACCTACCGGTCTTCCTTGTGGTTATCAAGGGAGTTGAAAACCTCTGAAATCAAACTTACCTACAATGAACCTCTTGTAGGAGAATTGAAAATCGTAGTGTTCCTCGAAGGCGAGATTTCAGTCGTTGCAGACTGCATTACTAGCAGAGTCACATCTTCTGACGCTGAGGGATTCCTTTCCAAATTGAAACTTCTAAAAGGGAAGCATACTCACTTGAGCAGATCTTTCATTTTTTCTTCTGCCGGCTACGACGATGACTTGGCCGAACAGCTAAACAAGATGGAGGGAATGGGCTTGAATGGGACATATAGACCCGCCAAGAAGGGACGGTTTTCCGGGCTTCTTGGTGGAGGGAGCAGTGAGGTAACGATCGAATTATATGAGGAGACAGAGAGCAAGAAGATGGCCAAAGTCTATCCATAACTCGTAAGGTTCTAATCCTTTCTATTTGGTCCGAAGATCATGGATACTCTCCTTCTCGATAGAGGGGCGGTCAGATCGCTTGTATCGATAGATGAAGTGATAGCAGAAGTAAAGAGATCATTCATCGAAAAGAGTCGTGGTCGGATTCAGATGCCTTCGAAACCGTACCTCTTCTTTCCTGAGTACGGCGGTGACCTAAGAGTGATGCCTTCGTATATGGATGGGGCGAAACTGGCAGCCGTTAAGATAGTAAATTCACATACAAGAAACAAGGAAAAAGGACTTCCCGGAGTCATGGCAATGGTGACTTTAATCGATCCCGAGACGGGAGAACCCCTCTGCATCATGGATGGAACACTCATCACCATCCTGCGAACTGCGGCAGCAAGTGCCGTCGCGACGGAAGCCCTGGCAAGGAATGACTCATCTACTCTTGGGATAGTAGGAACGGGCGCGGAGTCTGAGCCTCACGTCCTCGCTTTGAGCAAAGTGATGAAAATAGAACGTGTCCTAGTTTACGGTAGATCTAAGGAGGGGGTTGAGGGATTCATAACAAGAGTCAGGTCATCACTGGATATCGAAGCCGAGTATGCTCCGTTAGAAAAAGTCGTTGCAGGTTCTGATGTACTAGTTACTCTTACCCCTGTTAGGTCACCAATAGTGATGAATCACTGGGTAAAGGACGGGATACACGTCAATGCCGTGGGAGCAGACGCTCCTGGCAAGCAGGAGCTAGAAGTCAGCACTCTCAAGCGGGCAAAAGTGATTGTGGATGATTGGGATCAATCTTCGCATGGAGGTGAGATTAATCGTGCAATCGAGGAAGATGCGATCAAGAAAGAAGATATCCATGGAGAACTTGGAGACGTTTTAATCAATAAAATCCCGGGAAGAGTCTCGAATAATGAGGTTACAGTCTTCGATTCTACAGGACTCGCCATCCAAGACTTGGCTACTGCTTCTATAGTTTACAAGAAGGCAATAAAGGAGGGAATAGGCTCAAAATTTACCTTTATTGGATAGATTGAATATGAATCTCACAAGATAGTCAACCTTAAGTATTATAAAGCGATCAAAGTGGTTGTTGCTGCTCCCTGCCGAGATTGAAACGAGGACCTCAGTGCCGGCGTTACGCGCTATGGTAGCGAAACGCCTTTTGGGTGAGTATGATCTTAGCCAGAAAGAGGCCGCAGAAGTTATGGGAGTGACCCAGGCCGCGATAAGTAACTATCTCCGAGGAAGAAGGGGAACTGCTTTTACGATTGGAACTGATTCTAGAATAGATACCCTGATTCAGGAAGTTGCAGAGATGATGGTTGAGAGAAGGGCGCCAAGCAGCATAATATCCAAATTTTCTCAGGCCTGTACACTGATCAGAACTGAGCGCATGCTGTGTGATATCCATAAGCAACTCGAACCAGCGATAGACGTGGAGAACTGCCATGTTTGCGATTCTGAGAATGAAAATCAGAACCTTCCGATCAGACTAAAGCTCAACTAACCCACTACTCAAAAAAATTGAAGGGGCTCATGAGAGCCCTTCAATACGCTCGTCCTAGACTTAGGGACCTATTTGATACTGAATGAATACGTTGGCTGTTACTTCGAATTCACTTGGAAGGACTTGTGTGGGCGGTGCGGCTCCAACTGCTGCTTCTGCCCTAGCGAAATCGGCCTCAAAGCGAGGTGCTGGAGAAAATGAACTCTCGGAGACAGACATCACTCCAACGAGCTCCACCTCGAGGGCATCAGCGATCACCTCAGCCTTCTCTCTTGCATCTAGTATTGCATTCCTCAGAGCTTCATTCCTGAGAATTCTCATTGATTCGTCACTCACCGTGAACTGAATCCCGGATACTGAGGTCACTCCAGCTGCTGTAGCAATGTCTACGACATCGCCGGCTCTCAGACCAAGATCCTCAAGATTCGAAGATGCCACTGTTACGCTCAGACTATGACTTAACCTGAAACCGGTGATCTCAGGGGGCTGGTCTCTTGGGAAGAAGAAGATCGGATTGAGATTGAATGAGTTGGATCTAATCTGCTCTTCGGCTATGCCCGCTTCTTGAAGTGATCTAACTAGTGCATTAAAGATCTCGGCCGCCTCTCTGGTTGCGCTCTCGGCAGTTGATGACTCCGTAAGGATGGTTATTGTTACCTTTGCGACGTCAGGGTCCATCTTCGCTCCCCCGAATCCACTTACCGAAGCCACATTTGGAAATTCTCCGTTCAGCTGCGCCTCTGAATAGAGAGGTGATCTTGGAACGAACGGTGAAGGTAGGAAAATTGAAAATTCTCCATTGGAGTTTGGACGCGGTGTACGTGGACTTAGCAGGGATAGGGAGGCGACTGATGCGGCTGTTACCGTTAGGGCTGCTAGGACGAGTACTAGGATTATTCTATTTCTTTCCATATTTTATTCATCACTCTTAGTTCGATCAACTGATGTATAATGCTTGGCTTGCGAACAAACCGTTCTAGGGGTAGAACAGTCTGTAGCATAAAGAACTTATTCGCATCGGCGCGAGGAGTATCAATATGAAAATCATTCTCCTAGGCACAGGAGATGCTTTCTCTTCAGACGGAAGGGCAAGCATGGCAATCTTGATCGATGGAGAATACAAAATACTCTTGGACTGCTCGCCGCAAGTAATCCATTCCCTACGGAGAAGCGGATACACGCCAAATCAGGTTCAGTACCTATTCGTCACACATCTTCATGGAGACCATGCTGGGGGGTTACCGCTTCTAACACTTAATCTGATTCATAGGGAGAAGGGCAAAATTCAGGTCTCAGGTCCCCCCGGGCTTGCCGAGTTTGCAGATACGGTATACTCGAGCTTTTACGGAGTAGGCTCGGTTAGTGACGTCCTTGATATCAAGCCTCTCTCAAATGATTACCCCTTCGATTTTGCTTTCATGGAGGGAGTACATTCAAAGCAGGACTACATCTACAGAATCGTGCTTGACGGCAAGAAGATCGTATACACAGGAGACACCTCAAAGATGGACCTGACCAAGTTTGCTCATAGGGCAGATTATCTCTTCCACGAGGCTGCCGAGCTAGATGAGGAGAGAGCGAAGAAGTATGGACACACCACCCCAGAACAGGCTGCCGAAGTCGCGAGCAAGGCAGAAGTAAGAAATCTCGTCCTTGTTCACCGCCCGGCTCTCACAAATAAGCAGATGAGCAAGGTCCGAGACGTCTTCCCGAATACAATCTTCCCGGACGATCTGGACGTTCTGAACCCCTGATATTCCAAGAGCCGATATCGCTATAACGGGATGGTCCTCTATACATCCGGAGTCGTATGGTTCGAAAGAAGAACCCAAACTCCATGACGAGAAACGGTCTAGCAAAGAGTCTTGGGAGGAGAATTGGCACTCTGAATATAGGCCGCCGCAGTAGAGGATACCTAGATGGCAGAGGAAACCTACTCGCCTCAAGTTCTGAGCTGGCGGTGGCGAAGCTCCTCCAATTCGCAGGTCTAGAATACTCCTATCGGAAAGAGCTCCGACTCACTGATGGTTCACAAATCAGACCAACCTTCCACACGAGGAAAGGAGTAATCATTTTTGATCAAGGTGACGGAGGTATCGGAGAAGAGGTGAAAAAGATCAAAGGGGCGAATCCTAAGCTTAACGTCGTCGTATTGTCAAGACTAACCAAGGCGGACTCCTTAAATGATCTTGGTTCTACTTCTATAGTCTTAGATCCAGAAGCTGAAACCGACACTGGTCGGAGAGAGGCTATCTTCCTTGACGACCCATCATTCTCATTCGACTATTCGCACATCTTGCCGTGGACAAAAAAGTGCTCTGTTCTTCATGGACATACTTCGGCGATCTTGCTAGAAGTCATAGGTCACCCAAGACGAGGTATGGTGGTAGATTTCGGGGATGTAAAGAGATTGGTAAAAGAGGCAGTAAGTGCTATTGATCATAAGCTTTTCATTTCGCGTAAGTATCTAATTGAGGAAAACGAGCTCAACTATAGGATCAAGTTCGAGGGGCTCAATGGGATTTTCGATCTCTCTCTCCCCAAAGAGAGCACCTTTCTACTCGAAGGCGAAGCGACAATAGAGAATATGGCAGATGAAGTCTTAAAATTGATTGGCCCTATGATGCCCAGCAATGTATCGGCCCTTGGAGTTTACATATACGAGGGTCTGAACAAGGGATCTCACCTTCTCGCGTCTCTAAATACAGGGGATAATTAGGCCACTTGGATTACAATGAGAGAGCGATTGTCCTCCTGTCGGGAGGAATCGACTCGGCAGTCTGCCTCTGGCTTGCAAAAGAGAAAGGCTGGGAGGTCTATGCTCTTTCGTTCAACTATTACAGGAGGCAGGAGAGGGAGAAGAAAGCCGCAGCAGAACTAGCCCGGGCGGCCGATGTGCTTGAGCATAGAACGCTGGAAATCCCGTTTCTTAGTGAATTTGAGGATACGTTGTTTGATACCGAAAGTCCCTTGTATAGGCAGAAGGCTATGATTCCCAGAGAGTACATTCCATCCAGAAATCTGGTGTTCTACTCGATAGCATCTTCCTGGGCGGAGGTCATTGGGGCAACAAAGATTGTTGGAGGACATCACAAGGGGGATCTTGAGTTATTTCCTGATGCTACACCTGAATTCCTAGGTCTGCTGAATAGGGCCTTTGCATTAGGGGGGAGGGTGTCGACCATAGCAGAGATAAAATGCATCGCCCCTTTGCATGGAAAAGACAAGACAGAAGTCTTGTCGGAAGCAATTAGATTAAGAGTCCCTCTACAACTGACTTGGAGCTGTCACACAAGGGAGGATGTCGGATGTGGCCGTTGTACTGCATGTCTCTCTAGGTTGAAGTCATTCTATGAATTAGGAGTGAATGATCCAATTAGATACTTGGGAGAGTCAAGTCGACAAGTGCCGAGGGCTGATTTTCTTGAAGAAGCTTTAAACGAATGAAATTAGCAGAATAAAAGAGATAGGTGGAAGAGTGGACCACAAACAGGACAAGAATCTGTCTAAGAACAGATGGTCGTCCCTTGAGAACCTGCCCGATGTGCAGATGCAAGCCGCTGACGTCGATGTGAAGGCGGGCGTCCGTGGACTTTCTACCGTTTTCAAAGGAAGCAGGTGGGTTCTCCCCGTAAAACTAAGCATCATGGTGAATACAAGGAATAGTAGAGGTGTCCATATGAGCAGGCTAATCTTGGCGACTCAGAGCAGGATGAAAGGAGATTACTTGGAAAACGCTCTAACAGAGATATGCGAAGAAATTGATCGAACTCAACCCGGATGCGAGATAACTGCCGAGCTCAGCTATCCAGTTCGAGATCAGTTCTTGGAGGTTAGGATCGTGATGCAGAAAGAGAAGGAAGACATCCAATACACCTTTGAAAAAATTGGGATTACTGCATGCCCTTGTAGTAAGGAAATAACGGGGATTGGTCACATGCAGAGGTCAATGTTGAGGATTGAGATTGCGAGTCATAACACAATGAACTTCGAAGAGGTGGCACTCAAGATGGCTGAATGTTTCTCCGCGGAGCCAGTAGAATTTCTGAAAAGGGCTGACGAAGCCGAGAAGATACTTGAGGCTCAGGCTAATCCCAAGTTCGTAGAAGATATTGTAAGGGATTGCCTGGAGCGATTCCCCACATCATCGAGAATTGAAGCCCGCGCCTGGGAATCTATCCATGCTCACGATGCCGTGGCGGTCTGGAGGAAGGAAGACTACGAGCTATAGTAGCTAGACAACTGAAAATCTTGCTGGATTTCCATCAGAGTCAAAGACTCCGATATCTGCCTCGCTTAGGTATGGAGGTCCCACAATCGCCATGAGTCTACCGAGGAAGTTTATCAAATCTACCTCGGACGGCCAAATCACCCCGTTGGGATGGGAATGAGCAATTCCAAGGATAGACGCATCGAGGGGAACCATATGCCATTGGAAACTCGAGAAATGTTCCGAATGAATCGGAATAGGGGGTATCATCAGGCTCTTTACCCTGATCTCCCGCTTATTCACCTCACCTCGCATTAGCAGAATCCCCTCGAGGGGATGTGTATCTTTGCAATAAGCCAATAATCCCTCAATTACGTCGTTTTGAAAGAGCACTTTCTTGGCGTTCGACGTGCTCATGCCCTTAAGGTGCGGTCATCATTCTTACAAACTCCTCCTTGCTTCTGGGCTGGAGAGAATAGTTGTGCCTCTTCTCATATCTTAGACTTGAGGAGAGTCTAGATCCGTAGTCATGGCCAGGATAGATCTTTATACTATCGTCGAGCTTCAGGATTTTCTGGGTGAAACTATCATACAGTTCAGCTGGGTCCCCACCTGGAAGATCAGTTCTGCCGCAATTTCCGACAAAAAGGGTGTCCCCCGTGAAGAGAAGTCCATCAACAAAGAAACATACGCTGTCTGGGCAGTGGCCAGGGGTATGCATAACGTTTATCCTGAGATTCCCGACTTCTAGCACATCCCCATCCTTGACAGGAATATCCTTATGGGTAGGAGCATTTGCATGGGCAACAATTTTGGCCCCTGTTCTTTGAGATGCTTCCTTATTCCCTGCAGTATGGTCCCAGTGGGAGTGCGTATTTAGTATGTATAGGATCTCAAGGCCATCATTCCTTACCGTTCCTACTATATTGTCAAGATCATATGAAGGATCTATCAACACTCCGCGTCTAGTACCTTCGTCTCCTATCACATAAGCAAAGTTTTTCATATTTCCAACCATAATTTGCGAGAGTATCAACGCGAGATACGCCAACCTCCCATGATATATTCCTTAATCTTTGGTTGCCTCAGGCGGAATGCCGATAAGAGCTACAACTATCTCCCCTGTCTCTCTCAAATTTCCTATTAGACCTGCCTTCACCTTATGAAATGTAACTGTTAGATCGGCCTTAATACTTACATTAGATACGTTTCCTGTTGCTGGGTCTAAACCGGTTGGAATATCGACCGCGACTTTGTATGCATTGGAAGAGTTGATTTTCTCAATTATTGATGGAATGGGCTCACGTAGTCGACCGTTAATACCAGTTCCCAAGATTCCGTCAACGATAATATCCCCCTCTCCAATGGCTGAAACCAAGTTCGGGACGAACTCATCAGAGGTATTCTGGTACAGATAAACACTCTTGGGCATCTTCTCAAGTATCTTCCAGTTGGTCGATGATTCCGAAGTTTTCAATGACTCAGAGTTCTTCAGTAGGAAGACCATGACCTTAGCCCGGTCTGATGCTAGGTGCCTCGCGCAAACCATGGCGTCACCTCCGTTATTCCCGGAACCAGTAACAAACACGATTCTCTTCCCTTCAATGTTGGGAATTCTTTGTCGGATCTCTCGAGCTAGCGATGCGCCTGCATTTTCCATTAGAAGGAGTTTGGATACCCCCATGGCTTCAGCTCTGTCTTCAATCGATCCCATTTCCTCTGGAGTTATACTCTCCATGGCGCTAGAGATCCATAAGATGGATAAAACGATACATATCTGATTAAAGGAGAGATTTCCGCAAAAGGTTATTGGTGATTACAACAAAATCAATGTATGAGGCTTTGGCTGGGAGCACTTCTGATTATCATCTTGGCCGCGATTGGAGGAGTGACCATTCTCCTATCTGGAGTGAGCAGTTCTACTGGAGATAGGGATGAGGAGCTGGGTCTCCCCAGTGACAACGTCAGAGAGCCACACATAATCCCGGATGTCCCTCGGGATGCCATACCCCCACTATTCGCGCCCGAATATGTAAGGGCTGATGATGCTCCGTGGCTCGCACCCAGTCACCTTATTCTAGGCTATGAAAATAACCGCGACTCTCGAGCGTATCCTCTTCTCATACTCAACTGGCATGAAATCGTAAACGACAAAATCGGCGGTAGAGACGTTGTTATTACTTACTGCCCTCTTTGCCGATCTGGCATTGTTTTTGATAGTACGGTAGATGGGAGAGTTTTGTCATTCGGCAACACAGGTTCGCTTTACGAGAGTGCTATGGTGATGTATGATAAGCAGACAGAGAGCTACTGGTGGCAGGTCGGTGGCATTGCCATACAGGGACCGTTGGAGGGTACCGAGCTGACGACTCTTCCATCTGTCATATCGACTTGGCGAGAATGGAGAGAGACCCATCCAGATACCTTGGTCCTCTCAAGGAACACAGGATTCGTCCGCAACTATGACGTTGATTCTTTTGCCGGATACGATCGAAAAGATACTCCCCCCGGGTGGCCGGTATCCCGCCTGGACGAAAGACTGGCTCCAAAGGAGTTTGTAATCGGGGTCTCTATCAATGGGGTAGCAAAGGCATACCCGATTTCGATCCTGGGAGAGTCTGCATTTATGGATGAAGTTGGAGGGGAGCACCTCCTAGTAATCACGAAGGCAAGCGAGAAACTGGGGGTGGTCTTCCACGCGAGGATAGATGGAGCACCTTTGACTTTCTTCATGGAGGATGGAGAAATCAAAGACGAGGAGACAGGAAGCTTTTGGAATAGTGCTGGAATCGCGGTAGGAGGGCCACTGGAAGGCAGGAGACTGACGCAGGTTCCCAATTCGACCGAATTTTGGTTTGCGTGGGCATTGGCTCATCCCGATACAGAGATAGGCAGCCGGAATAATGGCTGATTCCGGAATCTTATGGACCATCAGAATTGGTTTAGCAACCGGGATGGTTTTCATACTCCTTTTTGTGAGCACTTTGATCTACTACGGTGGAACTAGATTAATTAGAGCTGATGCTATTTCTGAGTTCGTTTTCTCCACACTTTTTGTCGTAATTGGAAGCTACACGATCTACACAATCACAATGGGAATGGTCAGGAAAAGGATGAAATATCTCGACACTATCATCGAGAGTTGGACATGGCTTCTGAAGAATGGTAGGAAGCGACTTACTCTTACCTTGTTTCTAGTAGGAATCGCAGCCATACTTTTCGCAACAGGAAGGGTGACATTCATTGACGAATTTCTTTTTGTCCCCAAAGTCAACTATCCTCAGATTCTCCTGTCCTTCTATTTCTTTCCCATCACAGCTCTGGAGACAATAATATTTCCCTATTCAGTATTTGCTAGAGTTTCCCTTGGATTGAATATCTTTACAACTTTCTCCAGATTGCTACCTTACCTATTCGAGATAATCTTCCTATACTGGGTATCATCCATTGTTATCAAGACGATGCCCAGACCATTATTCGAAGACCCTAGTTAGCTACGTGCCAAACTTTCGGAATGGCATAAGTGAGCGCGTGAGAAAAACTGAAAAACTATGAGGCGGCTGAACCGCCCCGGGTTCACTGTCTGTCATCTACCTACCAGAACTTCCAACGTGATTTCTTTTCCTCTCCGACTCCAGTCGGAATCGTTTGTCCTATTGAGTCAAAGTCAGGCATCGGTTGGCCGACTTCTGCAAATGCTGCACTCAGGTTCTCTTTGAACATCGCTCTCTTCTCTGGCGGCCAGAGAGATGCAGCTTCGAGTGTGAGAGCCATATCTTTCATATTGACATCTTGGGGTAGAGTCGCTCCAGCCTTAACACGAGATGTCTGGATAATCCTTCTGATATCCGGAGGTAGTTCGGCAACCGTATCGGTCCTCGTTCTCACCAGCTCCTTTCTCTTCCTATTATCAAGTTTTGAGATTGCGAGTACGAGACCCTTTACTACACCCACTCTCTGCTCATCCGGTTGGGAAGCAATCATGTTGAAACGCTCGGCGATCATCGATTTCCGCTGATCCTCAGGAGAGTCCGATAGCATCTTCACTATACTTTCTAATCCTTCGCTCATGAGTGATGGAGGGTAACGCATTAGTTTAAGGGCCCCCCACGGAAGTGCACGGTTATGCTGTACGATATTGTGGATTGGACAGGTAGGAAGAAAGGATCAGTCTTAATATTGTGAATTGAGGGGTAGGAATCTGTTGGCCGAGCCTGCAATTGAATTTAGGAATCTGAAAAAGTCCTATCCTGTAGGAAATGATAGTACGATCGAGGCTGTCAAGGATATCTCACTTAAGGTCAGGGCCAAAGAGCTAGTATCACTTCTGGGACCAAGTGGATCTGGCAAAAGTACGATTTTGGCAATGGTAGCGGGACTTACCTCTCCAACTGGGGGAGAGGTTAGGGTAAACGGAGACCGGGTTGAAGGTCCTCGGCCGAAGGAGATCACAATCGTTTTCCAGGAACCTAATCTGCTCCCATGGAGGAGAGCTGATCAGAACGTGAGATACGGATTAGAACTAAGGGGAGGAGATCTCAAAGTTATGGATGGATTGGTGGAGAAATATCTGAATTTGGTCGGTCTACAGGGATTTGAGAAATATTATCCTTCTCAGCTTTCAGGCGGAATGGCTCAGAGAGTAGCACTTGCTCGGGCTTTGGCGCTCGAAACAGGCATTATGTTATTGGACGAACCGTTCGGGGCGTTGGACGAGAATACTAGAAGCATGCTTGGAGATGAGCTCCTCCAAATAAAATCTATCACAGAAAAGACAATGTTATTTGTAACGCATAGCATTGAAGAAGCTCTTCACCTATCTGATCGGGTGCTAATCCTCAGCGGGAGGCCGGCTCGTGTTAAGGATGACATAAGGATTAATCTTGAAACTCCGAGGACTGTAGAGCTCCGATGTTCCCCCGAATTTCAGGAATACAAGGTAAGAATCTGGCAATCGCTTAAAGATGAGCTGAATGAAAATATTACAGAGCCAGTTGCCAATCGATGAAAAAAATCCCAATTTGGCCGGGTCAGATCGCTCTTCTCCTTACCTTTTTAGGATTATGGGAGATCGTGTCGAGTATCGAAATTATCTCTCCGGTGCTCTTGCCAAGATTTTCTCAGACAATAGTTTCAATCTCTGGGGTGTTAGCCTCGGGAGAGCTGAACTATCATCTTCTGATTACGATGGAAGAATTGCTGAGCTCATTTCTGATAGCTGCGGTTGTCGGTATAAGCGTGGGGTTTCTAATTGCTAGTACAAAGTTTCTCAGGGAGACCTTTGAGCCTATCCTGTTGCTTCTGTTCGCGATACCGATTGCAGTCGTCTACCCACTAATCGCAGTTTGGTTTGGACTCGGAGTAGAATCCAAGATATTGTTTGGCTCGATATACGGCTTCTTTCCGATAGCCACTAATACGATAGCCGGAGTAAGGTCAACTGACAAATCCTTAATGAAGATGTCAAAGTCGATGGGCGCATCATCGCCCAGAATCTTCACATCAGTAATTTTTCCGTCTGCTACACCTACATTAATCGCTGGACTCCGCTCAGGTCTCAACCTAGCATTTATTGGTATCATCTTTGGAGAAATGTTCGCCTCGTTGGGTGGATTGGGCTTCCTCATCAATTCGGCTTCACAGGTGCTAGACTCTGCGAAGGTGTTTGGATTGATAGGGATAGGACTATTGGTGATTGTGATTGCAAATCTGGCGTTCAATAGATTAGAGATTCGGTCTTCAAGATGGAGAGGGGAGCTTTGAAACTCGGACCAATCATTATCGGTGCGATTATCATAGCGGCAGGAGCGCTCATCGGATATTACGCTCTAGTTCCAGGTTCGAGGTCTGATGCGGAACTTACCCCGGTTATCTATTCACATCTAGCCCGGGTCGATTTCACGGGGGCACTTCCCGCCATCGTGGCTGAGGAAAAAGGATTCTGGGAGGAGGAGGGACTTGACGTAAGTTTGGTTTGGTTCAGAGGCGGGGGTGAGCAGATGAGGGCAGTCGCGGCCGGTGAGATAGAAATCTCCACTAGTACGCCTAACATGATAACCACACTTGTCTCAAGGGGAGAGGGTGTTAGAGTAATTTCATCTATTTCCAGCCCTGTTCCACGTTCATGGGGAATTATGGTTCTTAATGATTCTCCACTTGAGGATGTGGATGATCTTAGAGGGAAGATTATAGGAGCAACGACGAAAGGGGCTTACTCAGACATGATTGTCAGGCTCCTGTTGCTGGAAGCAGGGATAGACCCTGATGATGCAGTACGGTTAACTTACTTGGGATCGCCCGATGCGTTGGCTGCTGCCCTCTCGTCCGGGACAGTCGATGCTGCAATTGGATGGCCTGGCTTAGCAGAGGTTATGGAGCTCGAACTCGGAGCAAGGCAGCTCGTGAGTGCAGCAGACTTCCTCCTCGAGTGGGAGGATGAAATCTGGTTTGCTACAGACGATCTCATAGATAAGAACCCTGAGGTGATCGAAAAAGTCCTACGGGGTTGGTACAAAGCAGTCGAGTGGATGAAGGAGAACCGAGCAGAAGTGATAGAGATCTCAATGGAACAATATCAATGGTCCGAGGAATTGGCTACGAAAGTCTACGATTCTAACATCACGTTCCTGTCGGATGACGGATCGTTCAGCGTAAAGGCGTTGGATTTGGCCTCAGCCAAGACATTTGAACTCGGACTGTCGGAGTTTCGAGTTCCTGTAGAGGATCTGTTCATTGAAAGTTTTGTTCCTGTGCAGTTAAATGAAATTGGAGTGGCTCTCCAGTGATGTTAACTGAAGCTTTTGAATTGGCCTAACCTGGCACGTTTATCTATTCTTGTGGCAGTTCTCTTAACTTGGGAGTTTCTCGCACCACTCTTCTTTGACACTCGATTCTTTCCGCGATTATCCGAGGTTTTGCAATCTGGAATCGCTTTATTCAGTTCGGGGAAAATCTATCCACATCTAGGTGTAACTCTTTACGAGCTTATCGCCGGACTGTTAATCGGAAGCTCTATCGCAGTATTGTTCGGGCTGGGAGTTGGAGTAGGACGTCTGGCAAGAACCCTCGACCCATTCATATCTACACTCTACGCAGTACCCAAGATACTTCTCTTCCCCTTGTTCATCTTGTGGTTTGGAGCTATAGCGGTTGAGAGCAAGATAGCCTTTGGAGCTTTTGCCGCGTTCTTTCCAATTGCGACCAATATCATTGCCTCAGTGAGAGAGATTAATCCAGGATTTCTTAGATTATCTCATTCACTCGGTGCCACCACGATTCAAATCTATCGTACGGTGATCCTTCCCTCAATCGTTCCATCACTATTCGCGGGGTTAAGGCTAGGAGTCGTCTTAACATTGATCGCAGTGCTGATGGCAGAGTTAATCGTAGCTGAGAGGGGAATAGGGCTACTTATCAGCTCGGCTGCCGGATCGCTTCAAGTGTCAGAGATGATTGCGCTCTTGATAGTAATCTCGATCTTCTCAATCTCCATAACCCAGGCATTGCTTATCATTGAGAAGAGGGCGCTCCGATGGTCTCCTTGAACGAGAATAGAAATCAGTCATTCAAGCATCCAATGGACAAACGCTTATACCTAAATTCCTGGGTGTGGATGAATCATGTCAGAGCCACGCATAAAGACATCTGATTTTCTTACAAATCCCAGCCAAGAATTGAAGGGAGTAATCGAGGCTTTGCCAGAGGACGCAAGAAAGGCATTGCTGGGCGAGTACGTAGAGATCAGTAGGAAGGCGCAACTTGCAGCTGGTATATCAAGAGATCCTCTTCCCATGTTCAGGGCGTGGGCTACCCAGCCAGAATTATTCGCTATCAAGGTTATCCTGGACCATTACATTACCAGGAAGGGTCTGGTCGACACCAAACTGAAGTGCATGATTGCTGTCCTTATCTCAGAAAAACTTGCTTGCAAGGCTTGCATCAACTTCCATTCGTCTTCCGCAAAAGAGATGGGCGTTGAGGAACAAACGATCGAGAAGATCAAGAGGTTCGAAGACAACAAAGGAGATTGGCCGCCACGCGAGAGAGCTGCATTGGAATATGCAATTAAAGTGAACTTTGATCACAACAGGATGGTCGGAAAGGATACAGAGAGCCTCCGAGCTGTCGGATTTTCAGATCCTCAAATAATGGAACTGACACTTGCTGCTTTGACTTACGCAGAATACAACCGATTCAATTCGGCACTTGGGATTTAGCTCTTTCGATTAGTGGAGGTTGACCCTTTCTTCTCATTAGCATATATCACGGCAGATTCGACTCCCTCACTAATTATTTGTCGTCTAGCTTGTACGAAACCAACTATGACACCGAAGAATCTACCGATAAAGAAGAATATGATTGCGTTCCCGAGTCCCACAAATGGGCCGATGAAATGCTCAAGCATGAGTTGGGTCTGTTTACTAACCTGGAAGGCAATAGAATCAGTTCGACCGGCTAACAACTCCGTGAGAAATACCTGGGTGCTTTCAATCCTAAGGAGAGCAAGAGGGAATGTACCTATCACAATAATGGCAAAGCCGAGGATTATACCATAGAATAGCCCTCGGGTAACCAGACTCATTGGATTAATCGGAGACTTTCCGACGGTCTCTTCCACCGCTTCCCCCTTTATTCCCTTAACAATTCGAGCAAAGGCCCCAGGAAGAGTCATCGCAGTTAATTTTAGATTTATCACAATTGTAAGCAGAGAAAGCCCTATTCCAGTGAAGATCAGCCCTAGACCAATCACCTTACCTGGTCTCACCAGCTCTCCGTAAGTTGCTTGAGATATAGTACTCTGCTGGAAAAGAATGGAGTCTGTTCTCCCGGCAAATTGTTCTAAGATGACATTTACTCCGGAGATGTCTCTCAGGACGGTGAATATGCCGAAGAATACGATCATCCAAAGAAGGCCCGAGACGAGAAATAAAGGAACGATTTTTGTGATTGCTAAGGGGGCCTCAATTGGTTCTATTTCCGAACCTGATATTTGATTAGCAGCTTCGCTAAGATTAGATCTTTGGGCCCTAAGTCTGGATACGATGGAAAGGAGCAAGAAGCCGATAGAGAATAGCATGAGGGCGATTCCCACAAACATCCAAGTTTCCCATGTGAATGCGATAATCCTCTCCATTACTAGAGCATTGCGAAAGATCAACGAAGACTCCTCTCCCGAAAGAGCATCAAGTCGGAATTCGTTGAGTACTCTGAAAGCCGCTATAGGAAGAGCTGAGGCGGTTATTAGCATTCCCAGAAACGCTGTCCCAAGCAATTTTCTCGGTACAGCTATCCGTTGCTGCGAAAGCTCTGACACCCCTTTCCCGCTGAGAGCTACCAGACGCCTCGGGATCTCAGAAGCTTGCATCCCAAGGTTTCCAGTAATCGCGACTAGTCCAAATGCGATACCGCCTATGAGGAGGGCGACTCCGACGCCCTCTATGGGCTCTGCAAACGCCTCAAGCGTTGAGTTAAGCAGAGCTACTTGACGGAATAAGTCCGACGCGGTATCTCCCGCCACCCGAAGCTCTACGAGCCTCAGGCCAGTGAAAATCCACCCGACCATGACGATAACTGCTATAGCCTCAGCCAAAATTCCCAAAAGGAGCATCTTCGGAAAGAATCTAGATAAGAACGGTTGTGCGATATCGAGGTCTTTTTGCCCGGCCTTCCTGAGAGCTCGAACTGCATTTTCGCCTGTGGCACGAAGACTGACAACAATGGTAGCTATGGCGAATCCTATCCCCAATTTCAGAACTCCCAGTCCAAAGAGAGGAACAATTTCCAGGTAACGAAGCAGAACATTTTCCACTGTAAGAGCAGAAATGTATGCGGAGGATGTTAAATCACCCGCAAATTCTAGTTGAGATAACGTAGCCTGATTCGCAGTTCTAGCTATCCCCACAAGGAACGATAGCAGGAATATTACAAAGCCTATTACAAGTATGGACTTATAATGCTTGATCAGGCTTTCCAACATTTCTGATGAGGGTAGGAGGTAAATTAATGAACTTATCTTTCACCCGCCGAAACTGTCCTAATATTCAGAGATGTTCCGAGGAATGCGACACGTAGACGCCATATACTCCCCATATCAACAGTTTGGTGAACCTATGACCATTGCTGGACAGGCTCTTCAATAATTGTCTCTGGCGGATTCCTATCCGCCACTTTGATAACAATTCGTGAATCTACATCCTTGACTCCCAATGGAATCAAAACCTTATGAACGAAATTCCAGACTTCCTCGTTCGTTTTAGTCGCAATCTTGATTACATATCGCCTTTCCCCGGTGACATGATATATTCGTAGCACGTTCTTCATCTTCAACAATTTCGTATCGACTTCATCCAATATCTCTGAAGGGATGTTACAGAAGATCAGCGCCTGGGTGGAGTATCCTAGAGCACGCTTATCCACTACCGCGGTATACCCCGTTATTACCCGTGCCTTCTCCATCAATCCAATTCTCTCCTTTATGGTCGATTCTGCTCGCTTCATCGTTCTTGCAATTTCCGCAGTAGTAGCTCTGCCGTTTTTTTGTAGAATGTTAAGGATTCGAATATTCATCGGGTCAATACGTATTTGTGTCCCCTCTCTCCTGACAGCCACGGCCTAGATTACAAATGGACGAATAAATGCCTAGCGTTGAAAGCTCCATCCAGCAGGCAAATTCCAGTGGTATCCCTGGGTGGAGTTTATCTCGATTGCTGATATATTTAGACAGTTTGAGGGATTTCTTGGCTAGGGATGAAGGGTCTCGGAGCCGCGAAGCAGTACCGATGCACCATGGCGTACCTATGGTAGAGAAGGGATGGATGGATAAAAGATACGAGTGCGAGACTTGCGGTCATGTGACTTACTTGAGTTCCTCTAACTTAATGTGATAATATTTTTCTACTACTAGTTCAGGTTAGAGATCGGCCTAACACCGAGAGTGAGAGAAAGGTAACCTCTCCTCCACATGAGTTAACCTCTAATTTCAAATGGTAATACTGTAAAACTAGGACAGGTGATGGGTTGGCCTAACCCCGAGGATGAGAGTAATGGTAATGTCTCTTCCATCTCTAAAGATTGTGAATGAAAGCTCCTCCCCTGCCTCTTTATTCTCATCGATGTAATTGATCAGATCGTCCAGCTGGTGAATGATGATGCCGTCCACAGCAACGAGTACGTCTCCTTCTCCAGGGACTTCCTGACCGTTCTTTATCACAAAGTCGCTCCTTGCTCTCAACCCGGCCTCTGCAGCAGGACTTCCGGATGCAACAAATGTTATTAGCAAACCAAATGGCCTTTCTAACCCTAGCTCGTCGGCCAGAGCCCTATTCACGCCAACCCCGGCAATGCCTACCCAAGGGTGCTCTATTGATCCTTGCTCAATGAGGATAGGGATTACTTTGATCACCCTATTGATCGGAATAGCAAAGCCCACACCGGTAAAGCCCCCATTGTTGGAGATCGTTCCGGTAGTGACTCCCACGACTTCTCCATCCATATTTATGAGGGCTCCTCCGGAGTTACCCGGATTTATGGCTACGTCAATCTGGATCATGTTCGAGATTGGATAACCCGCCTGGGATGGAAATAGGCGACCTTTCTGACTTACTATGCCACTTGTTACGGAGCCATCGAGGCCAAAGGGATTTCCTATCGCTATAACCGATTCTCCCACTTGTATGATATCTGAATCTCCGATCGGAAGAGGGGTAAGAGATACCCCAGGATCAACGATCTGAATAACTGCCAAGTCGCTGAACGGATCTTTTCCGATTACCAAACCCTCCAGCACAGTCCCATTATGTAAGACAATATCTACATCAAGAGCCGAGGCTAAAACATGATTATTCGTGACAATGTGGTTCTGGTAGTCAAAGACCCATCCTGATCCACTTCCAGTCGTAGTCAGCACTGCTACTATAGACTCTCGAGAGAGCTCGAATATTTCGGAGATGAGATTCCGGTTTGACTCTTCAACAACTCTTGGTGGTCCTGCAAGACCTACCGGACCAATGGGACTGATGGGGCCCTGTGGACCGGCTATCTCCTTGGGAACTACCCTAAGCTGATCTACGGCATCTTGAACCGACCTGATATCGTTTCTAAGATTATCCACTTCAAGCGAGAGGGAACCTATATTGACCTGATCCTCTCCTGAACGAAAACCAGACCCAACACTATTCAGCTGAGATGAAAGATCATTAACCTGACCCTGCAATATTAGGGTGTAACCCCCCAAATCCTGTAACCAAGACTAGGAGAAGTAATGTCGTTAACGAGGTCTTCCCAAGACCTGCTTTCTTACTGTCAATCAATAACTATATTTTACAAGTCTTTGATTTAATTACTTGGCAAAGAAACGTAAGCTTTTTTACCTTAATCATATCGATTCCAATGAAGTTATGCAGCCTCACGTGGCTAAATAGCGGACCGGGTGTCTGGTTTTCGGCATAGTCTTAAAAGAGAAGTTTGTACAATATCATATATTACAGGTGTACCAAAATAGCCGCAACAAAGAGGATTGGTCTGGCGATAGCAGTATTCGCGATTATTGGTGCAATTCTGGTTATTGAGAATCCCTTTGCCCCGAGCGTAGTTGAAAGTTCGAGTGATGCTGTCCGTGCTGACGGTCCTCCGATAGGGACGAATATTGGTTGGCAAGCTCCAGACTTTAGGCTTCAGACT
>SDBV01003446.1_pt1 | contig 23313 bp, 18 predicted proteins | sample 2277081 | NCBI WGS metagenome assembly SDBV01 (sample SAMN10402039, study PRJNA504765) | marine sediment metagenome | isolation source: marine sediment core GS10_PC15, 223 cmbsf | place: Arctic Ocean: Southern Knipovich Ridge | collected 2010 | reverse complement strand
AGGGATAAGGGTGTTGTTGTCAACCGTGAAAAGATCAAGGACCTCACTTCAGAGAGATTCATCGGAACCAAAAAAGAAGAGATCAGGGCATGGAGGATCTCCATCAGGAACACCAAGCCCCAGGCCATTAATCTGGTTCTGCTTGATCAGGTACCTGTTCCTGTCCTCGAAGAAATTGAGCTTGATGTGAAAGATCTCTCAGGAGGCAGGAGGAATAAAGAGACCGGTGAGATCAGGTGGGAGATCAACCTGGATCCGAATGAAAACAAGAAAGTTGACCTGAGGTATTCACTGAAATATCCCAAGCACAGAGATCTTGTATTCGATTAATACTTATTCAATCACAACCAATTATAAACCAATCCTCCCATGAATAAATTTATAAGCTTATTCATCCTGTCTCTTGCGTTAACCCTTTCTGGTCAGGAGAGGCTAACACTCAATGAACTGGAGTATTTTCACATGAATGGACTGGATGTTACTGTATACAGTGATTATTATCCGGATGGACATCAATCGGGTGTAACGGTCATCCAGCATGGAAACAGGGTCGCCGCCAACGGAGATCTTCGGCTTGAGCCATCACCGGGCCAGTGGTCGCCGGTACCGAAAGGAGGCTCAAGGATCGTGGATATCAAAAAACAGCGCATTACCCAGACCATGTGGTTCCCAGATTCGAGTAAGAACCGGCAGGGATTCAATCCAATCATCTACCCCGATCTTGTGTTTGTTTACAAGGTGCATGTAAGCGCACTGGAGGGAAACAGTTTCAGGGTAGTTGTGGACCTGGAAGAGCCACTTCCTGCAGAATGGATTGGCAAAGTGGGGTTCAACCTGGAACTTTTTCCAGGCGACCTGTTTGGAAAATCTTACCTGATGGATGACGCTTTTGGCATATTTCCTGCCCAGCCAGTGGGTCCCATGATGGAGTTTGAAGGTGAACCGGTCACCGGACCGCTGGATAGAGGCAGCACATTGGTGGTTGCCCCGGAGGAAGAGCTCCAGCGCATGGTCATCGAATCGAAGGGCAGTCTGCTCGAATTGTGGGATGGAAGGTCCAACCACAACAATGGCTGGTATATTGTCAGGAGCCTCATCCCTTCAGGGGCGACCTCATCAGCCATCGAATGGACCATTACCCCTGCGGTGGTACCCGGCTGGAAATATAATCCGGTGATACAGGTATCCCAGCTGGGGTACCACCCGGAACAAAAGAAAACAGCGGTGGTGGAACTTGATAATAATGATGCGCCTGCCAGCGAGTTCAAGATTTACCAACTTCAAAAAAACGGCAGGGAACTGGTCTATACCGGAAAACCGGATCTGTGGGGCCAATTCTTAAGGTATAAATATGCCACCCTCGATTTTTCCCATATTTCAACTCCCGGAATGTACCAGGTTTCCTATGGATCAGTGCTGTCCCATCCTTTCAGAATAGCCGGGGACGTGTATTCCAGGGATGCCTGGCAACCCACCCTCGAATATTACCTGCCTGTCCAGATGTGTCACATGCGGGTGAATGAGAAATACAGGGTGTGGCATGACCTGTGCCACATGGACGATGCACTGATGGCCCCGCCTGTTGCTCACCATTTCGACGGATACCGCCAGGGAGAAGAAAATCATACAAGCTTCAAGTCCGGTGAACAGGTCCCCGGACTGAACCTGGGAGGATGGCATGATGCAGGGGATTATGACCTGAGGGTTGAATCACAGGCAGGCACTGTGTGGATGCTCGCACTGATGATCGAGGAATTCGGACTGGATCATGATGCCACCCTGATCGATCCTGTTAACCATGTGGTGGAAATCCACCAGCCCGATGGAACATCTGACGCCATCCAGCAAATTGAACATGGCCTTTCCTCCATCCTGGGAGCCTATCGATCATTGGGAAGGCTGTACCGCGGAATTATCTGCTCTGATATCCGCCAGTACGTGATGCTGGGAGATGCTGCATCCATGACCGACAACCTCCCGGGAACAGCCGATGACCGCTGGGTTTTCACTGAAGAAAATCCCCGAAGAGAGCTGCAGGTTGCCGCCGGACTTGCCGCGGCTTCAAGGGTTATTGAACAACACAATCCGGCACTGGCAAAGGAAGCACTGGAAACAGCCCTGGCTCTTTGGACCGGAGCATCTAAGGCTGATGGCCTGCATTCCCATAAAATCATTGCCCTTTCAGAGCTGATCCTGGCTACAGATGATGCGGCATTAAAGAGCAGACTCACTGAGATGGAGGACTATATTGTAAGAAATATTGAGCAATGCGGCTGGGCGGTTGGCCATGTGATCCATGCCCTCGGGGATGAATCATTCAAAAAAGAGATTGCAGAAGCGGTTCAGAAATACCAGCAGCGTTTGCATGCAGAGCAGGCATCCGATTCCCCGTACGGGGTACCCTATAAGCCAAACATCTGGGGGGCAGGCTGGAATATCCAGCGATTCGGGGTGGAACAATACTTTTACCACAAAGGATGGCCATCGCTTTGCACACCCGATTTCTATGAGAACGCCCTGAACTTTATACTGGGTGTCCATCCCGGCTCAAACAATGCTTCTTTCGCATCGGGAATCGGATCCAACTCTATCAAAGTAGCCTACGGGGTCAACCGTGCCGACTGGTCTTTCATTCCCGGCGGCGTGGTGTCCGGGACCGCCCTCATCCGGCCGGACTTTCCCGAACTGAAGAGATGGCCGTTCCTTTGGCAGCAGACCGAATATGTCATGGGGGGCGGAGCCACCAACTACATGTTCCTGGTACTGGCAGTAGATGCACTTTACCAGGAGAAATGAAATCACTATCTGATTGATCTATTCAACCACAGAAGCCCGGCTGCCCCTGCCCCTGGTATCGAAAGAGCTGAGTGTGACTTTGCCTGAGACTATTACCGGACCATTGTAAACAGGCGAACCCACATTGGGTTCCGATCCATCCGTGGTATACCTGATGGTAAGACCGGGAAAGTCGATGTTTGCATAAAGCTGCCCATTGATGATCCGGGCACCAGGAGGCGGAAGCCGGTAGTTAAATCCACCAAACAGGTAATCCAACCGGGGCATTTCCCGCTGACCCACCACATTGGTGAACTCATTCCATTCAACATTCATGGCCTCAATTCTGGTTTCAATATCTTCAATGGAACCCGATGGAGCCTGACCCGACCATGGCCAGCAAACTCTGGATGCCATAGAATACACCGGCCGGATCACCACCGGTAATGATCACTCCGTTTTCAGGATGTGCGATCAGCTGATAGGCTTCAGACCCCATCTTCTTATCTTCTGCGGGTATTCTGAGCAGGATGATATTCGGCCCCCCGGTATTGCCCTCCATCACTGCAGGAATTTCTCCCATTACTGATTCAAACATACCCTCCAGGTATTGGGCTTCCCGTTCAAGCCCATTCTGCTGAAGGAAGTGGAATGGAAGATTCAGGCAGAAAGATCTTATCCAGTGACGGAAATGGTTTAATAGAATAGTTTTGGACAGGTACCACAGCCAGCTCATTGCCCACTGAATCGGTGAAGACAAAATAGGGACCCAGGGGTGATTCATTTTCCTTTATCAGCCATTCCCGTTTATCGTATTCAATCCGGATCGATTGCCCGGGCGCAAGATTAAAACCTGTAGAAGGCGTGATCCGTATAAGATCTCCGTTCACATGGACGATTTTTACATGACCGGTGTTCTCCAGGGTAAAGACAGCACTGTGGGATTGGGGTGAAGTGTTGTTTCCGGTAAATTCCCATTCCAGGGAAATATCTGTGCCAGCAGGGTGTTTTTGATCCGTCATGTTGTTACAGAAACAGAGTAAAAATGATATAAGCAGTAAGAAGATAACTTTTTTCATGGTACGTATGCTTTTCTTTTATTAGTTTAGTACACCAACAAAATTACTAAATGAAAACCAAACGATTGATTTCCCTTGATGCGCTGCGGGGATTTACCATCGCTGCCATGGTCATCGTAAATGATCCCGGTTCATGGTCATATGTATACAGCCCCCTGGAACATTCGGAGTGGCATGGTTGCACAATTACTGATCTCGTTTTCCCATTCTTTCTGTTTATAGTAGGAATATCCATCGCTCTGGCTTATTCCAAACGCCTCGATGCCAGTGTTCCCATAAAGAGTCTCTACAGAAAAATCATCATTCGGTCTGTTAATATTTATCTGCTGGGAATCTTCCTCTGGCTGTGGCCTGAATTCGATTTCAGTGCCATTCGATGGACAGGGGTGTTGCCTCGCATTTCAGTGGTTTTCCTGGTCTGTGCACTCCTGTTCCTGAACACAAACTGGAAGCAGCAGGTGAAAATTGGCGCAACAATCCTCCTCCTGTACTGGATCATCATGGCCTATATTCCCGTTCCCGGTATCGGAAAATCCGATCTTTCTGTTCCTGGCATGAACTGGGCCAACTACCTGGATAAGCTTCTCCTTCCGGGCGTATTGTGGGAGGGGATCTGGGACCCCGAGGGAATCCTGAGTACCTTCACTGCCATTGCATCAGGGATCACCGGAATGCTTATCGGGAAGCTCTACCTGTCCGTTAAGGATAAAAACAAAAGGCTTGTATGGCTCTATTTTGCCGGATTTTCCATGTTTCTTGCCGGGGGTCTCTGGAATTGGGTTTTTCCTATCAATAAAAACCTCTGGACCAGTTCCTATGTGCTTTATACATCCGGACTGGGGACACTGGCCCTGGCAACCTGCATTCTGATTGTGGACGTATGGGGATACACGCGGTGGACTTTCCTCGGAAGGGTTTATGGCGCCAATGCCATCACATCTTATGTTCTGGCAGGAATGCTTACAATAGTATTTTACGGGCTCAAAATTTGCGGAGTATCGATGAACGAGTGGTTCATGAATGGTATGACACAAATTGGATCTGATCCCAGATTTGCATCCATACTCTATGCAGTGATCTATATGTTGATCATCTTTATTCCTGCCCTGATCATGTACCGGAAGAAAATTTTTATCAAGGTATAACCGGTACGTTAAAAAACGAAAAACTCCAACAAATGTCTGAATCGAATAACAATATTTTCCAACCGGTAAACGATCATATCAAGCCACATTCACAGGTTAGTTCCTGCATTGAAATCTTTGATTTCGATGAAATGATTACGTCAGGAGAAATCTCAAAAATCCAGGTATTTTTGGAGCGGATCGGGCAAGAGATATACAATGCCCGAAAAAAGAACTATTCATGGGGATTTCGTATTATTGAGCCTGAGTTCATCAACCTGTCCGGTCGCATTCTTCTTATCTCAAAGCTGTTCAAGGAGGAAAACCTGGCCGATCTGAACAGTGTTGTTTTTAAACTGTTCATTGAATTCAACAACATCATCCTGTCCACAGCACTTCATATGCACATTCCCATTCGAGGCATTATTCGAATTGGGGAAACATACAGGGGGTATTTGAAATCAAGGAAACCTGCCGTTATCTCAGGCAAGGACCCATTGATCCTGTCAGATTTGCTGAAAGTCTATTCAATTAGCGAAATTTTCCCTGCCGGTTTTTCTGAAGGGCTGATTCCGGCAGTGGATATGCCATTCCATTTTGGAGAGAGCTTAAGCAAATCGTCTGCTGAGTTATCATCCATCGAATCCATTGGGATCTTTATGCCTCCTGAATTCAACAAAGACAAAACCGCCGATGTCACCATTCTGTCCAACATGATTGTTGAAACCGAAATCAACGGGCAGAAATATTTTGCCTGTAACTGGAAAGAATGGATGAGTAACCACACAAATTGTTTTGCTGATAATATCATTGCCTTTGCTGAGGTTGAAGCCGGGAATACCACTTCCCCACACTCCGGAAAATGGCAAAGCCTGATCGATTATTCGGCTCATCTCTAATACCGCTTGACAGATATTTTTCAATCATACGACCTGACATCACTCCAATGGATCCTGTTGGGCCTCAGTGGCCTGCTCATCGGCATGGCAAAAACAGGACTGTCGGGTGTAGGTCTGATGGTTGTTCCTATCCTTGCTTCAGCATTTGGTGGCAGGCCTTCGGTTGGACTGCTACTGCCAATCCTGATCTTTGCCGATGTCTTTGCTGTTGTATGGTATAGCCGCCATGCTCAATGGAAACACATCATTCGATTGCTACCCTGGGCTGCGATCGGGATCCTGGTTGCAGCAATGGTTGGAAAGTCTCTCTCAGACATCACCTTTAACCGGTTGCTGTCGGTTATCGTGATAGCAGGAATTGTTATCCTGGTATGGCGGGATGTGAGATCAAGCAAATTAAAAATTCCTGAATCCAGGTGGTTTGCAGCAAGCCTTGGACTGCTGGGTGGTTTTGCAACCATGATCGGAAATGCAGCCGGACCTGTCATGGCCCTCTACCTGCTTTCCATGAGGTTGCCTAAAAACAGTTATATAGGTACAGGTGCCTGGTTCTTCTTTATTGTGAATCTGTCAAAGGTACCGCTGCATGTCTGGTCCTGGAAAACCATCACAACCGAATCCTTCCTTCTGGATGTTTTCATGATCCCGGCCATTGCTGCCGGAGCATTCCTGGGAATATGGGTGGTACGTCTCTTACCTGAAAAGGTCTACAGGATTCTGATTATTGTAACAACGCTTCTGTCAGCCTTTCTCCTTTTCTAAACCACTGTTTCTGTTTTCACCGGGGAAAGTCAAGTTTTTCTCAGGGGAGTCTCCCAATAGTTCTTTTACCGAGGATACCATCGTTTGCTGGGTAAATGGTTTTTCAATGCTCCTGGAAGCACCAAATATTTTTGCAGCTTCAAGGTAATTCTCTGCAGAAATTTTTCCTCCACCCGACATGGCAATAATCTTTATTTCCGGTTGCAAACGTTTCATTTCACGGATGGTTTCCAGGCCCTCTTTATCTGGCATGATAATATCGGTAATAACCAGGTCCGAGGGGGCCTTCCTGAAAAGATCCAGACCCTCGTTACCATTCGATGCAAGATCAACCTCATAACCCGCCCTCTCAAGCATCTTTTTGAGCATCATTAGAATATAGGGCTCATCATCAATGATCAATATTCTTTTCATCAGGAAGCTTTTTTGATGTTTTTTTGACTTAAAACTTTACGAATTAATTCGCTGAAATCACTTAATATCAGAGGTTTCGTAATAATATTGTCGATTTCGTAATGCTCTTTTGCATTTTTTGGAATGGAATCCTGATAACCAGTAATGATGATGGTCTTCAGATCGGGTCGTATTTGTTTTGCCTGCCCGATTAATTCCGTTCCCAGCATCTTTGGCATGGCCTGATCCGTTACAAGAAGATCATATTTATCCGGATCCTTTCTGAATTCCTGCAATGCTGCTATACCATCCGTTTTTATATCCACCGTGTATCCAAGACTTTCAAGCATCCTTTTGCCCATAAATGTAATCTCTTTCTCGTCATCAACAAACAGAATGCTGCCATTCCCTTTCTGTATTTTCTGTGAATCATTCCTATCAGGCACATAGACTTCCGAATGTTGCGGCAAATAGATCGTGAATGTGGACCCTTTCTCCAGCTCGCTTTCCACCTCAATGGCACCATGGTTATTACTAACAATCCCATGAACCACGGACAGACCCAGTCCAGAACCAGACCCAACCTCTTTTTTTGTAAAGAAAGGTTCAAAAATCCTTTCCATGGTCCGCTTGTCCATGCCATGTCCCGTATCTGCAATGGTAAGCCGGACATATGATCCCTTCTGGATATTGTCAGAACCATTGACCTGCCTATCCCCTATCTTTATCGTATCCAGTTTTACGTGAAGCACACCGCCGTTATCCATCATTGCATGGTAAGCATTGGTACAGAGATTCATGATGATCTGGTGCATCTGGGTAGCATCGGCAAGAACGATTCCGCTCTCCGAATCCAGCTCCTGACGAATTTCGATATTGGATGGAAAGGAGGCGCGTATTAGCTTCAATACTTCCTGGACTATTTCATCCATTTTAAGCGGCTTCTTATCAAAGTCTACCTGGCGGCTGAAAGTAAGGATTTGCTGAACCAGGTCTTTGCCACGTGTGGCTGCACTGTTGATCTGCTCCATGTCATACCTCAATACACTCTCTTCAGAAAGTTCCTCCAGGGCCATCTCAGTATAACCGAGAATGGGCGTCAGGATGTTGTTGAAATCATGGGCAATACCTCCTGCAAGCGTTCCAATGGTTTCCATTTTTTGCAGCTGCAGCAGCTGACCTTCCAACTTTGTCTTTTCTTTTTCGTGCTGTTTGCTGACTTCAATTTCCTTCTTAAGATCCCTGTTGGCAAAAGTGAGTTGTCTTGTCCTTTCCTGCACCCGCTTTTCAAGAGCACTGTTGGCTGCTTTCACCTTTTGTTGTTCTTTTTCAAGCAGTCTTCTCATATAAAAGTCCCTGCGTGCAGAATGCTCCATAAAGTAACCTATAAACATACCGATCACATTGGCGCTAATGAAAAAGAAGTTGTTGTTAATCAGGATCTCAATGGGTGTATCGGAGATCCAGACCGCAGCAATTTCATAAGACGCTACGATGGACCAACCTGCTATGGTGGCATAAATAAATCGTGCTTTAATAAAGGTGTATCCAAATATAAAGATCAGGAGGAGTCCCGCATAATAGGTGTAATGATCTGCAACATTGGCTGCATAAATGATCATGACGATAATGGCTAGCCCGGTCAGGTACATGATCATTGTAATAACCAGTTGCATGTATCTCTTAAATGCCGGTGTAAAGGAGAAAATGAGGACAAATATCAGTACCGGAGTAATGATCCCGAAACGAATGAACCAGAAAAAATTTTTCAGATCAGGGAGTAATAAAGCATCAAGGAGTGCAAATACCCCAAAGAAAAAGATTGCAAGTATGAGAGAAAATCTGAATGGATTGAGAGAGCGGTTGAAATAATCCTTCCTGAAATCCTTTTCGTATTCCCGGATCTTCCCACTGAAGGCCAGTGTAAGGCTGTTCAGCTTCCAGTCATTCTGACCAGTGGTTGGCAATCCAAACAGATTGTTTTTGAACAAATTTCTCCAATCCATGTTATTATGCTGTTTTAATTCTCAGGAACAGATTGACACCCAGCTCCTCCCTCTCCACCTCGATAAACTCCTCACACGCCTCAGCTTCAATGGCCATCCTGACCAGGTCGCTCTTCGAACGGTGATTCAGGTACCAGTCAGACAGTACTTCCATAAGTCGTCGCGTGGGATTGCTGTTTGAGAAGTTTCCAATGATAAACTCCCCTCCTTCAGCAAGGTATTTGTAGTACTTGTTAACCATGTAGATGAAGTGTTTGTCCTTGAAATAATCAATTGATTCTTTGAATTGTTCATTCTGGGATTTTGAAAAATCGATTGCATTCTGATCGAAATCCACCAGATCAAAGTGGATCCGGCTGTCCGGATTGTTATGGAAGTATTCATTCACATCAGTTGCCGGTCCGGAACCCAGGATTAAAACCCGTTTTTCTCCACCACCTGTTTGGTCAATTTCCCTGCAGCGCTTGAGAAAATAGTCTTTCCTGTTGCGAACGGCGTGTGCCCCCGCCTGATCCTGGAAGAACATGTCCCAGTTACTGTAGCGGGTGTCAGGATTTATATAATTCCGGTATATATTGTGAATAAGTGAAAAATCTCCCGGATATCCGAAAGGTTTTACAAATCCATGTCCGATCAGGGTGTTCTCATTCAATGACCTACGGATGATCTCTCGAAAACAATCCAGTTCATCATCTTCCAGGTTATTGACTATTGCTGAAAACTCCTTGTATTCGTGAAGTTCAGGGCCTCCTTTTTCAACAAGCAGGGAAAGGAAAAGGTGTTCATTTTCAGAGAGTTGCCTGCATTTTTCTTTGGGGTACATTTCATCCATAATATTTGCATTATTCATCGCTTACGCAATAATCACATTTGATTTTCAAACCTGTTACCGGAGCTTGACCGGGTTATTAAATAACTGGCTGACGTTGCTACATTCTCAGATGCTTATACGCTACTATTGTGCCCAGGGTTTCACAACTACTGATTCATATGTATCAATAGAATGCATTTAAATAAGTGTACACCGGACGTCTCACTTGAAATTACCTGTAAAAATCACTTTCTTTAACCTCCCTGATTATGAGACGAAAAAGACGGTATTTCGGGAAATCCCTGTTCATTGCAGGTATGCTGGTGGCAGCTGTACTCATTTTCCTTGGCAATAAGGCTGTGAGGGTAACTTCCACAAATGACTTTTGTGCTTCATGTCATATTCATCCACAATCAACCCAGAGCTGGAAACTCTCCACCCATTATGACAATAACAGGGGAATCCACGTGCACTGTGTGGATTGTCACCTGCCCCCGCATGGTGAAGGTTACCTGGCAGAAAAAACCCGGACAGGTATCCGGGATGTATGGGGGAAATTATTCAAGGATCCAGAAAGTCTCAACTGGGAAGCCATGTCTCAGATCGAATATGCAAAAGGCCACGTTTTTGAGTCCTCCTGCATCCATTGTCACCAGAACAATTTTCCGCTTGGGCTTACCAGGGAGGGCCGTGAAGCGCATCTTTATTATGAGCAGCAGGAAGGAGAGCTGCATTGCATCAATTGCCACATTACCGTGGGTCATCATGATCCCGACAGGATCCATGCAAAAAATACCGACTTCGGTATTGGGGAGGTGGTTGATACGGAGATTTATTCAGAACCCGGAATTATTGATGGACTCAATGATTTTACAGAATACATACCCGGTTCACCTGTCAGTTTTGAGATGGTTGCCATAGACGGAGGATCCTATGTGATGGGAAGTCCGGAAAATGAACCTTTCCGAAAAGACAGCGAAGGTCCGCAAATTGATGTTTCGATCAGTCCCTTCTTCATGGGTAGGATTGAGGTTTCATGGGATGAATACCTTGCCTTCTTCAAGCAAACCGGTGCCCTGGGTAAAACCGCTGATGCATACCTCAATGTGGGGCAGGCAGAGGTGGATGGTATCTCCGGACCCACTCCGCCATGGGGGGCTCCCGACCAGGGATGGGGCAAGGGCAGAATGCCGGCAATTACCATGACCCACCATGCTGCACAGGTATATTGCCAGTGGCTGACAGATATCACAGGCAAGACCTACAGGTTGCCCACTGAAGCTGAGTGGGAGTATGCCGCCAGGGGAGGATCCTCCACCCCCTACTTCTTTGAAGGAGATCCAAAAAGGTATGTGAAACAGGGGATCCGGAATAAACTATTTGGAATAGACACTTCGCACATCAACAGTTTTGTCATATACACGGAAAACAGCGCTGCAAAAACAACAGTGCCAGCGTCGGTCCAGGAGAATCCCCTGGGGTTGATCAATATGCTTGGAAATGTGGCCGAATTCTGCTCTGACTGGTATGACGAGGCCATATACGAAAAATACCCTGAAGGTGTTCAGACAGATCCAGCCGGACCTGGCTCGGGCGAAGAGCATGTGATCCGTGGCGGATCATACAGGGATGGTGCAGAGAACGTACGGTGTGCTTCAAGAAATTTCACCAGGACCGTTTCATGGCTGAAGACCGATCCGCAAATTCCCAAAAGCCTCTGGTGGTATTCCGATTGTACCTATGTGGGTTTCAGGGTAGTTTGTGAATACAACGAACCTTTATTAACTAAAAAATAACTAACTTTCTCGATCATTTCATCACTCATAAAAGAATGTCAAATATGAAATCAACCAACAAAACAAGTCGACGCAGATTTTTGGAAAACACAGCCGCCATCGGAGCCATCGGAGCCATCGGTGTAAGCCAGCTTGTACGGGCCTGCTCACCGGCCGAAAAAACCGGTGAATTGGTATTACCAACAATTCTTGACACCGCCCCTGACGGACAGCCACTGAAGGCTGGTGTCGTAGGTTGTGGCGGACGTGGAAGCGGTGCTGCCATTAACTTCCTCGATGCCGGTCCGAATCTGAGCATCATAGCCGTGGCAGATGTATTCCAGGACAGGGTGGACGGTATTCGCAAGAAATTAATAGATGAAAAGGATGTCGAACTGGACGATGCCAATTGCTTCGTCGGATTTGATGCATACAAGAAATTGCTTGAAACCGATGTGGATATTGTTATTCTGGCTACTCCTCCCTTTTTCCGCCCGGAACATTTCCAGGCATGTGTAGAGGCCCGCAAGCATGTGTTTATGGAGAAACCGGTGGCTGTTGATCCGGTTGGAGCGCGAGCTGTTATGGCAGCCTCAAAGCAGGCGGAAGCTGCCGGTCTTTGTGTGGTGACCGGTACCCAGAGACGTCACTCCTGGGATTACCAGAATGTACTGGCTCGCATCAGATCCGGGATCATTGGTGACATTGTCTCAACCAATGTTTACTGGAACCAGTCCAAGCTTTGGCACAGGGAACAACTGGCCGGATGGACCGAAATGGAATTTATGATCCGTGACTGGGTGAACTGGACGTGGCTCTCAGGGGATCATATTGTAGAGCAGCATATCCACAACATCGATGTGAGCAACTGGTTCGTGGGTAAAGTTCCTCTGGAGGCGGTGGGTATGGGCTCCAGGCAGAGAAGAGTAACTGGCGATTGTTTTGACAATTTCAGTGTTGATTTTGTATACGATAAAAAAGTACACATGAACAGCATGTGCCGCCAGATCAATGACTGCGCAAACAATGTAAGTGAGCTTCTGAGGGGAACCAATGGATATACAAATGGTGCAGAATTCATCTGGGATCCTGATGGCAATGTTTTATATCAATATGTTCCTCCTGTGGATGAAAATGGCGATTCTGTACAGGTTAATGATTATGTCCAGGAACATATCGATCTGGTGGCGGCCATTCGAACAGGAAATCAAATTGTGGAAGCCGAAGAAACTGCCAGAACGAACCTAACAGCCATTATGGGACGCCAGGCGGCATATACCGGTACGAAAGTAACCTGGGAAGAGATGATGGGTTCCGGATTAAAACTTGGTCCGGAGGGTGAACTCGCACTTGGTCCGGTTGATATGAAAGCCGTAATCCCGGTTCCAGGATCAGCTCCGGAATAACCACAGGTGCCCAAATCATCACAATTAAATTAGAGGCTGCCTCAAAAGGGCAGCCTCCATTTTTCTATCTCCAGGATATTGTTTTCGTCGCTCTGAAAAAGGCGATCTCTCTGTTAAAACTGATCCACGCTGGCATATGCTTTGATCACTGCCAGTTCTCCTTCCTTGCCTTTCATGGAATTACCGTGTTCCATACCCACAATGCCGGTAAACCCTTTTTCGTGGATATGCCTGAATACATTCAGGTAATTGATCTCACCGGTGGTAGGTTCTTTACGCCCCGGATTGTCACCCACCTGGAAGTAAGCGATCTCTTCCCACGCCCGGTCCATGTTGGGAATCAGGTTTCCTTCCTGGATCTGCTGGTGGTACAGATCATCCAGGATCTTACAGGAAGGACTGCCAACCGCCTGGCAGACCTGGTATGCCTGGGGAATCTTCTTCAGGAACAGTCCGGGGTGGTTATAAAAGTTCAGTGATTCCAGCACCATTATCAATCCGTGTGGTTCAAGGATCTCACTGGCAAGTCTCAAAGCATTCACCACATTGCTGGTCTGGTACCCCATGTCTTTCTGAAGATCCACATGTCCGGGAACCACCGTCATCCAGGTGGCATTAACCCGTTTTGCAACTTCCACAGATTCCTTTATCTCCTTCAGGAATTCATCCAGATATTCCTTATCTCCGGTTGTCAGACTGGGCTCATTCCAGTAGATGGTATGGGCCACAAAAACTCCCATCTCCATTCCCAGTTTGGCCATTTTACCGGCAATTTTTTCCTGCATGGAAATCTCCTTGTTCTTCATTCCGTTGTCTTCCAGGGCTGTGAATCCTGCATCGGCCATAAACTGGAGCTGATCCATCAGGTCCTCCCCGGCATTGTGTTTAAACATCCCGAAATGCGGGGCGTATTTCAAATTGAAATCGTGTTTCCCTGCAGGGGATTGTATCCCTGCCCCTGCAGTTGCATGTACCATGCTGCCGGCAACCAGTGCTGCCGAGGCTGCCGCGCTTCGTTTAATAAAAGATCGTCGTTCCATACATTGAGTTTTATGAGAAACCTAAATTAATCATTTATTTGATTGTCACCAATGGCCAATGTTTATATAAGTATTGCAGATCCGTATATTCTGTATCAAACAATCCACTTTCTGATCTGTTTTACTATAAATCAATCCATATGAAAACCTACGTTGCCAGTTTAATTAATGCATGTGTTCTGATCTTGTTGGGACTCTGGAGTTATTTCGGATCAGAAACTCCCTCTTTTACTGCCCTGATCCCGGTTGCCATAGGGGTTATCCTTTTACTCTTTAACCGGGGATTGCGAAAGGAGAACCGGACCATTGCACATATTGTTGTTGTACTTACCTTCCTTACATTGGTGGCCCTCATTAAACCAATGGCAGGTGCCATTGGCAGATCAGACACCTTAGCGATCATCAGGGTTGGGTTCATGTTTATCACAACCCTGGTTGCGCTGATCCATTTTATCAAAAGCTTCCGGGATGCCCGTGCAAACAGGAAGGATCAGGAAACCAGCAGGTAGTTCACTCCTTCGGTATAACCCCTGCTTTCGAGAAATGTCTGGATCTTCTCACGGTTATCCATCTGCCTGATGTAAGTCAGCACAAAACAGGCCCCCGATGAAGGAAGATCCTTATAATAGATCACCTCTTTCCCAATCTGCCGGTTTCTCTTTGTATCAATGTAGGTGGTTATCTTAACTCCGTGCTGCTCAAGGATCCTGGCCCGCCGCCGTGAGATCCTGCTGGCTCCCCAGATAACCACCTCCGGATGAAACGGATTGTTTTCAGACAACCACTTTGCCAGGTACCTGCTCTTTATTTCATAGAAAGCCCTGTCGCTGTAAATTTTGTCTGTCCTGGTAAGACGGGTCTCAGAATCATGCCAATCAAGGATAACCTCAGGTATTTTGGCAATTTTCACTCCCCGGTCCAGCCAGCGCAACCACATCTCATAATCTTCCGGAAAATCACCACTTAGATACAAACCATGATCCTCCATTGTTTTCCTTCTCCACATGGCTGAAGGATTGACAATGGGAGCTTCAATAAACCGGCGGTTATATATTTCTCTGTAACTGCGAATCGAATTGCTCCATTCCACGAACCTCCGAAATCCTTCAGTGAGGTCAGGATCTCCCACATGTTCCACCAATCCGGCCACGGCGCCATATTCCGGATTACTATCCAGGAAATCCGCCTGCAGCCTGAGACGCCCGGGGTATGCCCTGTCATCGGCATCCATCCGTGCAATGTATTCTCCGCGGACAAGCTCTGATCCTCTGTTGGAAGCAAACATAACTCCTTGTTTTTTCTCATTTACCACCCTGAAGCGGCTGTCTCTTTGCTCCCATTCAAGGGCTATTTTCATGCTTCCATCATTGGAATTGTTATCGACCAGGATGCATTCGAACCCTACCATATCCTGATGATGGATGCTGGAGATTGCCCGGTCGAGGGTGTTTTCAGCATTGTAAAATGGCAGGACCACAGATATTTTCGGATCCCTGTTCATATACCGGAAGAAGCGTCCATGGAAATTAGTAACTGATGAAACGAACATCTCAAAGATACGAAGGTTCCTTATTTTCCGACAATTCAATAATTGCTATATTAGCATAGCATTTATTTAATGCTTCTAACCCCAAAAAAGTAAATCGTATGGTTGATTCCGCCCTCGTCCTGAAAGGACAAACAATTGCTTATACCTGTTATACCATATTGTGATGACAGTCGGGGTTAAAGGATTGATCGGGATATTTCTACCTGTGAAAAACAGGAACAAAGACTTATTACCTCAGTAACTATGGAGTTGTGCTACCTGTGGTGAAAAAACTGATTGAGAATTTTTATCAGTTTGAAAATTGCATCGTACCGGATAAATGAGGCCATAACAGAGACCATAACATGGTTCAGAAACAATTAGCCTTACATTATAAACCGAAGGCTACTCATCAGTCCTGCTCCTTCTTGACCGTTTGAGGTCACCCCTCTTTTTTTTGTTACTTATCCTTTTTTCAATGCTTGAACGGGTAGGTCTTGTTGGATGGCGCTTTTTGACAGGTACCAGGCTGATGGAGATCAGCCGGAGGAATCTTTCGTTAACCTCCTGCTTGTTCTGATGCTGTGAACGGTGCTTATCGCAAGTCATAATGAGCAACCCCTTTTCAGTTAACCTTGATCCCAATCGCTGTCTGATCAGATTCAGTTGAAAAACATTTAAACAAACGGATTCCGCAGAATGCCAGTAAAGCTCAACACGCGATTCGGTTCTGTTCACATGCTGACCACCCGGTCCCGAGGATCGGCTGGTCTTATAGCTCACTTCTTTCATCAAACATTCTCGCATGAGATAAAGGTAGAAAACGTCTGTGATTATGGGCACCTCTAAAAACCACTTATTATTACGAGCGGCTGCAAAAAAAGATAACAGCGTTGTCAGACAAAATCTTTCCTTAATGTAGCTTGGCTACATCTACGGAATATTTTGCCTTCCGCCTTGCTATCTCTTTTTTCGCACGCTCTCATGAACAAAACTGGTTTTTAGAGGTGCCCTTATATTTATTGAAAATACATAACTTGTATGAAAATCTCTTTTACCTATGAATAGCAATCCGGCTATATGGGTGTATACCCGCCTGAGTACCGCCATTCTGGTGATTTTTCTGATCAGCAGTCCACTGGAAGGACAGCTGCTGAATGAAAAAGATACCATCCTTCAAGAGATAATAACCACCGGATGGGCCGATGCAGCAGTGAGCATCGGTTATATCACAGCTCCTTCTGTGCTTGGTTTGATGTTTGTTTCGGCCCTGCTAAGCGAATGGAATGCAGGTTATCTTGGAATCCCTGCATCGGCCATGATCATTGCCGCCCCTCCAATCATCTTTGCCGGTGGAAGGTCGGTTGATATCCTTGATGTGATTGCCAGGCCCCGGGCAAAGCTGGGTTGGACCCTGTATGTGCTTTCCATCATCCCAACCAGCCTTGCACTGTATGGGTTTACCACCGATTGGGGAGCATCACTGCCGCTTACCATTGCCAGTGGTGTACTGGGATCGGCCAGCATCATTGCCATGACCACATATGCCTTTTCCCGGGCTGAGACTGCACGGGAAATGCAAAATGCATCCCATGCCTCATGGAATATTGGCATTGCCCCTTTGACCGGGGGAGCCATGGCCACCGTCACTTATCAATTCTGACCAATCAGCTTAACAGATCAAGCATCTCTTTTTCAGAAAAATTCCTCAGTGGATTGTTTGAAGTGACAACCAATTCGGAAAGTTCGCGCTTTCGAGCCTGCAAATGCTGGATTTTCTCTTCAATGGTATCACTGGAAATGAACCTGTATACAAATACATTGTTCTTCTGTCCGATCCGGTGCGCACGGCTGAGTGCCTGTAATTCTGCTGCCGGATTCCACCATGGATCCAGAATAAAAACATAGTCTGCGGAGGTAAGGTTCAATCCCACTCCCCCGGCTTTAAGAGAAATTAAGAACACTTTGCAGTGTTGGTTTGTCTGAAACTCATTTACAGCATTTTCGCGCTGACGCCGATTCTGAGATCCTGTAAGGTATGCATAGTTCAATCCATCTTTGTCCAATCGTTCCCTGAAAAGATCCAGGTGCTTCACGAATGAAGAAAACATCAGCACTTTATGTCCTTCGGAGAGTACACTTTCGATGTTCCGGTATACTTCAGTAAACTTTCCTGAATCAATCCCGTTCTGTTCTCCAACCATCGCCGGATGATTGGCAATTTGCCTGAGTCGTGTTAGCGCCTGCAATACCATGAAAGAGGTGTTTTCCGACCCTGCTGCCTCCAGATTTTCAAGGATCGAATTCCGGGCCACAGATTTCTCCTCTTCATAGAGCCTTCGTTGAGCCTCGGTCATATTACAGTAACGTATCTGTTCGTAAACAGCAGGCAATTCCAGTGCCACCTCCCGTTTGGTTCGCCTGAGGATAAACGGATTGATCAACTCCCTGAGCTTTTTTTCCCTTTGTTCATCCTGCTTTTTCTCTATGGGGTGAACAAAACTTCTCTTGAAGAAATTCAGTGTACCAAGCAACCCGGGATTTACAAAGTTAATCTGGGACCACAGATCGATAAGGGAGTTCTCAATGGGAGTACCCGTAAGCACAATTTTATGTTCCGAACGAAGTTCAATCATGGACTGGTAGAGTTTGGAGGAAGGGTTCTTGATCATCTGGCTCTCATCCAGAACTATGTAGTGGAATTGAAATGCAGAAAGCTGTTCTATGTCGTGGCGGACAGTATGGTAAGTGGATAACACCACGTCATAATAGGAAAAATTGGTCAGTTCCCTGTTCCTCTGATTCCCAACATAAGAATAGACTTTTAATCCGGGTGCAAACCGGGCACATTCACTCAGCCAGTTATGAATCAATGATGCAGGCAGAACGATTAACGATGTATGCCTGCCCGATGTTTCACTGTTAAACATGGAAAGCTGACCACCAGCAGGAGGTATGACTTCACTGGCAGTATCCTTTCCGGTGACCGGTCCCACTTCTTTTGATCTCAACAGGACTGCTATGGTCTGCAGGGTTTTGCCCAGTCCCATATCATCGGCCAGGCATCCTCCAAAACCATTTTGCTGCAGGAAACACAACCATTGATAACCCTCCTTCTGGTAAGAGCGAAGTTCAGCATTCAGACCTTTGGGTAAAACCGTAGCAGGAAGTGACTCAACTTCATTGAGCTTCTCCAACCGTGCCAGGGTTTCGGTATGAAACTCACGCATGGGACCCTCCACCATGGAAAAGTGCTGTTTATGAATCTTGATCCGGTCCCCCTCCTGTTTGCCAAATTCAAACATATCCCTGTACCGGGCAAACCACTCTTCGGGCAGAACAGCTATTTCACCGTCAGGCAACATATACTCCCTTATTCCACGGAGAATATGTTTTCTCAATGCAAGAAACGGAACCTTGTGATCCCCGAACCTGACCACTGCGTATACATCAAACCAGTCCTCCTGTTCCCGTGACTCAAGATCGAGATCAATCTTCCCGAGGTAATAGTTGTTTTGCAACCTGTGCCTCACCCGTATTCCAGAATCAGTCATTAACTGGCCAGATTCATTCAAGAAATTAATCGCTGTATATAAGCCGTTTTCGTCTCCTTTATTAAACTTTTGATTTAACTGAAAGATTTTCTGGTCACGAGACCTGAGTCCCAGTTCATTCAGTACAGCTACAACCTCTGCCTCCCAGCCATCATCACGGTAAAAGCTTTCAAATCCATGTGACTTTCCGTCCCCAGTATAATTGACAAATCGTTTTAACCTGCTGTCGGAATAGATCATCTGGTTGTTATAGAAAAAAGCAAGGATCCATACCGCCTGGTTGTTCAGCCCCACCTCCAGCACCAGTTCTGCATATTTGGAGGGAGCCAGCTCTTTAATATTGAATCCTTCCGTAAGTGTATTGAAATCGCGCAGGGTATTTCTTACAAACGAGGCAAAATATTTCTTCTCCATCTCCCCCGGGATGAGAACCCGCTCCTTATCCAGGAAGGGTTGTAGTTTCTTTCCATCGATCTCATTGATGAAAAACAGGGAATTTCCCAGGATGATGGTGGTGGGTGAATAACTGACAATTTCCACAAATCCTTTATGGAGCATCAATTTGTTTTCTCCATGGATCAAACTCAGGGAATAGGACAATACCTCTTTATATTGAAAACTGAAAACCGGATCGGCCGGATACTTTTCAATGTTCAGGAAATCCTCCGGGAAGACATTCTTGCTGCCTTTGTCCATCACGAAAATGCTGATCCGGTTATCACGTGCAATCTCCAGTGCCCTGAATAAGTGTTTTTCAATGAAAGGCCGGATATGGTTCCTGATGGTTTCCTTATCAATGCTGTCCTGAAACTCCTTTACCGTTTTCTTTTTGGAAAATACACGGAAAAGATTCCTGTCACTATAGGCATCGACAATCCGGACAACCTCCTGTTGCATGGGAGTCAGACGGTTATAGGCCTCTGTGGACCGATCATTCTGAATATATTCCCCGGGAATAAAAAACTCTTTTCCGTCTTCCTTTTCAAGAAACTGGGCACGAAGGATATTTCCCCACAGCCGGTGAGATTTGTAACCCAAAGCAAAGCGAATTTCTCTCATCTCTGATACTTCTCCCTTTTATCTCCCAGTTTAACCTCCGATTCCTCACCCTTTCCATAGACAGTCAATCTCAAAAAATTTCCCCCTTTCATCTTATGGATCTGGTCCTCCCCTTCTTCATCCCCGGCATTTGTTAATACACTTTTTGCGGCTCCTTTAACCAGCCAGGTGGGAACACGAAGCAGGTACAGATAACTGTTATCCAGGCCCTGTTCGCCTTCAATCAGCAACTGACCTATGGTGGATTCCACTATCGTCAGCGGAATGATGATCCTGGAATCCACAAGAGTAAGAGGGAAACTATTTTGGAACGTGGCAAACTTCACATGGTTCAGATCTTTGTTATCCAGGTACTTCCCGGCGGCCTGAAGGGGGGCAAAATTGATCAGCGCTCCATCCTCTATACGCACGTTAAAAACAGCAGTTGTGTTGGACATATCGACTTTCAGATCCGGGGTGATAAAGATCTCGGCAAGGCCATTCGCACTTACTAAACCTGCAAAATTTTCTTTCAGTTTGTAGGTTTCTTCACCCGATTGCATTTCAAAATCCAGGTCATTGATGTTCATATCTTCCATGTCAAATTCAGCACTAAAAGTATAGAACCATGGATTGGATACATTAAACTGGCCGTTGAATTCAATCTCTCCTCCACTTTCACCCGAAGTGACCAGCCGGTCCAGGTAAAAAATCTTCTCTTTTGAAACCCTCAGCTTCCCCTTCAATCCAAATATATTATATTCCCCGTAACGCAATTCTCCAATGTCCACTTCAAAACTAAAGTCCGGATAATTAATCTGGTTGAGACTAGGTGGTTCGCGCACCTGGGTCGAATCCACTCCGGCAGTATCTTTTAACTCTTCCGGCAACTGGTAATTCAACAGCTCATTGAAATCCAGCAGATCTGATTCCAGAACAAGACTTCCGGAAATGTTTTCTTTGACTGAATCCGTGAAATTTTCCAGGGTGGCTGACAACTTCAGGTTACTTTCACCAATTCTTCCTCGAAAATCATCAATGAATAATGTGTTGCCCTCCCTTCTGATCTTTACCAGGAACTGATCAAACGTAAGGGGATAATACCTGAAATTCCAGCCCAGATCCATGATATTCAACCCAAAGTCCAGTGATAAACTATCGTTAAGCAATCCGGACACCGGTATCTCCAGAGAGCCTTTAAGCCGGAAATCTTCCAGGTATTCTGTCTGGTAAATCTCCGGAAGCATGAAATCATCATTGAACGTAAAAAAGTCCTCCGCCCTCATCAAATCAGACGACAGATCATAATCGATATTTACAACTGCACCGGAATCCTGACCATTAAGAGCACCATAATTTGAAACCAGACCGGAAAAACTGAATCCACTTTCCCCGATCATCCCGTTCAGATGGTGCAATGTCAGCGAATCCGGTCCAAAAGTCAGGGACGCATTCATGTTTGAAATATCTGCATATGCCGGTAGTTCAATTCCGAAACTATCCAGAGAAAGCTGTACCTCGGGAATGGAGTCGTCCTGCAAAAAAGCATCCAGATCCTTTTTTGTTATCATTGCACCTGCACTGAAATGCAGTCCCCGTAATTCTTTACCAAGTAATCTTGCCACTGAAGTGTCCCTGATCAGTGTAGCCGGAAAAAGCACCTCGGAATCAATGGAGATTTCTGCTTTAACATCGCGTTCAAAATCCAGCAGGTAAAGCAGGAGGTTTTCAACCTTTGCGCCCAGAACGAGTTTATTGCCATTGTACACCAGCTCTAACTCATTCGTCCCTATGATGTTCTCCTTTAAAAAAAGCTCTCCGTTGATCCCGTTCACTGTGTCTTTATTGAAAACAAAACCCGCATCTGTAAGAATGGCCCTCATTGATCCTGCATCGTTCAGTAAATCTCCTGAACCTTTGTTAACTACACCACTGATCCGTCCACTGAGCCTCACATTCCCATGCAGGCCGGTAACCACATCGGTATGGATCATCTGCTCCAATCCTTCCAGATTTACAACACCCTCTAATTCAATGCTTACTTCAGGTGTAACCATGTTTTTAGCTGAAATACTGGCGTTAATGATTCCCTCAGGAAATGTTGCACTGAATCCTTCAACCTGAATCAGCCCCTCACTGAGATCTGCTTTTCTCCCGTTTGTTGCATAGACAGTAAAAGAGATATCAGTGACATTCTTCTGTATGGACTTTATCCTGAATCCAATCTTATCGGCAGTACCGTTGATGCGGATTACCGGTAATTGTTTCCCCAATTTTCCATTCACATTCCCACTCAGGTACATACTTCCCGAGCCGATTTGCTCTATTTCATCAAGATCCAGGATCCCCCGAAACAGATAATTCAACACCTCCAATCCGGTGTTCTTTGCCCTGAACGCAAAATCAACCTGTGGTACGTCCATAAAATTATAGGATCCCCATGTTTCAAGCACCAGGCCGGAGAACATCAGGGAACTGGGATTTATCTCAATCTTTTTGTTGACCGGATCAAATGAAACTTCGCTTTGAAACTGTATATTCCTGGTCGTCTCTGACAAGTATGTCAGGTATTTAAGGCTATTTACATCAACATCAAGTTCAACTCCTGCTTTAATGAAATCGGGAAGATAACTAAAACTGCTTTCCAGCCGGTTTACCTTCAAATTGATGTGATTATCACTGGTCCGGTCCCGCGCCATCAAAAGTATATTGGAAAGCTCCAGCCTGTCCAGATCGATGCTCAGGGAGGGCAGGGCAGCCACACTATCCTTTTCTGCACCTTCATCAAACCTCATACCAAGTGCATATTCAAGGTTGGTCACAGAGTCTTCATATATTTCGACCCTCAAAAACCCGTCTGCCAGTCTTACCCGGGACAACTGGTAAGTCCCCCTTATCAGATCGATTACATCCAGGGTTACAAATATCTCATTTAATGAAAGTATGGGTTCCTGGTAAAGTGAATCACTGTCAACAGCTTTTTCATAAAAGGTTACGTTGCGAAGCTGAAGGGCTACATCGGGAAAGTTCATGAACGGGATCAGGTTGATCTTCCCTATCTGCACTTCACCCGGTTGATTTTCATTGAGATAATCCACAGCCTGGTACATGATCCAACCCCTG
>SDBV01003445.1_pt1 | contig 23313 bp, 21 predicted proteins | sample 2277081 | NCBI WGS metagenome assembly SDBV01 (sample SAMN10402039, study PRJNA504765) | marine sediment metagenome | isolation source: marine sediment core GS10_PC15, 223 cmbsf | place: Arctic Ocean: Southern Knipovich Ridge | collected 2010 | reverse complement strand
CCCTCGCAAGGGGCGACCTTGTGTTCCTGCGGATTCGGCTGCGCCTCACCCTCCGGAACACAAGGCAGAAGCATTGGCCTGACTCTCATTCAGGTTGGTACAGAATAAAGGGGCAGGTCATCAAGACCAAATATGCACGACCGATTCCCGAAGGGGCAGTGAGGCGAAAGCCCAAGGGTAAGCCGCCGGTTGTCGTCTACGTTGACGGTAAGGGGATAAAGCATACCCGGCCGATCAAGCTGGACAAGGAGGGGAATGAAACCGATCGGATGATCTGTGAGCAACGAACCTGGTGGATGAAATACACACTGCCTGATGGGACCATTCGCCGGGAAAAGGGCTATCGTGATAAGCTATCCACCGAGCAGGAAGCGGCTCGAAGGGAGCGAGAAGCCCAGCAGGCACAGGCAGGGCTGCAAACCATAGACGCCAAGTACCTGTCTGCACCGATTAAGGATCATGTCGAAAACTATCGTGCCTCTCTAGAAAACCGAGGGCTGAGCTTCGATTACTATACTCCACTGAAAACGCGCCTGTTGAGGATTGTGAAGGCTGGCGGCTGGAATACGCTACGGGATATGTCGCCCGCCGATATGGAAAGTTACCTGAGAGAGCTTCGCGACGACGGCATGAGTCCCAAGACTTGTAACGACTACCTGGCGGCGGCCAAGTCATTCGCCGCGTGGTGCGTTCGGACTCGCCGATTGGTTGCGAACCCGCTTGCCGGCCTGCAGAAGATCAGTTATGTGCGTGGCAATGATAAGGCAGCTTTGACGCATGGACAGGCTGACGCATTGCTGAAGATTGCTGGACCAAGGCACCTGATATACTTCCTTGCCTTACGCACGGGCCTGAGACGCTCTGAGTTGCGTGATCTACAGTGGGGCGATCTTCGCATCGGCCCCACTGATCGGCGGCCTCACATTGCTCTGAGAGCAGAAGCAACGAAGGCCAAGCGAGCCGATTCACTGCCGCTCAAGGATGATATTATCGAGGCACTCCGGCAGGCGAAACCTGTTGATGCAAAGCCGACCGACTCTGTTTTTGCTTCTACTCCGAAGATGCTCACATTCCGCAGTGATCTGAAGAAGGCCAGGATTCCTGAGTATGACGATCGCGGCCGAAAGGTCTGCTTCCACAGTCTGCGCGTTACCTACGGGACGTGGCTGGCCCAGGCAGGTGTTGCTCCCCGCGTGCATATGGAACTAATGCGACACACGGATATGAAGCTGACCATGACTTTCTACACTGACCCGCGTTTGCTGGATACCGCCGGGGCGGTGAACGATCTGCCAGGCTTCGATAATGGCACTCCGCAGGAGAGCGAGCGCAGTGTAGCTCTGCGAACTGGGACCGATGATTTGCCGATCATGAACTCTCAAAATCCACAGGGAAAAAGTATTGCCCTGAATCGTGGTTCGGAGTGTCCAGAACTGTCCATTTCTGTCCATAATGGGGGATTGGGGCATGAAAAAACCCCTGCAAACACAGGGGTTTTAATGAGGGAGCTGGGACTTGAACCCAGAACCTACGCCTTAAAAGGGCGTTGCTCTGCCAATTGAGCTACTCCCCCACGTTTTTATTCAATTATAACGGGCAACACATGCTCGCTCGGAGCTTCGGGCGTTGGCGAGTAAGTAAACAGGCGTGTTACGCATGAATTCTCTCTCGTAGCGATTTTGCACCGTGGCTGGGAGATTATATCGCCTAGCGGCCTGTTTGGCCAGAGCGAGCGGCGGGTGGGGTCAGGTTTCTTCGATTTCCTCGGTTTTGGCCTTCAGCAACTCGCCGATTTTCGACTCGTATTTCTTGGTCAGGTCTTGGATATCGCCCTTGCCCTTCTTGGCCTCGTCTTCGGTCAACTCCGAGGCCTTCTGCTCCTTGTCAGCGAGCTTGTTGGCGTCGCGCCGTGCATTGCGGAGTGCCACCTTGGCGGCCTCGGCCATTTTCTTCACCTGCCCGGCCAGCCGGCTTCGACGATCCATCGACAGCGAGGGCACCGACAGGCGGATCACCTTGCCGTCGGCATTGGGCGTGATACCCAGATCGCTGGCCTGGATCGCACGCTCGATGTCCTTGAGGCTGGACGGATCGAAGGGCTTGACCAGGATCATCGTCGCATCCGGCGTGGAGATGGTCGCCAACTGGCGAAGGTCCGTCGGCGAGCCGTAGTATTCCACCTTCAGGTGGTCAACCAGCCCGACCGAAGCCCGGCCGGTCCGTAGACCGCGGCACTCTTCGCGGAAATATTCCACGGCCGACTCCATCATTTCCTCGACATCGAGAAGAATTTCATCCATTGCCATGATTCAACTCCTACTCGTTCACAATCGTACCGACTGGCTCGCCGCACACTGCCTGCAACAGGTTGCCCGGTATGGACAGCTGAAAGACCATGATCGGGATATTGTTTTGCATGCACATCGACACGGCCGTCAGGTCCATCAAACCCAATTTGTCAGTTAAAAACTTTTGATAGGTCAGCCGGTCGTATTTTTTCGCGTCGGGGCAGGTCACCGGGTCGGCGTCGAATATGCCGTCCACCTTCGTAGCCTTCATCAGCACGTCGGCGCCGATTTCGTTGGCGCGAAGTGCAGCACACATGTCGGTGGTGAAGAACGGGCTGCCTGTTCCGCCGGCCAGGATGATAACTCGGCCTTTTTCAAGGTGAGCCAGTGCCTGGCGGTGCGAAAATGCCTCGCAGACTTGCGGCATGGGGAGGGCACTGAGCACGCGGGCTGGCAGGCCGAAATGTTCCAGGGCGTCACGCAGTGCGAGGGCGTTCATCACCGTCGCCAGCATGCCCATATAGTCGGCCGTCACCCGCTTGACGTACGGCGAGTCGGTCAGGTCTCGCCCGCGGAGGAAGTTGCCCCCGCCGACCACCAAAGCCAACTGCACGCCCATCTCCGTCAGCGGGGTGATTTCCTTCACCAGCGACGAAACCGCTTCATTGTCGACACCAAAGCCTCCGGGCTGGCACATCCCCTCGCCGGAGACTTTCAACAGCACGCGTTGGTAACGGGGCTTGGTCGACATGGTTTTTTGCTAGCCTCCTACGGAGAACCGGGCGAAGGCCGTCACTTTGGCGTCGCCGAGGATTTCCTTGACCTTCTTCTGTTCGTCGCGGACGTAGGCCTGCTCGAGCAGTGCCTTGGACGCCAGGAATTTTCGCATCTTGCCTTCGACCATCTTTTCGGCGATTTCCTTCGGCTTGCCGGATTCGACAGCCTGCTCGACGGCGAACTTCCGCTCGCGTTCGACTATGTCGGCCGGGACGTCGTCGGCCGAGATGCCCATCGGGTCGGAGAATGCGATGTGCATGCACAGGCCGGAGAGGGTTTCCTCGTCGATGTCGCCTTCGATGCCGACCAGCACGCCGACCTTGTTGTTGTGGTGGAGATACATACCGATCTTCGGCGCGCTGATCTTGAATCCGCGAACATACTTCATGTTCTCGCCGATCTTGCTCAACGTGGCCTGGACGCATTCGTTGATCGCGTCGGTCGCTTCGACCTTGCCGTCGGCGCCTTCGATAGCCATGGCGGCTACGTCGGCCACCATCGCCTGGAACACTTCGTTGCGGGCGCAGAAGTCGGTTTCGCTCTGGACTTCCACAATGACGGCGGAGCCTTCGGTCTGCTTGATCGCTACGAGGCCTTCGCTGGTCGTGCGGGCGGCCTTCTTCTCGGCCATCGCCAGACCCTTCTTGCGAAGCAGGCCCATCGCGGCTTCCACGTCGCCGTCGGTTTCCTGCAGCGCCTTTTTGCATTCCATCATGCCCTGGCCGGTTTCTTCCCGGAGGCTCTTGACGACTGCTGCGGTAATCTCAGCCATGATTGCTCCTGAGTCTTTCTGCCGCCTGACAGCAGCCTGGCGGAGTTATCGTTATCTGTGGCCGGGCGACATGTGGGCCGCCTCGGCCTGTACGTTCTGGTAGTGGGTGATTGAGTTACGCCTGCGGCGCGTCAGGTGCGGCGGGCGCTTCGGGCGCCGGTGCGGCTGGTGCTTCGGGCGCTGGTGCGACCGGTGCTGCGGGCGCTTCTGGCGCTGGTGTGGCCGGTGCTGCGGGCGCTTCTGGCGCTGGTGTGGCCGGTGCTGCGGGCGCTTCTGGCGCTGGTGTGGCCGGTGCTGCGGGCGCTTCGGCGGGTGCTGCTGGCGTTTCGGCCGCTTCGGCCGGTTCGGGCTTATCTTGGGCGCGAGCGGTGGTTGTCCGCTGGCTTCGACGGCGCGGCGCTTCGCCCGTCGTGGTCTGCTCGTCGCCTGGCTTGCCTCGTCCTGCAAGGCCTTCGGTAACGGCGTCGCACAGTTCGCGGACGATCACTTCGATCGCTCGCATTGCGTCGTCATTGCCGGGGATCGGGATGTCGACCACGTCCGGGTCGCACTCGGTGTCCAGGAGGCAGAGCACGGGGATCTTGAGTTTGTTGGCTTCCTTGATGGCGATCAATTCGCGTTTCTGGTCGATCACGATCATTGCGCCCGGCAGCTTGGTCATCTTGCGGATGCCGCCAAGGTTGCGGGTGATCTTGCGCATTTCGCGGCGAAGCGAGGCGCCTTCCTTCTTGGAATACGCGTCGAGAAGCCCGTCGGCGTCCATCTGTTCGAGTTCTTCGAGTCGGCCGATACGTTTGCGAATTTCGTGGAAGTTGGTCAGCGTCCCGCCAAGCCAGCGGTCCGTCACCCAGTGCATGCCCACGCGGGTGGCGTTGTCTTTTATGGCCTTTCGCGCCTGCCGCTTGGTGCCCACGATCACAATGTCTTTGCCCTGGCCTACTGTGCGATTGATGTACCGCTTGGCCAGGAGTAAACCCTTGAGGGTTTCCTTGATGTTGATGATGTGGATTAGGTTACGTTTGCCGAAGATGTACGGCTTCATCTTCGGATTCCAGCGAGAGGCCCGATGGCCGAAGTGGATTCCCGCGTCGATCAGTTCTTTTACTAGTTCCGTTGCTGCCAAGTGTGCACCTCCATCCTAATGGTCGGATTAAGGCATCCGGCCAATGGGGTTGCCCTTATCAAAGGCCTTGAAAGTAGTCCGCGCGGCTATTACTGCGGATGGACACATGCCATCCGCCGCCGCATGGAACGTCGTAAGTTACCCTCCGAGCATAGACTCGGTCAAGCCTTTTGTCAGAAATAGTCAGCATTTGTCAGAAAATATCAGAAATTATCTGTAAAAAACGGCGGCTGCGACTCCGCGATTTGCTCAATTCGCGCATTATTCCCGTTTTCTTCGCAGCAGCATCACCGCGCCGAACGCCAGCATGGCCAGCGAGGCCGGCTCGGGAGCGTGGTTGGCTATCAAGAATACGTTGTCGTGCAAGCCGGTGATCAATGTGTTGTCTTCGATAAGGTCTGCCAACGTACGGCTTTCGATCCAGTCGATCAGATCCCCAAGGGCCGGGTCGCGAGCGTACCAGAAACTGTCGCCGTCGCGAATTGCCTCGAACTGCTCCTTGATGATGTGATACCGCAGCGGGCCTACCTGAGCGCCGTCTTGGTCGCTCTCGGCCAGGCCGCCGACCCACGCGTCGATATCATCCACGCTTCCATACACGGCCGCCAGCGACTCGTAAACGTTCGGATCTGCGTTGATCTGCTCGAAACTCGTCACCTTCTCCAGCCCGAAGTACTCGCGAAGGGTGTTGTAGTCGGGCAGGCCGTGGTCGCGGCCTCGCTGGATGTTGAGCGAAGCCAAATCGAAGCTGCCGAACAGGCCGTTACGCAGTTCGTCGACTATCATCTCGTCGATTTTCTGCATCTGGTGGGCGGTCAGGCCCCGCAGCATCGGCTCGATGCCGCCCTCGCCGGTTATGGCTGAGGGATTGAAGAACGCCTGAATCAGGTTCAAGTGACCTTCGGGAATCTCGTTGCCGTTCGCATCCAGTCGCCACAAATCCGAACCGATCGCACTGTGTCCGAATCGATAGGCTGCTGTCGAGAAACTGTTATAAATACCCGAGTTCACCTCTTTGTCGTACCCTTCGTACGGCTTCACGGAGAGCGACCCAAGCAACAGCGGCAGAAAATCGTTGTAGGTGATCTTCTGTATCTGTGCGCCGACGACTTTGCGGGACTGCTGGTATATCTGTTCGTCTGACCAGCCGGGGTTGGCGGTGGCGAGTTCGCCGGCCAGGCGATTGTGCTCGCGAACGAACAGCGTGTGCATGGACGTGAGTGCGACGTTTTCGTTCGAGCGAACGTCTCCGCCGACGAATAGCTCACTGCCCGTGCCTCCCGCATTGGACATCGAGCCATCATTGAACGGCAGCAGTTGACCGTACGTGGGATCATTATAAACTTTCATCAGCCCGCCCTGGCCCTCACGCAGCCAGGCTGCGCGGGTCGCGTCCGATCCGTAAACTACTGATCCATCCAGATAGGTCGTGATCTGGTTGATCTGCTGGCGTGGCTTGTCCTCGCACAAGCCGGTGGCGGGGTCGTAGAGCGAACGGTTCATCGGTAGTTCTACCGTGCCGGTCCCGTTCTGGTCGAACACCGGGTCGCCCGCTGGGACGGGGATGTTGAACTGTTCGGTTCCGGTCCCAGTCAGAGTGATGTCGTGGTCGATGAATTGTCCCCACAGCCAGAACATGTCACTTTCCTGGTCCGGGTCGGGCACGGGGCCTGGCTGGGCGATGACGACGTTGCTGATCTGCCGCGCGCTGAGGCGATCGGCGCCGGCCGGGCTCGAGAAGCCGTCCCCGTAGGCAGAAGGCCCTGCCCGCAGCAGTTGCACGTCGGTGCTGCCCCATGTGGGGTGATCGCGATTGTTCCGCGTACCGTCGATCGTGCGGTACTTGACCGTTGCTGCCTCCGCCGTTGCCAGCGAAAACATCAATACTGCCGTCAGGATAATCAATGGTGAGAGTTTCATCGTGATCCCCTTCGTTCGAAAAAGGCCCCTTATCGATTGTCACTACACTGCGAGCAATTGCCCTCATTGTATCCCTAAGCGACACGTTCTTCATCTGCCAAACGGGCAGGGTGGGGAGGTTTGGATAACCAATCCGGCAGGGTTTTTGGTGTGCTTTTGCGGGGTCGAAAAAGATAACACTTTTATTTGTAGGCTAATAGGTCTTCTGGCACTTGCCTTGCTAATCTTATCTATGGTGAATATGTGTCCGCAGGCTGGCTTTGCGTGGTTCGCAGGTCGGCCGGGCGAGTTTTTTACGATTTTTCGTAATACGTGGAGTCGTGTCCTCATGGTCGAGGCGCCGAAAAAGCAGGACAAGCCGTTCAGCCTGGTCGTCACCGGCGAGGCCGAGTCGTGGAAACCGGCGCTGGAGCTGATCGTCGGCCCGCGGACTCTGCGCACGCACCACGTCGACAGCGGCCGGGAGTTGCTGCACGTCGTCGAGCAGGGCGTCGCCGACGCGGCCGTTCTGGACGACAGCGCCGACTGGGGTGTTGACGTACTTCAGGTTTTGCGTATGATTCGCCGGCTCGACACGAGACTGCCTGTTGTGGTGCTGACCACTCGCCGCGACCGCCGCTGGATGGAGCACGCATTGCGGCTGGCGGCGTTCAGCGTCGTGGTCAAGCCGCTCGAACTGGAAGAACTGCTGCGGCAGATCCAGCGAATGATGGTCCGCATCGACTGGGTGCTGAGGCGCGGACAGTGATATTGACGTAAGATACGCCGACGTTATTGCGGCGAGAAGTTTGGTTAAGTTAACAATGCGAAATCCAATAGACAAAGGAGTCTGACAGATGGCGAAGAAAAAAGCTGCAAGTAAGGCCAAGGCGCCGAAGATTCGGCCGTTGGGTGCGAAGGTTCTGGTCCAGAGGCTGGAAGCTGAAGCGATGACCGCGGGCGGTATTGTGTTGCCCGACACGGCCAAGGAAAAACCCCAGCGTGGCACGATCGTCGCATTGGGCGACGGCAAGATGCTCGACGACGGCAGCCGGGCCAAGTTCCAGGTAGCCAAGGGCGACAAGGTGATTTTCAGCAGCTACGCCGGGACCGAGATCAAGGTCGGCCTGTCGGAATACATGCTGATGGACGAGTCGGACATCCTGGCCATTCTTGGCTGAGGCATCCGGACAGCAATCGCAATCGAACGCAATAAATTGAAATAGAAGTGGCATAAACCACGAGGAGCAACATCGATGGCAAAGAAGAAAATCACATTCGACGCCGAGGCCCGCGAGGGCATTCGCCGCGGGGTCAAGAAACTGGCCAGGGCGGTGAAGGTAACGCTCGGCCCGACCGGCCGCGTTGTCGTGCTGGAAAAATCGTTCGGCGCGCCGACCATAACCAAAGACGGCGTCTCGGTCGCCAAGGAAATAGAGCTGGAAGACCCCAACGAGAACATGGGCGCCCAGATGGTCAAGGAAGTGGCGTCCCAGACGTCCAACGTCGCCGGCGACGGCACGACGACCGCGACGATCTACGCTGAGGCGATCTTTGACGAAGGCCTCAAGAACATTGCCGCCGGCGCGAAGGCCATGCAGCTCAAACGCGGAATCGACAAGGCCGTCGTGGCCATCGTTGCCGAGCTTGGGAACCTTTCGAACCCGGTTAAGAGTTCCAAAGAAATCGCCCAGGTCGGAACGTGTGCGGCCAACCAGGACGCCGAGATCGGCAAAATGATCGCCACGGCCATGGACAAGGTCGGCAAAGACGGCGTGATCACTGTCGAAGAGGGCAAGGGCCTAGACACCGAAGTCGAACTGGTCGAAGGCATGCAGTTCGACAAGGGCTACATCTCCCCGCACTTCGTCAACAAGATGGAGACGATGGAATGCGATCTGGAGAAGCCCTTCATTCTCGTCAACGAGAAGAAAATCTCCACCATCAAGGATCTCGTTCCGCTGCTGGAGAAGATCGCCCAGTCCGGCCGGCCGCTGGTCATCATCGCCGAAGACATCGACGGTGAGGCGCTGGCTACGCTGGTGGTCAACAAGCTTCGCGGCACGCTTCAGGTCGTGGCCGTCAAGGCGCCTGGCTTCGGCGACCGCCGCAAGGAAATGCTTCGCGACGTGGCGATTCTGACCGGCGCCAAGCCGATCATGGAAGACATGGGCCTGTCGCTGGAGAACATTCAGATGACCGATCTCGGCTCGGCCAAGCGAATCCGAGTCGATAAGGACAACACGACGATCATCGAGGGCGCAGGCGCGACGGTCGACATCAAGGCTCGCGTCGAGCAGATCAAGACCGAGATCGAAGCGACTACGAGCGATTACGACAGCGAGAAGCTCGAAGAGCGTCTGGCCAAGCTCGCCGGCGGCGTCGCCCAGATCAACGTTGGCGCTGCGACCGAGGTCGAGATGAAGGAAAAGAAGGCTCGCGTCGAGGACGCCCTGCACGCATGCAGAGCGGCCGTGGAAGAAGGCATCCTGCCGGGCGGCGGCGTGGCTGTCCTGCGGGCGATCAAGGTGCTCGCCAAGGTCAAGACCGTCAGCGAAGACGAGAAAACCGGCGTGGACATCGTTCGCCGGGCACTGGTCGCCCCGATCAAGCAGATCGCCGAGAACTCCGGCCTGGAAGGCAGCATCGTTGCCGCCAAGGTCACCGAGAGCGACGACGTGAACTTCGGCTATGACGCGATGGCGTGCAAGTACTGCGATTTGGTCAAGGCCGGCGTGATCGTGCCGACCAAAGTCGAACGGTCGGCGCTCCAGAACGCTGCATCGGTTTCCGGGCTGCTGCTGACCACCGACGCGGTCGTCAGCGAGATTCCCGAGAAGGCGCCAGCCGCACCGGCCGGCGGCGGGATGGAAGGCATGTATTAAGAAAGAGTGCCCCGCAAGCGATCTGCGGGTAGCCTGCTACCTGCGACCGGCCAGAACGGCATCAGGCTGCATCGACGATGCTTAGGCATCGCCTGCTTCGCCTTCCTTGTTCTGACAGGTCTCGCTGACGCAGGCTTTTCCGCATCTCAATCGCGGAACACTCTAACTGCTCGCAAAGTAGTTAGAAAAAAACAGCGGTGGGTCGAGAAATCGGCCTAACTGCTCGCAAAGTAGTTAGAAAAATCAGCGGCGGGTCGAGAAATCGGCCTGCCGCTTTCTTTTTTCACCGACGGCCTGGCGATGATTCTACAGGAACTCGGGTATCCGAATTCGGGTGTGCAATTGCCAGATGTAGAAGATGAAATGCTCCGCAGGTCGGATCTAATCCGCTTCGACGACGATTTGACATTTCTCAAAATGCGCTTTGCGTGAGAAGCTTGCACAGACCGCATCTTGCCTCAACCAGGAGAAGTAACGCGTGTGGCGCATATTTCATTCTGATTTCACCTGCCCACGCATTATGATAGCTGGACAATTGTTTCTCTGCTGAAGGAGATATCATGCCTGAATCATTGATAAATATGTGGTGGGGGCTGCCCTTGCTGGGGGTGGTTGCCGGCGTTCTCAGCGGCGCACTGGGATTGGGCAGCGGGACCATCCTGATCCCGGCGATGGTGCTGCTGTTCGGCTTGGCACAGAAATCCGCCCAGGGAACGACCCTTGCGGTTATGGTCCCGATGGCGCTGCTGGGGGCATTTCGCTACTGGAAGAACCCCGATATTGACGTGAACTTGCTGGTGGTTGCCCTGGTTGTCGGCGGCGCCCTTGTCGGCTCGCTGATTGGAACGGAACTGGCGGCTCGGATTCCGATTTCAGCGCTCAAAAAAATATTCGCCATATATCTTCTGATCGTCGCGGTGAAATTATTGACCGCATCGCCCAAGCCGCCCCCCCAAGCTATCGAGGGGCCAACTGATCAGACACTTACTGCATATATTCAGGAAGGAAACAGCTGCGATGACCCAAGATAAAAAGACTGAGAATGATCGCGTTGTTCGTATTTTTTCCGCCAAGGCATGTGCTGCTCCGCTGGAGAAGGCGGCTGACTTGTTTAAAGAGCGAACCGGCATTACCGTGCTGATCAGCGTCTGCAGCCGACACTGTGCAACCGCCTCGGCCGAGGAGGCCAACGGAAGCACCGGCGGCGACGATTTCCTGCTCGAAATTGCCGACGCCGCGATCCACGACCTGGCCATCGGAGGGGCGGAATATCTACTCGACGACGGCGAAGTCCGGGGAATCGTCCAGAGAGGCCAGCGCCGAACCATCGCTTATCGTCGCTCGGCCATCATCGTACCAGCAGGCAACCCCAAGAATATCCGTTCCCTAGCCGATCTCGCCAAGCCTGGAGTTCGTGTGAGCGTTTCGGTTCTCGATTGCCTGAAAGGATTGTGGGAAGACGTCACCGCACGCGTGGGGCTGTTGGACGAGGTCAGAAGCAATATCACGTTCTATGCGAACGGTTGCATAGCGATCGTCGAGGCCGTTGCGGAAGGTATCGTGGATGCGGCGTTTGGATGGACTGCTTTTCAGCATCTTGCGGACGATCGAATTGAAGTTGTCGAAATTCCGCCAGAGCACTGCGTCCTGAGAGGAACGGGCGTGGCGTTGTTGTCTTTCTCGAAACAGCCGGAACTGGCCAAGCAGTTCATGGAATTTCTCACGACGGAGGAAGCCAGGCAGTTCTACCGGAAATACGGCTGGGAGATATGAGAAAGCTAGACAGCCAGATACGACAACTCGCAGAAGTGCGAGTCTATGTTCGGCGACGGATCGGGGCGATTGCATGAATTCACGAGAACGTCTGAGAAGGTGTTACTATCACGAGCAACTCGATCGGCCGGGTGTGTACGTCCGCACGTATTACCCGCCGGACGACCCGACATACGACCGGCTGAGGGAATACCTGGCCGCCAAGAGCGACCTTAAACTTAGCTGGGATGCGCCGGGCGGAAACTATCCCGAACAGACCGAAATCTATTGCGAGCCGCACAATGCAGATTACGAACGTAAGGTGACGATTCTGCACACGCCGGGCGGCGACCTACGCAGCACGCGGCTGGTGAGTGTGCGGAAACGGCCCGGCATGGATGAAGAGCACCTGCTCAAGGGACGCGATGACGCGGAGAAGTTTTTGTCGCTTCCGCCGGCACAGATTGGCGGGGACGTTTCGGGTTACTTCGAGGCCGACCGACAGATGGGGAATCGCGGTATCGCCGAGGTGATGTTGTCTTTCAGCCCGGGCGGCAGGGTAGCGTCGATGTTCGGCTCGGAAACCTTCGCGATGATGACCATAACCGACCGCGATATCGTACATGCACTGTGCGAGCGGCTGGCAGAAACGTCATTAGCCAAGGCGAAATGGCTGATTGGCCATGGCGTCGGGCCGTATTATGCGATGTGGGGCGAGGAAATGATTGTCCCGCCGCTGCACAGCCCGGCCGACTTCGACGATTTCATCGTGAAATACGAAAAGCCTATCTTCGACGCCGTCCACGACGCCGGCGGGCGGATGCACCTGCACTGTCACGGCTCGATTTTCAAGTTGCTGCCCAGCATGGTGAAACTCGGCGTGGACGTGCTGCACCCGGTTGAGGCGCCGCAGATGGGCGACTCGCCGGCGGCGGCCGCCAAAGGAATTCTCCGGGGGCAGGTGTGTATCGAGGGCAACGTTCAGATCGCCGACCTGTACGAAAAGCCGCCGGCCGAAATCGCAGCACAGGTTGAGACGCTGATCGCCGACACGTTCGACGACCGTCGCGGGCTGATCGTTTGCCCGTCGGCCTCGCCGTATCAACTCGGCAAGGGCGAAGAGTGCTTCGAGCAGTTCCGAGCGATGGTCGAAACCGTCGTCAACTGGCGGGAGTAATCACATTTTTTGGCGGCCGCAGGCGCATCGAGCGACTATTCTTCTTCCGTGACGGTGACTTTGTCCATCACGTCGCCCTGGGCGATAGCATCGACGACGTCCTGGCCTTCGATCACGCGGCCGAAGATCGAGTGCTTGCCGTCCAGCCAGGGGCAGGCGCCGTGCGTAATGAAAAATTGCGAGCCGTTGGTATTCGGGCCTGCATTGGCCATCGACAGCACGCCCGGCCCGTCGTGGGTGAGCTCGTCGTCGAATTCGTCTTCGAAGGTATAGCCAGGCCCGCCAGTGCCTGTTCCCTGTGGGCAGCCTGCCTGGACCATGAAGTCGGGAATCACGCGGTGGAACGTCAGCCCGTCGTAAAACTCATCGTCGACGAGTTTCTCGAAATTTTCGCAGGTCTTGGGGGTCTTTTCGGCGTGCAGCTCGATCTTGATCGTGCCCTTGCCGGTGGCGATGGTCGCGACTTTCATGTAATGCTCCTTTTAAGGTTCGATTGTCGGTAAGTTCAGTTAGATAGCAATTCAACCCAAGCATACGCAAACAAACGTTCGAACGCAAAGCCGCTCGCAACTAACGCCCAGTAGGAAATAATTTTCAGGCCGATTCGTCCCGATTTGTCGGGACTCATCAGTCGGTATTATGGGAATAAATATGCGATTAGACACTTATAAGAAAAACATTCGAACGCAAAGCCGCTCGCAACTGGCGGGGTAATAATAAACCGGACTCGCTTATTGCGAGCCCGGCCTGGCCGCGCCGATTCGTTGTGACCTATGCAAATCGCCTGCGTGATTTTTTTGTCAATACGTCGTCAGATCATTATCGTCATCTTCGTTGCGGTCGCGCTTGCTTCAGTTTTTTCGGGTTTTTGTGAGGCTGTTTTTTGTGCACGCCCGGCCGAGCGACGGGCCTGTCTATCACGATTCGCACGTTGTCTGGAGACCGCCGCGAAACGCGGAACGCGCCACGGATCGATGACGACTTCCACGCTACCTGGGCGGGCAGGTCGCGCCGTGGGATTTTCACATCGAAGACCTTCGTTGCGCCTGGCGCCAGCTTGCCGATCTGCCTCATTTTATTGCCGCCGACTGCGATGGAGATTCCGCGGCGTTGGTTCAGCCGATTCACCACCGTTAATCGTAGAACGCGCGGCGCTCTGCGGGGGCGATGGGGTTTTACGATGATTGGCGGACGTTGGCGAACGGGCGGGCGACCGATGACGATCCGGCCCAGTTCGACCGAATTCCGCGAAATGCGGATCGATCCGCTCGTGTGCGCGGTCTGCCATTCCATCCTCAAAGGCAGATTACGCTGCAGGACGATCACTTCGTGTCTGCGTCGACCGTGGGCGGGCACGACCCCGACGTACTGCCTGTCCATGCCGGCCGGCGTGATCCAAACCTCCTGGCCGTGCGAGTGTGGGTTTGCGAACTCGACCACGTAGATCCTTGCTGGCGCCGGGGAGCGACGCTCGCGGCGGTGGCTGATTCTGACTTCATCGTCGCAGCCTGCCGCCAAAACGGTTGTTCCGATCAGGCAGGCGATCAGGGCATTTCTGAGGATCTTATTCATGGCGGTTCTCCTATCGTGCAGCCCAGGTTTTATGCTGCTTCTTAAAGCTGTTTTCTCACCCTGACAGACACGGGCGTATCGGGCTGGGTTAGCGAAAAATGGCAAAAAACGTATCCCAGTGGCGAATCAGTAAACGCTCTGTTGAGTTGCGAGGACGTAGAGGTTGTAGAGCCCGTGGGCTGCGACGCAGATGCCGAACCCGCGAAGCACCATCAGTCCGCCCAGGTAGACGCCCGAGGCGGCGAAAAACAAAAACTGCATCCATGGAAAGTTGGCGATGTCGCGAATCTGGTCCATCGAAAAATGGTACAGGCTGAACATCATCGCCCCCAGTGCGATCGCCAAGATAGCCGATGGCGCTTTTTTCAGGCCGAACACTTGCACGGTGATCAGCAGCACCAGGCCTATCAGCATCAGGCGGAAGAGAAATTCCTCGAAGATGCCAGCACCGAACGCCTGGAGTATTTTTTCCACGGCCGGACCCCACTCGGCTGGGTTTACTTGGACGGTTTGTGTCGCCTGTTGTTGAACGAGTCGGCCGGTGAGTTGGCTCAGGCCTATCAGCGGCACGGTCCAGAGGATCGACTCGCCGAACATGCCTGCCATGACTTTCGGGTCGATTTTCCACGACGACGGAGGATTCTTTTGCAGCAGGTTCATCGCCACCAGAACCACCACTACGAGCAGGGCCGGCAGGTACGTTTCCGTGCCGCCAAATAGCCCCAGCAGTTTGTGCAGGTCATGATGGGCGAGCAGGCTCGTGCCGAAATGGGCCTCTCCGACCTGAAATGCAATCAGCATCGGCAGAATGAACGCGAGGCTGTGCAGCGGACGGAGTGTCTGCTTGCGGTAGGGCAAGGCTTGCGATTTTACGGATTCTGCGACCATTGAGATATTATGGCGGCTCTTGAGCGGTGTGCAACTGTTGCTCTTCCATCGAAAGGAACGGGCGGATGCGCAGGACGGTCTTGCCGCCGATGCCTCTGACCTTCGCCAGGTCGGCCGGCCTGCGGAAAGCGCTATCACTTGCGCCGCGATAATCGACGATTCGCTGGGCGATTTTTGGCCCGATGCCCACCAGCCGGCGCATCGAGACGACCGAGGCGGTGTTGGGGTTGATTTTTTCGTTCGCGGTGTTGACTCGCCGAGAATTAACGGGGATTTGCCGGCCGGTCTGCATGTTGCGATGGATGCTGCGTACCGCCAGCAGACCGCCAGCCAAGACGCAAAGGGCAAACAGTGCGGCCAGGTTGCGGCGGGTCCAGCGAAGGTCGAACCGGCGCTGCCCGGAAAGGCTCATTGCTTGGAACCCTTGCGTTTCTGCTGGTTGACCACGCTGTTGCCTGTTGCAAGGGCGGCCTTGAAGTTCCGCAATTCGCGGTAGGACAGTTTGGGCTCGGCATCTGCGGTGCACAGCCCGCCATGCGGCAGATAATGAGGAGGATTATCGGCCAGGCTGCCCCAGCAGATCGTGTTGACGAAGGGCTTGGAGATGGCAATGCGATAGAACGCCTGAAGCCACTCAGCCTGCAGCCGAGGCGACCAAGGCGCATGCCACTGACCCGCCCGCGGGATGGATTCCTCGCCGCCCCACGCGTCGTCACGGTCCGGCTGGGAGTCCGAAGGCACCTGGCAGGTCGTCACGTGTACGCTCTTGCCGAGCGAGACGAACGCGTCCAACCGTGAGCTGACCTGCATCAGGTCGCGGACGAAGTGTCCCTCGACCGGCACGCCCATGGTCATCGGCAGGCCGAACGCGTCGAATTTGATTCCGCTCTGAACGGCCATTTCCGAATAGAGCATCGGCGGAATTGTTCGCTGGTTGCGGGCGTAGTATTCGCCCCATGGCAAATCCAGATCGATCAGCACCTGGCTTTGGGGCGCGATCTGCTTGACCAGCAGGCAACTGACGCGCGTCAGTTCCATGATCTGCTCGAAATTCAGATTGAACGGGTTGTGCGCGTGGATTCCCGAAATAACCCGCCAGACGCGCACCTGCTTGGCGTATCGCTGAACGGTTCGCTGGATCTGTTCGTAGATCACTTCGCGCAGGGCTTCGTAGTCGTGTTCCCGGAGGTGCAGCCATTCCGGCAACTGCGCCGGGCGGAAGTCCACGAGTGGCCCGGCATGGATGGGCTTGTTGATCTTCCCGGCCCAGTTCATCAGCGCGTCGATCTTGTCGTACTGATACTGGCTTTCTTTCGGCTCGGTCTCTTTCCAGGGGGTCGGGATCGATGCAAAATCGAATGCCTCCCGCAATCGGGCGCGGTAGTTGTCGTTCGCAGATTGGAGGTTCGCCTCGCAGCCGAACCCGGTCCGCGCGGCGGCCGAGCTGGACGCCTTACGCCTCGACAGAAAAATATCAGCGTGAAAGAGTGCGATTTTTTCGCCGAGCGTCACACCATCGCAGAGTACCTTGGCGGCCCGGGCGGCGGCTTTTTCAGGTGTTTTGGCCGTCAGCGTCGAGACAAACTCGCGGCGAAGCTGCTCGAATTCCCCATAGAGCCCCTTGGCATCGCGGAAATCGAACAGCCCCCATTCTTCGCATTTCTGGGCGATCCGCATGATCTGCCCGCGAGCCATTTCCACGTTCAGGTTGTAGGGTTTGTCGCGGTCTTGCAGGCGAGCGGAAGGCAGCATGAATCGGCCGGACTGGGCCGCGTCGGCAACCAGCGACAATCCACAAGCGCCGGCGACGCGTTTCGAGCAGGTGATCTGTCCGTCGGAAAAGGCTATCTCCGCGCGAACCGGCACGCGATCCTGGCCGAACATGTAGGCTCCCACCAGATCGAAATCCTTTGCGGGCGCTCCACCAGAGAAGACATTCAGACGTAGCATATCGTTATTTCTCAATCCGATACGAAGTTACGTTCCGCCGTGTCGCCGAAGCCTGGCTCCACCCGGCCAGCCGGTCGCGGCATTCCTGATACAGTCGGCATTATAGCTATCTGCGGCGAATTGGCAATCGCTCACAAGCGGGAATTCCCTCGCATCATTTGGCCGGTCGCATTTGCCGCCAGGCTCTAGTGTATCGTACCTTTCTACTGGAGCCCAGGTTGCAGGCCGATCCGCTGAGGCTCGGCCGGTCCTGGTGGTGTTGCCGGCGATGAACTTCGCCCACGGCCCGAAAGGAGGCCTATCACCATGGTTCAACTGATGCATGGACGAACTCCGGAAGTGTTGTTGATGTCGCGGAGCGCCGACCCGCCGGATGCGTACGAAGCGCACCTTCGCCAGGCCGGCTGGCGGACACGCCAGATATCCGACCCGGTCGAAACCCTCCGGGCCGTCCGATCTGGGCAGATCGACTTGGTGTTCCTGCATATCTCCGTTCAGGAAAGTCTCGACATGGACCTGCCGAACGTCCTGCGGCGGATTTGCCCGACCGATTACCTCCCCGTGATGATTGTCGCCTCCGATGTCGCCGAACAGGAACGTTGCCAATACCTCGACAGCGGCGCCGACGAAGTCATCTGCGAGAAAACCTCCCCGGCCGAGATGATCGCCCGGGCTGGGGCTCTGCTGCGAATCAAAGAACTCAACGATCAGCTATGCGCCTCCCACGAGGAACTTCAACTCGTGCTCGATCGTGAGCGAAAACTGCTCACAGAACTGCGGCGCGATAACGCCTATCTTCAAACCCTTTGCACGACCGACCCGCTTACCCACCTTCAGAACGTCCGCGCGTTCCGAGAATTAATGAGGCACGAGTACAAAAGCGCCCGCCGGTACAACCATCCGCTGAGTTTGCTAATGCTCGACATTGACCATTTTAAGGTCGTCAACGACACGCACGGGCATCCCAGCGGCGATTATGTTCTGAAAGAGTTGGCCGTTATCCTCAAACGGGCCGTGCGAGACTCGGACGTGGTGGCCCGTACGGGCGGCGAAGAGTTCATCATTATTCTGCCCAAGGCCGGCCTGAAAGAAGCCCAGCGTTTCGCAGATCGCATCCGTCGCGAAGCGTACAAACGTGAGTTCATCGTCTACGGCGACCACATCCATATCACGCTTTCGATCGGCGTTGCGACTTATCCGCATGATGCCGAAATCGTCGAGCCGGAAATGTTGGTCTACCTGGCCGACCAGGCGCTGCTGGAAGCGAAGGAAACCGGGCGAGATCGCGTGATCGCCGTCAGCGACCTGTCGGACGAGACTCGGCGACGCCTGCAGGCGCAGTACAAATGCAATCGCCAGGCGATGCTCGCCGAAGTTCCCGAAGACGAGCGCCACGAAGTGGAATAGATTCCACTTCTGCCGTGTTAGCGCAATACGCAACGAATGTAGGATGCGGTTGCATGCCGGCTGCTCCGTCCGCTGGAAGACATCCGGGTCAGCGGTCCGCTCTCGCCGTCCATGTCATTCAACTGGATCTCGATGAGGATTTCCTGGCCGACTTGATCTTTCATTTTCTCTGCCAGTTCAGTGAGTGGGATCGAGAATTCGTAGACGTATCCGCCTGGGCGACGTTTGCAGACTGCATCCAGTCCTTTGGGCTTGTCGATATTGCTGGTAAACCAATGGGGTTTGGGTTGGTCATTGTCGCTATCTGTCGTGATCGGCAACGTCAGCCGGCCTGTCCCATCGCCATGGCTGCCGGTGCGTTTGTCGGCGGGGCGGCAGTCCCAGGAAAAAACAACACTGTCGCTCATCCACCATTTATTCGAATCGCTGCGAAGATCATCATCGGTGACGCTGATCGCGACGAACAGCCGCCCGCCTTCTCGCGCGACGCGAAGCTCGTACGAAGCGTCGTCCGGACCGGTCCATTGTTTTTTTCCGCGAGCGACCTTGTTGGCAGTGCGCACGACCAGTGGCTGGCTTGCAGCCAAGTCGTTCGTCTCGCCGTCTACGACCAGCCCTTTACCTGTTGGAACCTCTAAGCGGGCGAACGTACCGACCGTGGACTTGCGGACCGACTCGACCTGTTCGCCAGTGTACGCGTCGGTGAGTTTGTACGTGACTGTCAGTATCGGATTGGTCGGTTTTTCGCCAGCCGGGGCGAGCGAGAAGCTTTGCTCGGCGACCTGGCCCGGCTCGATCGTAAACTCGGCCGTGGGGGGGCTCACCGTCCACTGCTCCGCTTGCCAACTCAACGATGCAGTTATGGGCGCATCGAGTGGGTTCTCCTGGCTGAAGGGCACGATTCCGCCCGTTGCGGGCAATCCAAGGTGAAGGGGGGCGATCGCACCGAGTGATTTGACCTTGGTCGAAAAGGCCGCATACCAGGCCGGACGCAATTCATCCACTGGAACGAATGCGATGGTCGGCTCGCCTTCGCCGACCGTTACGTGGGCGAACATTCGATATAGGCCTTCCTGGCGGGCCTTAACCTCGCCCGAGGCCGTCGAGCTGAGCACGTATACCGGGATACCTTCGGCGTCTTTGTATCGCAGGCTATGGAAATGTCCGCAAAAAACCGTCGTCTTGCCTCGCGGCAGCTTTTCGGCCACGCCAGGCCAGACTTTCGCGATCTCCAGCGGCGGATGGTGCAGGAAGATGAAAATGTGCTTGGCGTCTTTCGCCGCGGCCAGGTCGTCGGCCAGCCAGGCCAGCTGCTTTTCATGGAAGCCCTTGATCGTCAGGCTACTCGCCGAATCCAGCACGATGAAATGGCACCCGCGGTAGTCGAAGCTGTAGTGCGTTCGACCGTGCCAGCCGTAGCGTTTGAGGTATACATCCTGCATCCCCTTGGTTTTGATGTCGTGATTGCCAGGTGTGTAGAAAAACGGAGCATCGAACTTGGCCGTCATCGCATCGAATTCGTCCCACTGGCGGTTGAGTTCTGCTTCGTCCGCCCCATAGCCGTCGATCAGATCGCCGATAGACATGATGAATTCCGGCTGGAGCAGGTTGATCTGGCGGACGGCGGCAGGCCATTTGCCCGGCACGGCCCCGCCGTACAGGTCGGAGGTCACCACAAAAGAGAATGCCTCGGGCGATCGCGGTGCGGCGCCTCGCCAGCCGGCGATTTTGGATAGATCCTGCGGCGTGCTTGGCGAACTGGGGGATTGTGTGGCCTGACCGCCGCAAGCGGACAGACAGAACATCAATGCCAATGCGATTAGCCTGGATTGCATGATAAGATTCCTTTCAGAGTTCATGAATTTCAGCATACGAAACGACAGCCTCCAGTCCAAGGGCAAGCAGGTGAGAAAAAAAGACCGGCCGGCGACGAATCGCCGACCGGTTTACCTTTTGGCGCCGTGCCCTGAGCACGGGCCAGCCTGCCCCCTCCATCGCAGCGGCTGTAACGTAAGGGATCGCTCGATCCTCACCGCCGCCGCAATCAATACTAACTCCTCGGTCCGAGCGAGGCGGCTACACGAATAGTGTATCACAGCGTGATGCTCAGGCAAAAAGATTTGCACCGGCGAGAGGCAGCCCCCGTCACGCGCCGGCGAATGGGTCGTGATCGAACGGTTCCAGCGGACAGCCGTCACAGCGGGCGGTGGGCTTGCAGTAGTTCTTGCCTACACTTACCAACTGGGCGTGGTAGTCGTTCCATAGTTCGACGTCTTCGGGCAGATACGATTCGAACAGATCTTTGATCGCCTCGTAATCGTCTTCCGGCGAGATCAGTCCGTGACGCAGCAATATGCGATACGTGTAGGTGTCGACCACGAACGTGGGCTTGTGGGCCGCGTAGAGGATCATACTGTCGGCCGTCTCGCGACCGACGCCGTTGATGGCAAGCAGCTCTTCGCGAAGGGCTGCCACCGATCGGTCGAGGAAGCCTTCCACGTCGTCGCCCCAGTTTTCGTGTACGACCGCGATGAAATTCTGCAGCCGCTTGGCCTTGACGTTGAAATACCCAGCCGGGCGTATCAACTCGGCCAACTGCTCGTGCGCCATTTCGTGCAGGGCCGATACGCTCATCACGTCGGCGGCCCGCAGGTTGGCGATTGCCTTTTCCACGTTCCGCCAGTTGGTGTTCTGCGTGAGGATCGCCCCGACGCAGACTTCCAGCGGCGTCTCGCCCGGCCACCACGCCTGATGGCCGAACCGTGCGTGCATCGCCTCGTAAAGCTCCATTAATTTCTGCGACGTCTGGCTCATGCTGCCAAAATAACGCATCGATGCAGCCTAGGGAAGCCTGCTCTGTAATTGCGACTGATGGCGAAGGGAGGTGTGTAAGCGCCTTCTACGCGAACGACATAAGCAGACGGGAGCTTTATTATGGCAGAATGGGTGGAGTCTTAAAAAGGATACTAGGTATATTTTTATCTTGATTTATGCAGAAAAACTGCACAAATGGTCGAATAATTAAGTTGGGAGCAAAAATGCTGATTGAATTCAGAGTCAAAAATTTCAGGTCCATTCGTGACGAGCTAGTGCTCAACCTTGTCGCATCACGAGACGATTCGCTCGAGGACAACTGCATTAGTTCACATGGCCTCTCGCTACTCAAATCTACTGCCATTTATGGCGCAAATGCCTCCGGGAAAAGTAATCTCGTTAGTGCCGTTCAGTTCATGCGATCCTTTGTCTGGAACTCTGCAGATACGCAAGTTGGAGACAGCATTCCAGTGAAGCCATTCTTGCTTGATGAGTTGTCTTCCAGTTCGCCAAGTTTATTCGAAATAACCTTTCTTGTAGAAGGAGTTCGTTATCAATATGGCTTTGAAGTGAACAAAGAAAGAGTATTGACTGAATGGCTGTTTGCTTCACCATTAGGACGGGCACAGAGGTGGTTTGAGCGAGAATACGATGAAGAACAGGGAGTCTACGAATGGAAATTCGGGTCGAACCTCAAAGGTGAAAAGAATCGTATCAGAGAACTTACGCGCGGCAATGCTCTCTTTCTTTCTGTCGCTGCCAAATTTGCTCATTCTCAACTCACACCGATTTATACCTGGTTCAGAAAGCATCTTCAGGTTGCTCCTCCAAAGCACCTCTTTGGGCCCATTACCGCGAAGGCCTTGCTAGAGTCAGAGTCAGACGATGAGGTTAAAACCACTTTGTATGAATATGCGATTGATTTCCTTAAGAAAGCCGACTTGGGAATTGCTGGGGTAAAAATCTCTAAGGAGGACGTCGGGGAACAAGTTCCAGATAATCTGCCAGAAGAGATAAGAAGTGTATTGCTACAAAAATTGACTGATGTTAGTGGTTTCAAAATCCATTTGGCGCATCATAATTCTGATACTGGTGAGGATGTTTTTATTGATCTTGAAGAAGAATCAGACGGCACACAGAGACTTTTTCAGTTGGCAATACCATGGTTACAGGCGGTAACACTTGGAATCACGATTATTGTCGATGAACTGGAATCCAGCTTGCATCCATTATTGAGCCGTGCTCTGATTGAATTTATTCAAGGTCCTGCTAACGAATCAGGTGCCCAAATAGTATTTACTACTCATGACAGCACTCTGTTGGATCAATCTCTCTTAAGACGGGATCAAGTGTGGATGATGGAAAAAGATCCTCAAGGAGGATCGCACATGTACTCTTTGCTTGAGTTTAAGCCGAGGAAGGGAGAAGCATTGCAGAAGGGTTATTTGGCAGGGCGTTATGGCGGGATACCGGCCTTGGAGGATTTCTCCTCCAAATGAGTCGACAGGCACGCCAACCAAAGAAGCGTCGCGGAAATCGTAATGCCCGCGAGCCCAAGCAGTGCATCCTCATTGTCTGCGAGGGAGAAAAGACAGAGCCCAACTATTTCAAAGCGTTGAAGAAGTCGCTCCGAGTTCATTTACTTGCAACGGTGGAGATTGACGGCAAAGGCTGCGGTAGTGCACCAAGTAGTGTGGTCGCAAAGGCCATAGAACTAAAAGGAAAGAGGAAGATAGAAGCAAAGAGTAGTCCTGTAGTAGTCGAATATGATCACGTGTGGTGCGTCATGGACGTCGAGGCCCCACAGGCGCACAATACACTTTCGGCTGCGATAGATCGCGCCAAACGTCACCGCTTAAGTGTTATTCTTTCAAATCCGTGCTTCGAGTTGACCTGCTCCCCGAAAACTGGCCCAAGCTAAATGAGAGTCTTTGACGATCATTTTGATCGAAGGAGACTCAGATGAAGCGGTTTACACCAGAGCAGATCGTATCGAAGTTACGGCAGGC
>SDBV01003444.1_pt1 | contig 23318 bp, 16 predicted proteins | sample 2277081 | NCBI WGS metagenome assembly SDBV01 (sample SAMN10402039, study PRJNA504765) | marine sediment metagenome | isolation source: marine sediment core GS10_PC15, 223 cmbsf | place: Arctic Ocean: Southern Knipovich Ridge | collected 2010 | reverse complement strand
TGGGGCGCCTATCTGGGCGATGACGGACTCAACAAGGGCATCCGCGTCCGCACCCCCTCGTTCACCCGGCACCACCGCCAGGTTCGCCACGTGGCCGGCGAACGGCGCCCGGAACGTAGCCCGCCGCACGTTGAGCCGCGCCTCGCGCACCGCCACTTCCGCCTCGCCCAGTCCGCTCTTCGCCCGGGCGAGCCGGCTACGCTCAGCGCGCACCTCTTCATCCTCGATCTCATCATCGAACAGGGTGAGCTCGGCGAACGCCGCCTGCGCCTGCTCCATCCGCGCTCTCGCTTTTTCCAGCTCGAAGGCGTAGCGCTCCGGATCGATGCGGCCCAGCACCTGGCCCGCCGTCACCCTCTGCCCCTCCCGCACGAGCACTTCGGTGATGGCGCCTTCCACCTCCGCCGTCAGCAGCGCCCGGCTCTTCGCCGCCGCCTGCCCCGTGGCGGAGACGTCTATCACTAGGGTGTCCCTGAGCACCGGGGCACCGCTCACCGGGATGGCGACCCCGGTCCGGAAGGCGGCCCTTGATTCCGCCGCCGGCCCCCCGCCCGCCGCCGCATCCGAGACGGCGGCGCCCGGGTCGTCTCCCGCCTGCAGTGCGCGCAGGCGCACATAGATACCGCCCAGCGCGCCTAGTAGGACGATGACGGCCGTGACGATCGTTAGGCTACGGCGGCTGAATCCCATCATGAAGTTGCCCCGGGGGTTCTGAGATACTAAACCGTGAGCGGCAAAACTCACGACTAAGATGCTTGGAGCGCTCGGAGCGTCGCAGCTGCGGGTCGGGGCTGACGTCAAGTTGAGGGGTCCCAGATAACGCCGGGCCATCAATGAATCATCAACTCAGGCGAAACCGCGAGGCATCGAAGCCGCCCAAGAGAGTGAGAGTGTATTTGCGTCCGATTTGGTGGGGAGGGTGGCCAGCGGTCGCGGTGGCGCTGGTCCTGGGTTGACCTACCCCAAGAAAAGAGAGCGGAGAGTCACCGAGAGGTTCAAACGGAACGGACCGGTGGGTTACCCGGCGACTCCCGCCCAGCGCCAAGAGTGGAGTACACTGCCCAAAGGCAGCCCGAGCCTCGCATCTTGACGCCTAGAGAAGCTAGCCTCGGGCCGTCATCTGGCCGTCACTCCGGTCCGCCCCGGATCATTCAGAAATTCCTGCGAGGTGATCCCGAGCACACCCACTTCGTGAGCCGAGCTTGCCGAAAGCCCATCCGCCCGTCTAGTATTGGTTTACGCCTTTACAGAGACGGACTTTAGGACCCCCCAATCATCGCTGGCGGACAGAGCGTACATGGTCGAACTCTTTACGCTCGGCAGCACTCATCTTGATGTCGACGGTGAGCGGCTGAAGAGCATGACCTCCCACAAGCAGAAGCTTGCTCTGCTTGTGTATGTGGCGCTCGAAGGGCCAGTAGCCCGCGAACATCTCCTTGACCTGTTCTGGGGAGAAACGGAGGAGGAAAAGGCCCGGCATTCCCTCGCTCAGGTTCTATATGTCCTCCGCACGACCGTCGGCCACGACGTGCTCGCCTCTGAAGGTGACATGATAGCCACCGATCCGGGGACGGTCCGCGTCGATGCCCAGGAGTTCGCGGAAGCGGCTCGGGAAGAGAGATGGAGCGACGCGCTCCAGCTCTACACGGGCCCGTTCCTACATCAGTTCTCGCTCTCGAACGCCCGAGAATTCGAGCAATGGCAATCGGCCACGGCGCTCAGGTTTAGCCAGCTGGCTCGCCAAGCGTTCAGCGAGAGCGTCGATAGGCGGCGCGGCTCCGGCGACTTCGAGGCTGCGATCACGATAGCCCAGCGCTGGGCCCGCCTGGAGCCTCTGGCGGACGAGGCTCAGCATGCGCTCATCGAGCTGCTCAGCCACACCGGTAAGCGCTCGCTGGCCCTCCGCGAGTACGAGCTCTATCGAGAGCGCCTCGAGCGTGAGCTCGGCGCCAGCCCCGCCGACGAGACGATCGAGCTCGTGGAGAAGATCAAGGCCGGACGCACACCCGCGAGCGTTGGAAGTGATGGCAGGGCAGCTGCCCCCGCAGCGAGCGTCGAATCCCCCCGCGATGCCCTGGGCGATCGCTACGTCATCGAGCGCGAGCTGGCCGGCAGCGTGCTGACCAAAGTCTACCTCGCCCGCGACCGGCGTTACGATCGCCCGGTGGCCATCAAGGTGCTCCGCAAAGAGCTCACGCCGTCGGTGAGCATGGAGCGCTTCATGCGCGAGATCAGCGTCGCGGCACAGCTCAATCACCCGCACCTCGTGCCCGTCTACGATTCGGGCGAGTCCGACGGCTCGGTCTACTATGTGATGCCGTACATTCCCGGGGACACGCTCCGCGAGCGCCTAGAGGATGAGCCCCAGCTTCCGATTGACGAGGCAATCCGCATCATAACGCAGGTGTCGGCAGGAGCGTCCTACGCGCACAGTCGCGGGATCGTCCATCGCGAGCTGAAACCGGAGAACGTGCTCCTGTACGGAGACCACACCTACGTGACGGACTTCGGCATCGCCCGGGCGATGGCCGCCGCCGGTAGCAAGCGGCTGACTGAGACGGGTCTCATTCTGGGCACGCCGGAGTACATGAGCCCCGAGCAGGCGCGGGGGAGTGGTGAGCTGGATGGTAGAAGCGATCTATATAGTATCGCCTGCATCCTGTTCGAGATGCTGGCGGGCTACCCTCCGTTCAGCGGCGCCACGCCCCAAGTGGTCCGGTTGCGGCACCTCAAGGATCCAGTGCCGAAGTTGCGGTCGGCTCGACCCGAGGTTCCGATAGGGGTCGAGGAGGCTATCAATCGGGCGCTGGCCAAGACGCCGACGGAGCGGTTTGACTCGGCCGAGGAGTTCGCACAGGCCCTACAAGCATCGAGCGAGCCTGGCTGAGCTCACCCTGTGGGGGAGCTTTCTGTTTGGTGACGAGGGCCGCGTACCGAATTTGCGACCGGTCCGGTGAGGGTACCCGGGCGACCCCCGCCACCAACGGCTTCTCCCGTCCGCACAGAACATACTAGCCCCAGAAGGTCATGTAGAGTTCATTCCTCGGTCATCCCCCTATCACGCGCATAACCGCTGCCGATCCGGGTCAAAGCAGAACGTGGAGGAGACTGAGTTTGCTCGATTCGGACTTGCAAAGCGCGGGTCGCCGAGTTTAGTCTGCTAGTCCAATTCGCGACCGGACGGGTGGGGTATTTGGGGGAACCCCAGCGGGGACCTCTCTATGAAAGGCAGCGCCCTGTCGTCCAGAAACTTGTGGTATTTTTCGCGCTCCTCTCGCGTAGCAAGCCCACAGCGAGAGGTCCTGAAACGGCCCAAGTCCTCCACAGCCATAACCTTCAGGCAAACTGAGCCCGATGGTTGAGGTCGGCCTGCAGTCGCGGGAGCACCTCGACTTGCTCTACTCCGCCAGTCTAGAGTTCAACTCGACGCTGAGCGTCGAAGAGCTTCTGCCCGCTGTCTTCGAGCGAGTGATCGACGCTCTCGACGCGGAGGCGGGATCGGTGTGGCTGCGCCAGGGAGATACCCTGGTGTGCCACATCGCGCGCGGACCTGTGGGTGAGAAGGTCGAAGGGCTGGAGCTCCCGCTCGGGGCGGGGATCGTCGGGCACATAGCGCAGACGGGCGAGGCAGAACTCGTCGCGGACGCGCGGGGTGACCGGCGTTTCGTTCATCAGGTGGACGAGGCGACGGGCTTCGCCACTCGCTCGATGGTGGCCGCGCCTCTCACGGCTCAAGGCGAGGTGTTGGGTGTGCTGCAGGTTCTCAACAAGAGCTCCGGCTCGATGCAGTTCGATGAGGACGACCTGGCTCTGTTGACAGGCCTGGCGTCGACGGCTGGCCTCGCCCTGAGGAACGCTCAGCTCCACGCCGCCGAGCGACAAGCCCACGACCTCAAGGTCCTGCTCGGAATCAGTCGCGAGATGATGTCCACCCTCGACGTCGATCGTCTGGCTTTCACCGTCGTCAACGCCGCCGGCCAGGCGCTGGCGTACGACAAAGCGGCGATCGCGCTCGACTCGGGCGGAAAACTCGAGCTACGGGCCGTGTCGGGCGAGGAGAGCCTCGGGCGTTCCGAGCGAAACAAAGAGCTGGAGCGTTTGATCGCCTGGCTCAGCGAACGTGACGAGCTCGTCTACGTCACCGACCTGGAGGCCGACACCGAAACGGCAACGTCGGTCCGCGATACCTTCGGCCGCTATGTCGCCGCGGCGGGCATACGCTCCCTCGCACTCGTTCCACTGAAGGACGAAGAGGGTCGCTTGGGCGCGTTCTACATGGAGTCCGTCAGGGCCGGCTTCCTCGGAGACGCCGGACGCGAGGCGGCCGAGCTCCTCGGCCTGCAGCTGGCCGTCTCGATCCGAAACGCAGACCTCTACGAACAAGTGCCCTTCATCGGAATCCTCGAGCCGCTGGCCGTCTGGCGAAGGAAGCTAGCGAGCATGCCGCGGCGGGCGCTGCTGTTGCGCTTCGGAATACCGGCGCTCCTTCTGCTGCTCATCCTCATGCTGCCCTGGCAGGAGCGGATCAAGCCTACACAGGCGCACCTCCGCGCGGGCGCGGAGACTCCGGTGCGAGCCACCGTCGGCGGCGTGCTCTCGGAGATTCGTGTGGCTGAAGGCGGATGGGTTGGGAGTGGCGACATCCTAGCGATTCTGAGCGATGACCAGCTTGTCATGCAGATGCAGGAAACCACGGCACAGCTCGCCGTCGCGCAGCGCGAAGCCGCGGCGGCGCGAGCCCGGGGAGATAATACCGCGGCCGAGATCGCGCGCATCGACGCGATCGAGTTCTCAAACCTGCTTGAGGTTCTCCGCCAACGACACGCCCGCACGTCGCTCCGGGCGCCGGTCTCGGGGGTCGTGCTGACGCTGAGGCCCGAAGAGCGGCTCGGTGAGCACCTCTCGGCTGGGGAAACCTTCGTAGTCATCGGGAGCCTGAACCAGCTCGAGCTGGAGGCACGCGTGCGCCAGCGAGATATCGCGCGAGTAGCTCCCGGCCGGCGCGTCCGGCTCAAGGCTCCGGCCCAACCCGAGTACACTTTCGTCGGTACTGTGACGGAGGTTTCCGCCTACGCGGATTCTCCCGACGGAGGGGAACCCACGTTCACAGTCCGGGCGAACCTCGAGAACGAGCACAATCTCCTGAGGCCCGGCGTCGACGTGAAGGCCAAGATCGTCGGCGCCAGGCGTCCTCTGGGCTATCTACTGGCGCGTCCGTTCATTCAGTGGATTCAACTGCGGTTTTGGCGATGAGCAGAATACATGAGATCTATCGTCTTGCCTTGATCGGCCTCACCGTCGGTTCTCTACTCGCATGTAGCGAAGAGATCGAATCCGATCCGGGGGCCCGAGTCATTCGGGCCGCCGCGCTCGATTTCTCTCCAGCGAGTAAGCCAGCGAGCGGCAGGCGGGAGCACGCCACCCACCTCTACTCCGAGCGTAACGTAGAAGTCCACAGCCGCCTCGGCGGAAGCGGCTTCTTCGAGCAGGGCCTGATCATCAAGGCGATCCACGTCGAGGTCGGAGATCAAGTGAAAGCGGGTCAGCTCCTGGCCACGCTCGAAGACGATGAGGCGAGCATCGAACTGCAGATCGCCAACGCAAAGACGGATCAGGCGAAGAGCGAGTACGAGCGAATGGCGGAGCTCAAGGAGAAAGAGTTCGTCAGCCCCTCGGAATTCGACGCGGCTCTCTATGCGATGCGCCAGGCGCGCGCGGAGCTCGAGAGAGCCGAGCTGAGCATGTCGCGGACGCGCGTGCGCGCACCTTTTGCCGGTGTGCTTGCCAGCCGTTACGTCCGCGAAGGCGAGCTGGTGGAAGAGGGGACGTCACTCTTCCGTGTGACGGCTATGGCGCCGCTCAGGGCGCGGCTGCTCGTTCCTGAAGCCGAAGCCGATGCATTCAACGTAGGTGCGCCCGTGAACCTCACCGGTCTGAGCGGCGAGCGGGCGACGGCCCGCGTCATCGTCGTCGGCCCCACGGTCGACCCGGCCAGCGGCACGCGAGAGGTCATCGTCGAGCTGGTGGAACCCGGGTCTTTTCGGCCCGGTTCAGCCGTGACGGCATCGCCCGCCGCCGTGACCGAGACGGAGGCCCGTTGATCACTGCGCTCGAAACGCAGCCGCTGCTGCGTCCGGATGTCAAGATCGTCCGACGGGAACACGACGGACAGGTCCACTACGTGGTCAAGGTCCCGGATGCGCAGAAATACTTCCGTTTCGGCGAGTCCGAAGTGTCGCTGATGCGCCTGATGGACGGAAGCCGGAGGCCAGCCGACATCGCCGCGGAGCTGGCGAAAACCCAGCGTCTCGAGATCGGGCCGGGACAGGTCGCCGATTTCGCGCACAAGCTCAAGCGCCTCGGGATTGTGAAACGCACGCCCGCTGAACAGAGGCTGATCCTTCTGGAGCACGTTCGAGCCAACCGGGATGCGCGCGCTCGCCGACGCACGAAGGGATCGGTGCTCAGGCTGCAGTTCAAGATAGGGGATCCCGATGCGGCGTTCTCGTGGATAGTAGCGCGAACGCGATGGGCCTGGACGTCCAACTTCGTAGCGCTCTCTCTCGCCTTGTTCGCCGTCTACACGTTCATTCTGGTTGCCCAATGGGAGAAGTTCTGGGCAGGCACCGTCGGTTTGTACACGTTCACCGGCTTCGGCCTCACCGACTGGCTCATGCTGTACGGGCTCTTCTTGGTCATCGGGGCGGTTCATGAGTTAGGTCATGGCCTGACGACCAAGGCGTTCGGCGGCGAAGTGCGCGACTGGGGCGCCATGCTCTTCTACTTCAGCCCGGCGCTCTACTGCAACACAAGCGACGCCTGGACCTTTGAGCGCAGGTCGCACCGGCTGTGGGTGAACTTCGCCGGACCCTGGATCCAGCTGATCCTCGTTACATTCGCCGCGATCGTCTGGATCACGACCGAACCGGCCACCTTCATCCATCGCCTGGCCTTCCTCAGCATTCTCTCCGGCGGCATCCTGGCCGTGCTGGCTAACCTGAACCCGCTCCTGGCGCTGGACGGATACTACGCGCTGTCCGATTACCTCGAGATCCCCAACCTCAGGCGGCGATCATTCGAGTACCTGGAATGGGCCTTCAAACACTTCGTCCTGGGCATGCCGACCGCCGAGCCTCGCGTGACGCCCCGCGAACGACGTGTCTTCCTGACGTATGGAATCGCGGCGACGGCCTACAGCCTCTTCATCATCATCGTCTCGCTGCTCTGGCTGATCTTCGTGATCGGTCGCTTCATCGGCCCCTGGGTCTGGATCATCGTCGCCATCGTGGCGCTCAAGCTCACCGGCCGGGGGCTCGCGCGCTGGCGAGCCGTGAATCGAGCCGCTGCCTCGAACTGGCGGGTGAGCCTGGGTAAGGGACGCCGACGCACGATCGTCGTCGTGGGGGTGCTACTCGTTCTTGTTCTACCCTTCATCATCCCCTGGACGTTCAGAGCTCGGGGCGAGTTCACCGTGGAGGCCGCCCCTCGGGCCGACGTGCGAACGTACGTAGGCGGCGTAATCGATCGCTGGCACGTCGTGGATAGCGAGCAAGTCCGCGCCGGTGATCCCCTCGCAACGATCTGGAATTCAGAGCTCCTCACCAGCCTCACGGCTCTTCAAGCACGAGCCGATCGCCTGGCTGTGCGGCGCGCCTCGGCTGAGACCCGGGGCGATCTGTCGGGGGCAGCCTCGCTGCGAGCGACGCTGCGCGAGATCGAAGCGGAGCTCGACCTGGTCCGAGGACGCCGGGACCACCTGGTCATCCGCGCACCCATCGACGGGTTCGTGATCGGTGGGCGGTTGAGCGAGCGCCTCGGGAGCCGGCTGGCCGAAGGCGACTTGCTGCTTCAGCTCGCCGGCGGTGAGGCTCGCATCGCGCGCATCCGCATCCCGAACCGACACGCCGGTGACATCCGGTCCGGGCAAGGGTCAGGGCTCAAGCTCTCCGCCCGACCGGATCTGGAGTTTCGGGCACCGCTCGTGAGCGTGGCCCCTTCTGCCCACGCCGGTTGGTTGGAAGCCGTCGCCGTGCTTCCAAACGCGGGCTGGATGCCCGCTCCTGGAATGACAGGGGTCGCAAAGATAGAAACGCGTCATGGTACTCTCGCTCAGGCCATCGGCCGAGCGGTGCGCCAGACGATCAAGATCGACCTGTGGCTATGAGCCGAAGAGACGCCCACGCCGACCTGTGTAAACGGGCGCGCCACTTTCCGATCTTCGCCGCTGTCGACGAGGACGACTTCGCGGAGCTGGCTGCGCTGGCGATCTGTCACGACTATCCGAAGAACAACATCCTGTTCTATCAGAGCGACCCGGCGGAATCCGTCTACCTGGTGCTGGACGGGCGCGTCAAGATCACGCTGATGAACGAAGAGGGAAAGGAGGTCGTGCTGGCTATCGCCCAGCCCGGCGGTCTTTTTGGTCTCGTTTCGGCGTTCGACGGAGGGCCTCACCCTGCGAACGCGATCACGGCGGAGCCCTCGCGGCTCGCCAAGTTCGACCGGGCCGCCTTTACGCGTTGGCTGGAGCGCCACCCCGGCATGCAGCAGACGCTGCTCTCGGAGCTTGCGGCGCGAATTCGACAGCTCTACGCCAAGGTCGGGGAGCATGCCCTCCTCGGGGTGCGCGAACGCTTACTCTTCACGCTGCTCGAGATCGCCGAACGGGAGGGTGAGAGGATGCCGGGCGGCCAAACGATCGTCTTCACGCGACCGACACACCAGGAGCTGGCGAACCGCATCGGCTCGAGTCGCGAAGTGGTCTCGCGCCTGCTGAAGGATCTGCTGGACAGCGAGCTCCTGCAGGCGGAAGGGCGGGTCATCCGCGTCCCCGAGTCGGCCCTAGTACTGCGCGAAATCTGATCCTAGGGCGGCGATGTGACTGAAGTCACATCATGGGCGCGCCATCGGTTTCGACTGTTGTGCCCGCAGCGTCACCGAGAAGCGATACGATATGACACCCTTGCCGGGTGATGTGAATCCTCGCCGCCTGAACCTGGATGGGCCATCTTGGCTTCGAAGCCGAAAGGCTCGGCTACCAGACAGAAGCCCCGAAGAAGGCCACACACTCAGCTGCGGAGGCAACAAATGGACAAGAAACAGCCGATCAGGATCGAGCTCACAGAAGCGCAGAGGAAGCAGATCCAAGAGGCCACCGGGAAGGAAGCTGCGGCGATCGAGCTCACCGTCGAGGAGCTCGAAGAGCGCGTATCTCCGATTAGACTTGGGCGGAGCTAAACCTCTCTCTCGAATCGCCAGTCTTCGGGTCATTCCGGCCCGACTGCAGGGCGGCCGCACCAGCGGTCGCCCTGTTTTATTGGGCTGATGGCGAGCGTCGTCGATGACTGACTCCCAGGAGATCACCTGCCCGGCGTGTTCCGCGTCGAACCCGAACCACGCACAGTTCTGTATGGCGTGTGGAGCCCCGCTCGGCTCGGTGGCCGAGGCAGATCGCCGGATTGTCACCGTCGTTTTCGCCGACCTCTCAGGCTTCACCCAGCTGACGGAGCGCCTGGATCCAGAAGAGGTACGGGACCTCGTGGCGAACTGTTTGGGCAGGCTCTCCGACTGCGTGACTCGCTGGGGCGGCTTCGTCGACAAGTTCATCGGCGACTGCGTGATGGCCCTGTTCGGAGCCCCAGTGGCGTACGAGAACGAGGAAGAGAGGGCGATTCGTGCAGCTCTCGACATGCACGAGGTTTTCCGACTTTGGACCGAAGAATCACCACTGACCGACGCGGAGGGAACGGAGTACCGACCCGATCTCAGGATCGGCATCAACACGGGTCCGGTGGTCACCGGCGTGTTCGGAAACGGCAGCGCGCGGAACTACACCGCCGTTGGAGACACCGTCAACGTCGCCTCGCGACTGCAGGGTCTCTGCGAACTGGGCCGCATCCTTGTGGGTCCCGCCACCTACGCTCACACCCGACATCTCTTCGAGTACGATGACGGCCAGCGGCTCCAGGTGCGCGGACGTAGTGAGCCCGTGCTGGCGCGCCATCTCGTCGGCGTAAGACCCGAGCGAGCCAAGGCTCGCGGGTTCCTCGGGGTGCGGCTCGAGCTGGTGAATCGTCGAGAGGAGATCGCCGCGCTCCGAGAGCACTGGCGTCGCGCCAGCGGCGGGGAATCCCGTATCTGTCTGGTGAGCGGAGCAGCGGGTATTGGAAAGTCGCACCTGGTCGAAGAGCTGATCGCACTCGAGGGCCTCGGCCCCGATGCCATCGCGATCGGCCGCAGCTACCCCTACGCCAGCAGCACGCCGTGGGAGTCCGTGGCTGATTTACTCCGTGACCTACACGATCTTCCGCGGCAACTGGCGGCTGGCGCTGCAGCGATGCGCATCGTCCAGAACCTCGGAGAGCCGATGGGCGCAGAACGGATTTCGGCGCTAAAGCTTGTTCTGGGCGAAACCGCAGCTGAACTCCCAGACCTCAAGACATACAGCGACCAAGAGAGAGCTGAGCGGATCATCGAGGCTGTGTCGTTCTCACTCCGGCGACGCAACGAAGAGCCGTTGCTGCTCGTACTGGAGGACCTACAGTGGGCGGATCGCGCTACCCTGGAACTGCTCGGCCGTCTGTTCGCCGCGGGGCAGAGGGGCGCGGTCCTTTTGCTACTCGTCTCCCGACCCCCTCTGCCTGATGAGTTGCTGTTAGAGACGGTCCACGGAGCGGTTCCCCACCGAATCGATCTCGAGCGACTGTCGATCGCGGACTCGCACGTCTTCGTGAATTCACTGCTCGAGCGCCATGAACTGCCGCCCGATCTGGTCAACGTTCTGATCGACCGCTCTGATGGTAATCCGCTCTATTTGGAGGAACTGGTCAAGTCGCTGGTGGAGAAGGAGACGCTAACCAACCAGGATGGGACATGGCGCCTGGCGCGCGACATGGACAGCCTGGAGATCCCCGATTCCATCGAGAAAGTCCTCACTACACGCATCGATGGTCTCGAAACCCCAACGAAACAGGTTCTGCAGTACGCTTCCGTCATCGGCCGACGCTTCTGGTCGGGCGTTCTGGGTGAGGCGCTGGCTCGGCGGCCGGTGGAGGGAGAGCTCGATGATCTTCAGAAGGCCGCGCTGGTCCGGGATCTTCCCACGTCGGAAGTCCGCGGCGATCGCGAGTACATGTTCGAGCACCTTCTGCTCCAGGAAGCCACTTACGAAGGCATGCTCCGAAGCTCGCGCGCTGATCTGCACGGAGCTGTCGCTCGCTGGTTCGAGGACAGTGCGGACTATGAAAGCGGCCAGTTCGATGAGTGGATCGCTTACCATTACGAGCGCTCATCCGAGCCGGAGCGGAGTCTTCCCTATCTGGAGCGTGCGGCGCGGAACGCCTGGCGGCGCGGAGCGTTGCTGGACGCCGCGGCGCTGGTGGACCGGGCTCTGAATGCGGCGGGCAGCGGAGACAAGTCGAGTCTGCTTCCGCTCTCGGAAGAGATCGCCCTGGCTATGGGCGACGACCAGCGCCGGCTTGCCACGATAATCGAACTGGAGGAGCTGGCGATCGAAAGCGATGACACCCAACTCGCCGCGGAGGCTTGCTTTCGGCGCGCCAGGTACCAGCTCGACGCAGGCGATCTCGAAGATGCGCTCGCGACGGGCCGTGCCGCGCTCAAGCTGTTCGAGGTGGTTGGCGATGTGTCGCTTCAGGGAGACGCCTATCGCCTCCTGGGTCGCGTGAGCCACTTGTGGGGGGATTATCCCGGCGCGCTCCGCTGCTATCGCTCGTCGCTGGAGTTGGAGAAGGAGGCCGGTGACCGGCATGGACAGGCCGAGATCTTCGACCAACTGGGCCTGGTACAGGTCGACTTGGGGAACTTCATCACCGCCCTAGATTACTTCGCGGCCGCTCATGACTTGAGTGGCGAGCTCGGCAATCGTGCCGCGGAAGCCCGGGTTCTCGCCCACGAGTCGACCGCGCTTCGCTGGCTCGGTCGCTTCGACGAAGCCTGCGGGCGGGCCGAAGCCGCCATGAAGCTCGCCGAGGAGAGTGGTTCGCGCCGGGCACTCGCGAGCGCGAAGCTCAATCTGGCGATGGCCCTGGCGGCCAAGGGCGATACTGAACGCGCGCACCCACTGCTTCATGCCGTCATCGATATGGCTGACGCGACGAAGCTCAACCGTCCCGGGATGGCTGCGCGTGCGACCCTCGTGCTCGCACAGACCGGGGCCGGAGAGGCAGCTCGAGCGAGTGCGAACCGAGCGCGAAGGCTGGCCGGAGAGAGCGGACTCGTGCACGTCCAGGTACTGGCGTTAGCTCGTGAGGCGAGCCTTGACCTTGAAGACGGCAGGCTCGAGGAAGCCGACGCTACCTCTAAACAGGCGGTAGAGCTCCTCGACTACCACTGCAACATCCAGGGGCCGGAAGAGCTGGTCCTCTACACGCGATCCAGAGTATTGAACGCGCTAGATCGAGGGCAGGAGGCCCAGGGGCTCCTGGGGCGCGCGCGCACGATCGTCGTCAACAAGCTAGATCGAATCGAAGACCCGGACCTCAAAGAGCAGTTCCTCGAGTCGACGGACTATTACCGCGAGATCATGAGTTCGGAGGCGAGCAGGCCCGGGACGATATGATGAGCGCCGGCGTGTTCTGGCTCATGGCGGCGCTCCTCTTCGCGCACTTCTTGGGCGACTTCACACCCCTGGCCACCGCCCGCATGCAAGAGGCGAAAGCCAACGGCGGGCCGCTTACCCTCATCGCGGCACATGCTGCGGTCCACGGAGCCCTCGTGGTCATCGCGATTGTGGCGCTGGCGAGACCTGGCTGGGCGCTAGTGGCTTCAGTTGCCGGGCTGGAGCTGGCGAGCCACTTCGCCATCGATGTGTTTCGGGCACGGTTGGGGCGGCGAGTGCCCGTGCTCAACAACCCTCGAGAGACCGTATTCTGGTACGCGCTTGGCCTGGATCAGCTCGCACACGGACTGGTGCTGGTGGGGTTGGCTGCCATAGCCGCTAGAGCGATGACTTAAAGGGGCGCCCAGCACGGTTCTGCGAAGCGCCGGACACCCCTCGGTCTAGTGGCTTCGAGTCACGGGAACGACGGGCCACCGCCCGGGCCATCCCCCTCATCGGTCCTTATATCTATTTCCACCACGTCACCGTTGCTTTTCCCCGAACCATCTTCCTGAGCTCCATCGATTCCCAGGGGATCGGAGCATCCGATTGCCGCGAACGAGATCAGAGCGACGGCCAACGCGAACTTTCTGAGTGCCTTCATCGAGTTTGCCTCCAGCTGTTCCGAGTGAAATCGGCTGACGACGATCGATCCATCGTCGATCGCTGGAGGCACTCTAAAGCACAGCCCTCACGGAGCTCTCAGGATTATATCACTGGATTATCACCGGCGATTAGGGTGATTTCGGGCAGAGAAGAAGTGACCAACTTAGTGCGATACGGCGGTTAAGAGCAGGAACCAGCTCGGGGATGAGCGTTACCTATCGAGCGCGGCGAGCCGGGCGAGGTGTCGCCGCTGCAGTTCGGGCCGGCCAAGCTCCCCAGCCGTGGAGGCGCGTATTTGAAGACTCCTTCTGAGAAGGATGAGGTACGGGACTGGCTGCTGATCGAAGACCGAGGCGACCTCCAGCGCCTCAGCGTACCGCTCCTGCTGCATGAAGAGCTCAGCCAGCAGCAGCTTGTCGAGAGCGAGACCGGGGAACAGGTCCCAGACCAGCTCATCATAGTGCGCTGAAGGGGACAAGCTCTCGAGGAGGGCGAGCGCCCGGGCGGTGTCGCCTGCAGCGGCGGCGATATGCGCGTTGAGAGAGATAGCCATATCAGCCGGTGAACCTTGCTCGGTTGAGGTGTCGTTTGAAAACGTCCGCGAGATTCGGGCTGCTCTCTCGAGGTTGCCAAGCCTGACCTGCCATAGACCCAGCAACCAGCGCGAGAGCGGCTGTGCCGCGGCATAGTCCTCGCCGGTCGACTGACCCAAGCTCTCGGTGTACGCCGCTTTCTCCTCCATCCACCCCCCTGCTACGGCATTGAAGAGATAGAGCGAATAGGCCCCGGTATTCGAGGATCTTGCTGAGTCGAGTACCGCCTCGGCCTCGGCGACGCGACCTTGAGCGAGCAAGATCGCTTGCAGCCCTATTAACTCTCCCCAACCGACAGCATCGTCGTGTTCGAGGAGCGCCCGAAAGCCGTTTTCGGCGCACTCGAGCTGCGCTCCTGAAACAGACAAGGCTTGAGCCGCAAGAACCACAGCGATCGTATCCCGCGCGACTGCGTCGGCCCAACGGAAGTTTCGTGGCGAACGCACGATACACTGGAGCATCAGGTTCAGGCGATCGAGTGTACGAACGTCGGTGTTCTCTGCGTCCAGCCGTCTGATCAGGCGCTCGGCACGCCGGGCATCGCCCGCTCGCAGAGCCACGTCTGTGAGATGCACCAGAGGAGGAGTGAACGAGGAATCGAGCTCGAACGCCCGGGTGAACCACATCGTGGCCGTTGAGTCGAGCTGAGATCCCGTGGGCAGGAGGTGATAGTAAACTTCACCTAAGACCATGGCGGCCTCGCTCCAGTCGGGAGCCGCCTCGAGGGCCATCGTATACTCGCTGACCGCGCTATCCGCCGAACCCTCTATATAATATCGGAGACCGCGGGCCAGGTGGCGATAACGTTCGGGCAAGATCGCCTCGTTGGCGGAAGCGACCGCGAGCAGCGCCTCTGCCCGTTCGCCCTTACTTCGCCAGTTGGCAGCCTGCGCCCCTTTCAAGGCGGCGAGGACGAGGAGCGAATCCTGAGCCACCGCCCTCTCGTAGATCTCGACCGCGCGATCGAACTGCGAACCCCTGTAAGCCCGCTCGCCCTGGATCCATAGCGCGATCGCGCCGGGATCACGATCGCTGAGGGGAGTGAGGTCGATCGCCCTGCCGGGATCGACGAGCGGTGGTATCAGACCCGCCACCGCGCGGAGCCCGAGCTGCGGTAGCGTCGAGATAGACGCGTCTCCTCTTGCAGACTCGCGAGCGAGAAGTGAGTCACCTTGGGCGTCGTACAGCTGCAGCGAAACGAACAGTTCGTCACCGTCTCTCCCGAAAGACCCACTGATATAGTAGCCGGCGCCGAGCCGCCGGCTGAGATCGAGTGTCGTGTCGGCCGTAACCAGCAACGGATCGCTTCGTGAAGGTTCGCTAAGCCGTTCCCAGCCATCGTACCAGCGCAGAGGCTCGGTGTGCTCCAGGCCCATCTCGATGGCGATCGCGATCCCCCATCCATCGCCGGAGACCCGCTCCGCGGGGCTCTGGCCGGTGAGGGGAAAGACCACGATGCGATTCCGGTCCAATGGTGCGCGGGTGAGCAGCGTTCTGAGGGATATACCGATCACGAGGGCGAGCAGCGCGACGCCAGCGACCCCGATCCAGTGCAGCGATCGCCACCGGCCTGACGGCGGCGCTGGCGTCCAGTTCTTCGAATCAAGCGCTTCGATGAGCTCGGCCGCCGTCTCGAAACGATCCGATGGCAGCTTGGCCAGAGCCTTGTTCACGGCCGCCTCGACGAAGGGTGAAACGGTCTTGCGAATCGTGCGAATGGGCGGTGGCTCGTCCAGCGAGTGTCGCGCCATGATGACCTGCGGCGTCGGACCGTTGAAGGGCGGCGACCCCGTCAACATTTCGTAGGTGACGCACCCGAGGCTATAGATGTCGCCACGGGCATCGACCCAGCCGTCGCTCCCACCCTGCTCGGGGCTCATATAGAGAGGGGTTCCGAGGGCGACGCCCGGCTGGGTCAGGCGCTGGCTGCTGGCGGAGCCCAGGGCGTGTGCGATGCCGAAATCTGAGATGACCGCGTGTCCTGCGGCCAGCAGGATGTTGGACGGCTTGATGTCGCGGTGTACGATGCCGCGGGCCTGGGCATATTCGAGCCCCGCGGCGATATCGGTGGTGATGCTGATCGCATCATCGACACCCAGCATCTTCTCGCGTTTCAGCCGTTCTCTCAACGACTCCCCTTCGATGAACGGCATCACGTAGTACTGAATTCCGTCCGAATCGCCGCAGTCGAGGAGAGGCAGAATGTTGGGATGGTCCAGGTCGGAGAGAAACTCGATCTCTCGAAGGAAGCGCCGGATGTTGTGGGTGGAGCTCAGCTCGGATCGAAGGACCTTTATGGCGACGCGCCTGTCGTCACTGACGTCGCGAGCGAGATAGACGGTCGCTGCTGCCCCGCTTCCCAGCTCTTCGAGGATCTCGTACCCGTGCAACGCAGCTTGTAGATCTCGCCCGGCCATTGCACTTCCGGTCCAAAGTGGGCGTAGCCGCTCAGTTGTTCGGAGGTTCTCAATTCTACGCGGTCGGTATTCGAAGAACAACCCAGCCTCGCATCTATCTGGGGCGGTCTCACTGAGCGATTAGATATGAAAGGCCCACCGATCGGGGTAGGCCGATCGGTGGGCCTGAGGCTGTCGGCAGCCCGCACTTGCCGGTTGTAGAGAAGGTGGCGGTGCTAAAACGACATATCGCCAAACGAGCGCGAATCCAAAAGCTCCCACCCGCCCGCACTTGCCCAGGACAAGCCCGCGCCCCCCAGAGCCCGCCGCACCGCGCAGCGGCTCCACTGGATCCGCGAGTTGTTGAGCAACTGGAGGCCTGGAAACGTTTCGACGCCCGGACAGCTAGCGGTCCCATCGATCAGAACGGCGCCAAAGATCTTAGCACCGCCCTCCATGTCGAGGCAGCCGCGGACCATAACGACGCCGTAGAACTCTGTGCCGTTCAGCATATCCAGATCCCCGTCTACGATCAGCACCCCTTGGCCGAAGCCCGCGTCCATCTGGGCATCCCCATCGAGATGGGTGATCGGGAAGTAGTCGTAGCACGGATGGCCGGGAGTGTAGGAGCCGAGGTTCAGCCAGGGATCGCCGTTATAGGTGCCGATATCGCCCTCGAGGCAAGCGCCCGTGCCGCCCCAGAGGCCCGACTGATTGGTGACCCTCGGTGCCCCCTGGAAGTTACCGTTGATCGTCTCATCGTAGTCCGCCGACGCCACGAGGTCGTCCCACGTGCTGCCGTTGAAGAACTCGTTGTAGAAGTCGGGATCGCTGAGCGAGGGGTCTTCCACGATCGGCGGCTCACCTTTGATCTCGCCGGGAGGGGAACCACCGGTCAGAACATCATTCGCATCTTCCCAAAAGATCCCGGGACTATCGGCCAAGTCGATCGGGCACTCAGGGTCGATCGACCAGGTCGGCGGCATCGCATCGTTGCCCTCGATCACCGAGCCGCTCCTCACATCCAGTCGGCCCCGGCCGGTGATGCCGCCCATCCTCGCCCACGGAGGGAGGCCGACGGCCTCGCCAGTTACGGTGTCGGCCGTGACCGTCAGGCTCAGCATCCGCTGACCACCCTGCAGCCCGCCGCCGCGACCCTCGACGGTCATTGCGTACATCGGCTGGGTGCTGGCGTCGTCAACTCGGTAAATGACGGCCCGATAGCTACTGCCGTAGCCGATATCTTTCAAACCCAGGTCGACGCTTCCACCCGGGCTCAGCCCAGAGACTAACGTGTCATCCCAGAAGCCCCATATCTCCTGGATGCCGGCTTCGGCTGCGTAAAAAGCCGCGCTCGACTCCCGCATCGCCCGCGCCGCGCGATGCTCGTCTCCCGACATCACGACCGCCGCGACGGCGAGGATGCTCATCAGTACCAGCCCGAAAACCACGACCGGCAGGACGAAGCCTCTCTCGCCTTCAGAGAAAAGCGTTGCGACTCTGGATCCTCGAATGGCACGCTCAGCAATGCGCACAAACTTCATGACTTCAACCTCTCAAAGAGACCCGGATCGATAGCGTGTCGCCCACGAAGTCCGGGTCACCGACCCCCCGTGCGACTTTCTTGAGACTCTCGCCGCGAAGGACAAAGTCGATCATCGAAACCTTGGACGGATCGGCCGTCACGGCGCCCGTCTGATCGTAATAGGTGAAATACAGCCCGCTGTCGGACAGCGCGCGCAGCGGCCCCGCCAACCTCTCGTAGCTCGGCGCGGCCCCGACCCGGCGCCCCAACCACCAGCGACCGTCCTCGAGATAAATCCCGTATTCGATCGGCCTAAAGTTTCGTAGCGGGCCCCCAACCCTAAACCCGCCGGCCCCTGGCAACCCGGGGACGAAAATGTTTTGCTCGTGGGGAAGCGCCCAGTTACCTGTCCAGACCCAGCTCGAGTCCGGCGCCGTGAAGGATAGGGGATCGATCAGCCCTACCTCCCACGTATCGTCCGACGATCCCGGGTTTCCGGCTCTGAACACCATGGCGCTGTCGTCTGACGTGCCGTTGAACTCCCCAGCGGTGAGCGTCAGCCCAAAGGTGAACCCGTCACTAGATATTTTGCAGATATGACCGACGGCCCGGATCGAGCGCAGCTTTACGGCGTACGGCGAAAGGGAGTAGATATCTCCCTCGGGCGCCGAAGCTTGCCTGAGCTCCGAGGCGAGGAGCGCCCCGGCGGCGCGCAGCGTAGCCCGCACGTCTTGTACTTCACGCTGCTTCACATAGAGGCGATTCTGCCCGATCAGGAGCTGATAGACGCTCGCGACGACGATGAGTGCCACCACCAGGTAGACGAGAAGCTCGGCCACGGTGAAGCCAGCTCGATCGAGTCGCCGCTTCGTTTCTGCTGTTACGCGCATCCTGATTTCGCTTAGCGTTTGGTCACGTACATAATCATCGTATCCTCGACCATCTGACCCGCGTTGTTCTCCCGAGACAGCATCAGCCTAACCTGTTTCGTCTTGTTCGGGTTCGACTCGGCGACCGTCCAGCTTATCGGATAGCCCTGGACGACGTCCGAACCGGAGGTCAGGCTGTCCCACGGCAGCTCGTGCATCGACTCCAGCTGTTCCTGCACTGCAGACCAACGGCTCATGTCCAGACGGCCGATGTGAATCTGTCGGGCGGCGATCACGCCGGAGGCGACGAGACCTAATAGCGTCATCGCCAGGATGACGACGCCGATCAGAATCTCAACTAGCGATACCCCGCGGCAGTCCACCCACCACAGCGTGCGGCGACCGGCCCGCTCTGGACCCTCGCCTGGATCTCCTGTGTGCTTGCCTAAAGCGACCATTAATGACGCAATGCGCAGCGAGACTCGGGAGCGCGTTCGTTTCGCCCTTCGCTCGCTGTCCTCTCAGGTTTTTTGACGGGAAGAACTCCAACGCGTGACGTTCCGCTGCGGGGCTCGAGTTGGCGCTTACCTCCAGTTGGTAGGCAGTGGGCAATTCACGTGCCAAGATCGCCGCCGATCGTGGGTTGTAACTCGTTGTACAGCTTGATGATACACCATTGGATAATGGCCTGACAATGCGGTGCGGCAAGATCAGTCGAAGTGACCGAAGACCCCCGTCAGAATGGGTAGCCAGTAGGAGGGCGAGACCCAAGAGGGCACGGGCGCAAAAGAGCCTCTTGACCATCGGTGCTTCGGTTCCTAACCCTGGCGACGAGTCCTTCAGTACTGAATGGTGGGATGCCAGCGCGCGGGTCAACTATCTCGAAAGTAGCGCTCCAGCCACTGTAGATCATCTTCATCTATATAGACAGCGTACAGCGTCCCGCGGCCGAAGCCCGCAACTTGTCTGCCTTCCGGCAGGTTCACCCGGCGAATGAGCCGACCCTCTTCATCGAACACATCGAACGACTCGGGCTCGCCGAACGCAACGTAGCGCCGCACCCAGACCTCGCCCTCCGGCGTCAGCGTCACCCCGCCCACCGGGAAGGGCGGCTTCGCTTCGGGCCACACGATGTCATCGAGGTCGGGACGCGGCAGCGCCATGGTGCGGTTGCTCCGGGGGCCCGAACCGTCGACGGTTTGCATATAGGCCACCGCCCGCGAAGCCAGCCGATCGGCGAACGCCTCCTTATCCTCCTGCGTGATGGGAACCGGCGTGTACGGCACCGGTGGGCCGCCCAGCCGAACCCCGTCGGGGCGCACCAATTCCAGGTGATAATCCCCCACCCGGACGATGGCGATGCTCCCATCGGGGCCCACGCCCCAGGCGTCCTGCGCCGGGAAGGCGGGGATGCCACCCAGGCCGCTGAAGCTCAGGCCGCCGTCATCGCTCTCGTCACCAACCTCGCGGCGTACCGTCCGCAGGCTGGGAGTCTGCGGCGGCTCGATCATCACCAGGGTGTCGATGATGCCCGTCGCCCGATCGAGTCGTGTCACCGGGATGCGTGAATCGTCGCCCTGCACTTCATCGCCGGCGATATTGATCAACTGATCCGAGTAGATACGCCCGCGCCCGTCGGCCGCCCGGGGGATGAAGAGCAGGCCGGCGGGACCGATCAGCGGCTCGGACCCACCGAACTCGCCGTTCGGGCCGAAGACCGTCATCCGCATATTGCCCAGATCGATCAGCAAGGAGGAGTCACCGGGCAGGGGTAGGAGGGGTCCGGGCATCCTGTACTCGCCCGGCCCCTGCCCGACGGCGCCGATCTCGTCGTACAGCCCCGTCTCGAAATCCAGGATCCGCACCGCTTCCTCGAGCCGATCGGAGACGATCAGGCGCCCATCAGAAAGCTCACGCAACCCGATGATGTTACTGAACGGCTCCGGAAAAGATGCGTCAACCTGCAACGTCGTCGCCGCCTGCTGGGCCTCCGCCGGCCCCGTCGCCGCAGCGGCGATGAGACCGAGGGTCATCACATGCATCGATAGTTTCCGTAACACGAATCAGCCTCCAATCATAGAACGCATGACGGCCGCTAGAGCCGCTTTCCTGAGCTTCTCCTATAGGTGATGCACAACAGCGCCCGAGTGTCGCAAAGGAGTCTGATCGAAGAAGGATGAGGATCGACTTCCTTCCTTGCGATGATGCTCTTTTGCCATATTATTGTTTGGCCACCCCGCGGCGACCCACCGGCATGACGCTCCCACAAAGAAGAACCCGCCAGCAGTCGACCCCTTATATCCAGGGAGCCGATCCATGCACGAGCGTGCTCATGCCCGCTTCAGGCCTGTCATCCTGGTCTTTGTAGCGCTCGCAGTCACCTTCTCCATCTTCAGCCTCACCCAGGTCGGCTCGCGCCCGTACGCCGGTTTCCGCGCTGACGCCGCGGGCCTCGTGGAGGCCGTGGAGCCGGGCAGTCCAGCGGATGCTGCGGGGCTCCGCGCCGGCGATCGCATCCTGCGAATCGACGGGCTCGCCCCGGCCGAAGCCCTTGCCGTGCGGCCCCAGGCGGCGGTCGGCGAAACATGGCTGCTGATCATCGAGCGCTATGCGAATATCGAGCTCGGCTCTGGCGAGGTGCAGCCTAGGATATCAACCATCGATATCACCTACGGGCGACTCACGACGCGGGCACTCACCATCCAGCTCATCTACCAGCTGGTCGGCGTCTGCTTCCTGATCTTCGGCGCCCTGGCCTACATGAAGCTCGGCGAGCGGCCGGGCCTGCTGCTGGCGCTGATGGGGATCTGTATCGGATTCATGTTCCTCGGTGGGACGTACGGACGCTTCTACACATCGCAGGCACTGGCTTCCGCCGTCATGGCAGCGAGGGTAGCACTCGCCGTCATGGGCTTTGCCTTCCTGCTCCACTTCTTGATGGTCTTCCCGAAGCCGAAGCCGATCGTTGAACGGAACGAGAGTCTAGCACTGATCCTCGCCTACGGCCCGGCGATCCTCACCGCGCTCCTGGCGCTGTCCGTGATGGCCATGCCGCTGGCGATGGAGAACCTGGCGCCCGCTCTCATACCGCTGCTCACCGTCTTTGGGGTGTATTACTTCGCTGCTGGACTGGCGGCGCTACTGCGCTCGGAATGGCGAGGCGTGATGGGAAACCATCGACTGATGAGCGATGCAGATCGAAATATCTAGGAGAGTCTCTCAGACTTCATGAATCATTAATCCTGTAGCAGATGGCTACCGCATGCCCACCGGGCTCGCTGCGGATGCCGCAGACGAGATCGCCGCGCACATCCTCCACGCGCATCGGTTCCGGTAGATAGAGCGGTCCTAAGAAGCGCCCCTCCTCATCGAAGATGTCCACGCGCCCGGGCTCATCCTGACTGTACACATCCACCCATAGCCGTCCCCGATCGTCCAATGTCAGGTTCTCGATCGCCGGAACGATGGGAGCGAAGGGCACTCGCTCGAGGGCAGCCCGGGGGAGCGCTCCGGGACCCTGCGACAGCCGATCGAGGATGCTGTCCTGAATGGCGAACGTGACCGGGACCACCTGGTATTCGCGGGAGATCCGCCGGATGGGATCGCCCGCCGTCGTCCGCACATCGATGACATAACTCGCCGTCGCGTTCACGGCGACGGCGCCGGGCCTGGCGGAGAACTTGGGCTCGGGCAGCAGGCGCGCCTTGGCGTAGCTACGGCGGCCCGAAGGCAGTTCTATCGGCGTCCAGGTCGCGGCGGGGAAAGTGAGCACCGTATCGATGAGGGCTCCGGAGCCGTCGAGCCTGTAGAGCACAGCGGAACCGGTGTCGCGTGCGCTGCGAACGAATGGTACCGGTTCGGCGAACGCGTAGAGCTCGCCCACGCCGCCGGCAGCCAGCGCCGGCGTTGTGCCCACCAGGCCATCGAAGCTGAGTGGAAAGCTGGCGAGGAAGTCGCCAACGGCGGAGAAGGTGGATACCTGGTTGGAGGCGGCATCAAAGATGTAGACGAAGTCGCCGGCGACCTCGAGCAAAAGCGGCACGCGAAACTGCCCCGGCCCCGCGCCTCTGCCCCCGAACGTGCCTGTTAATTCGCCGGCGGCGTTGAAACGCAGAACGCGCTGGTTGCCCGCATCGAGGACGACCACGCCACCGTCGCCTGTGATCCCCACATCGAGAGCGAAGCTGACGGCGGCTCCAGCGTACGAGTCGCCCGCGCCCACCCGCAGCCGCTCGAGAAGCTTCCACTCTACGCGGTCCACCAACCCGCGTTCCGGGTTGAGTACCGTGGGCATTCCGGCCACCGTATCGATGACCATACGGCCGCTCCGGCGCTCCGCGTCACACGCCGTCAACGAGAGGGCCGCTATAGCGAACGCTGCCGCCGCCGCGCGCGCTCTCACCATCCCAGCCACGTTCAAAAGATCCTGCCACCGAGCGCCGAGCGGATCAGCCAGGCGGCCAGCTCGGCGGTGGTGTTGCGCTCGTCGATGACCGGGTTCACCTCGACCATCTCCAACGAGGCCAACTGCCGCGAATCGGCGACCATCTCCATCACCAGGTGCGCCTCGCGCACCGTGATCCCACCGGCGACCGGCGTCCCCACGCCCGGCGCCCAGCGCGGGTCGAGGCTGTCGATGTCGAAAGACACATGGAAGCCGTCGGTACCGTCGGTCACGATCTCGATCGCCTCGCTCATACAGTCGCTGAC
>SDBV01003443.1_pt1 | contig 23324 bp, 40 predicted proteins | sample 2277081 | NCBI WGS metagenome assembly SDBV01 (sample SAMN10402039, study PRJNA504765) | marine sediment metagenome | isolation source: marine sediment core GS10_PC15, 223 cmbsf | place: Arctic Ocean: Southern Knipovich Ridge | collected 2010 | reverse complement strand
CCACATAGCCGTTCTGAATCACGCCGACGGCATCTCGGATAACGAGGTGGCCTTTCATACGGCCGCGATTCGTACCCAGCTCAAGGAGCACATCGCACCAGCCTGGGACAAAGAGCCCCCCGGCTGCGTTTTCTACGGACACGCCAGGGGACTCAAGTCCGACGAATCCGCCATCCTGGGTTACGTCAACGACGACGGGAACGCCGACTCTGCTGGCTATCATGCTCAGCTCGGCAACCTGGTCTACGGCCTCGTCGACGTTCGTCAGGCCCGCATCCCCTCGGTAACCCTGTCTCACGAGGCGGCCGAGATGTACGCCAACGCCCGGCTCAATCGCCTCGTCCCGGGCCCCAACGGACGCCAATACTACGTCGAGCTCTGTGATCCAACCCAGCGCCAGACCTACACCATTCCCGTTACCATCTTCGGCGAAACCCGTCACATCAAGGTCGCTGACTTCGTCTACCCGGCCTGGTTCAGTTTGGAAAACCCCGATGGCTCCTCCAAACGTACCCACCTCAATCAAAGCCTTGCTCCCTTCGAGGTCGGCGACGGCGGCTACCAGATCGCCCTCGATGACAACGGCGAAGTCATCTTCCTCAACCGTGGCGTATTCGCCATGCGACACAGCAAACATGGCCGAACGAGCCGCATCATCCAGGGATACGACAGGACATCATGAACCACTCCCAGCACCAGCAAGTAAAAGAAACTGAATCCTTCGAGGGCAAGGTCGTCGACCTGAAAGACGATCCCCACAATTCTGCGAACACCGTGCTCGTCGTCGAGAAGAAAGACGGTACGCACGAGGAAGTCCTGCTCACCCCATTTCAAGTGCGCAGACTGCTTCAGGAATGACCGACACTCTCGAAAAAAGCGTGACCCTACAACCCACTGCGCGTGCCATCGTTGATGGCGCTCTGATTGGTGTAGATAGGATAGATCACGTCGTCCAGCTCGGACCGGTTGACACTCGGCCTGGTTTCTCGGCTATGTTTTCCACATTAGCCAGGCAGTCTTTTCAACCGTCAAGGATTCATGTTCATCCCAAGATCGCCAATGATTTTGAAATCGAAGGTTTGACAATTCAGGGAGTAGCACAATTTGCACTTGCACACCCCTTCCCTGCATCACTTCTTGTTCCTGATCACAGTCTTGTTTTGAATTTCGACTCGTGCTTGGCGATCGAAGAATTATTTATACGATTCCGCAACACCAGCGATCACCCAAGCCAGTTTCTCGCCGTTCTGATCGGGAAGCCGCTTTCACCTATCCAGGCTCTGGTGGAGCTCTCGCGAAAACGAGCAGCCAGATGAGCGAAAGCCTGAAAACCCAAACCGATCTGACTTCAGTCGATCGTGAAGTCACCGACGGCGACATCCTCGAAGACGTAAAACCCATCAAATCGGAAAAGGGCAACATGGTGCTCGCCCTTCCCCGTACCCACGTTATTCCCGGAACGAGTGTGAGGATTACTGTTCACCCGCAATGGATTTTCAGGCCCCTTCACTTCTTCATCCCCGAAGCCATTACTTCATCATTCGAGATCACAGACATCAGGATTGGTCATAATTCCCAACTCTGGTCTCCCACCCCGGTTCCGGCTTCCGTTTTTTCCGACAACCCAAAATCACCTGTCGGACTGTCCATGCAGCTCAAGTTCGATGTCTGTCAAATTGCCATGGACATCAACGTCACGGTTCGCAATTTGAGCCCAATGACGGTAGAATTCGTAGGTACCTTTATTGGAAAGGGATTGCTATGAAGCTCATCTCGATCGGAACCGATTTCGTCGGAAGCAGAGTCACTCCCCTCCCACTGCCATGAGCCTTTTTTGGGATCTCCTGGGGCAGGGCGTTGGGGTCGCCGAGCAGATCGACGAGCGTGTCGAGGCTGTCAGGGACGTGAAGCACGCGACGGAGGCCGTCGTCGGCCGCGGCATCCTGACCGAGCGATTCATCGGCCGTGGCCACGGAGCGATCACCCGACTCAAGGAACGAGCGGAAGATGGTAATCCTCCCGGCCTGGTCAACACCGCCAGTGAGATCTGGGAGTTTCTGGCGGGGGACGAATAAAAAAAAAGCGCAACTTTCGGACGGATTCTGACCGTTATAGATGATGAAATGTCCAGTCTGTAAGCAACCCACGTCTTCTCTGACCCCGTATCAGACGCGACTGCATGGTGTCGCTTATCTGTGTCGTGAGTGTTTCGATTTCTGGATCGAATTGGATGCTGAGGCGCGGAAACCGGAAAATGCCGATTGGCCCATTCTTCCATCTACGCGCAGTGTCAATTGAACTCGCTCGATTGATTCCATGACTGTCCGAGGCGTTCGCGGGGGTGTTCACAAGAACGCTGACCAGCAGCGTATGCGCGCAATCTGGCGGACCAAGGCGTGGAAGGAACGGGTGAAAGCCCTCCTGCTCGAAAATCAACGGTGCGCCTGGTGCAACGGCAAGTCCTCTGTCGTCAACCACAAACGCCAGGGTTACTACCAGGGCTATCAACTGTGCCGGCGCGACGAAGTCGACATCATCTGCCAGCCGTGCCACCAGTATTGGACCAAGACCGGCATACAGCGTCCACAACTCTACGATGATTGCTTCTCGTGCGAGTCCCTGGTCTACGTCGGCCGAAAAGTGTGCTGGCAGTGTGGCGGCGCGGTCATCGCGAAAAAACTGAAGCAATCTCGTGAGGCAACCGAAAGACTCATGCGGATCTATTCTCGCTGTCCCGAAGTTCGGGTGGAGGATGTCTGGATCGATGTGTGGGTATGGGGAAAGGACCCTGTCACCGTGACCGGCTTTCAATCCCAGGACAATCTGCCCTGGCCGATGGTGAAAACCGACCGGGGCGAGACGGGATTGCCGGCCTTCGGTTTTGGAGAGCTCAAAAGCCGGGGTGCCGGGCAGTCCTGGGAAGAGCTGTTTGGTATTTCGCGACAGATCGAAAATGAATAAACCCGTCATACCGATCGCCCAACCAGGCATGAAACTCTTTCCTGGAAACGTCCTTTGGCCCGGTCGTGTGGCGGGTCCTGCCGTCACCATATGGGACCACACCTCAGAGCGCGTGTGGAGGGCTCGCCAGGGCTCTGATGCCCCGGGCATTCCCGAGGCTCGGGCACAAGAAAAGCCTGACAGCAGGCGCGCCTGTGGCCGCTGCGGCACCCCAGGGCACAACGCTCGAACGTGCAAGACGGAGACGGTCTCGTAAGGATGACCGCGTACAAGTCGTCGCTCTTCTGGTAGCATCGAGAGGTCCTTCCCTCTCTCGCGCCAGGAGATCGAATTTGGAATACATCCTCTCGTTTCCTTCCACCCCCGTTCCACCGGGGACCGAAGTCATCATTGCGCGCCCATCAGAAAAGCCAGGCAAGTTCAAGAGCATCATCATCCCTTCCACGATTGCAATCGACTTCGGCGTCTTCGACATTTCCGTTGCTGGGAAAAGCCTCATGCAAGGACCACCAGACATTCCGGTGCCGGCCGTCGTCTTTTCTGAGGGCGCTGGCGGTCTGGTTTTCCGTGATCACTACGTCGAAAAGGATGATCCAGTTGCCTTTAAGGTAAAAAATCAGTCCAATCGAACTGCCAACTTCACGGCCGCTGCCATCATCACCGTCGACGAGCAGACCATCCCAAGGCTAAAGGATACTGACCGCGAAAACATCCTGCTGTACAAACACGAAATTCCTTCTGGCCGCGAGCAGCTCATCGAGTGCGAAGCAATCGCCCCGGGGCGTCTCAATCGCATCATGCTCATCGGAAACCTGGTCAACCTACGCATCGCAGGTGTCCAGGTCGACAGAAAAGACCAGTTCATTGGGGGTATCGACGGAGACGCTAGTCTCCCGGCCGCACTCTTCGATCCATCCGCGGCCTACCCACGCTTCAACTTCGATTCGGGCAAAACATTCGGCATTCGCCTGCGCAACATGGATCTGGAAAAACCGGCGACTGTCGAAGCAGTATTTCTTCTCGTCTGAAAAAAGGGCTACTCCCGGGCGGCGGAACTACTATCGGTGGTGGACAACACCACCGAATTCCGTCCGAGAGCTTTTCCGGGGTTAACAGTCCCGGTGCCCACGGGGGATCTTAGCGCAGTTCAGCCAGAATCTGGTCTCTGATCTGAGTTAGTTCGGCTTGGAGGAAAGACCATTCTTCATCCGTGTCGAGGTTTTCCAGAACCTCCTTGACGATGTGTTCGTCTCCTCCAATTGCATCCTCGATGTGGCCTGCGATGTGATTTCGCAGGAGGTGTGCAAGTTCGATTTTACGTTCCTTGGTGATCATCGTTAGCCTTCGCTTGCTTTAACTCGATGTCGAAAGCATCCGTCTCGTCCCTTGTGAACAAGCGATCCGACCATTTCTTCAATACGGTATTTGCCTCCTCACCGCACTGGGGCACTTCCACCATCACTACTTCGCCGCCCGGATTGCAGCCGAGAACATGGGACACTTTTACTGCCTCTATCTCTCCGGAGGCAGCCACGATTGCCGCGCCCAGGAATTGTGAACCAGTCGGTCGATCGGGATCGCAGAAGGAAAGCCAGTACCACTTCATGGTGGTCGGACGGTTCTCAATGGATTTGGGCGCTTCTTTCATCGCTCGTTTAGATCGCTCCATCTTGCTCGGACGCCCGCGCCGACGTTTTCCTTGCCCGAAGTCAAAGCCACTCTGTTTACATTCCGGACAGGTGTCAGGTGGTAGCGGCGTTATGCAGGTGTCTGCGGGACAGGTCGGCAAGAGCATCCCGCAGGTACAGAGCCAGCCGGCGTCTACCCGTTTCCACCCGAGAAATTCTGGTCTGTCGTCTGCCAGCATCACTGCTTATCCTTGGCTTTGGCTTCAACCCATCGCTTTGCTTCGTCGATCTTGGTAAGCGGATGATTTTGACCGGCCCCGATACTATGGGTTTCATTTCCATGTCTGGCGAACACCCGGTTGCCGTTGATCGGAAAGAACCAGACCTCGCCAATAATGTAGAGGCTGTTTCTGCTTATGTAATCAAAAGTTTTGTTGGGATAATCGAACTTGGGACGATCATCGCTAGCTGTAAAGATCCAGTAGTTTTGGGAGATTTCATGCCAGCAGGGTGTTCGACACAGAGAACCTTCCGTGGTGATGCGAATTGTCTTTGCAAGCTCCATCAGTCCTTGTCCCAGGGTGCCACGATACCCGCGGATTTGCGGACAAATACCAGGTATTCATGGGCATCCATACGATCGAAATCAACGCAAGTCGGAAACGAGTGCAACACCAAGGGGTTGTTGTGTTCATCGTACCCGGTCGAACCGGTGCCTCCACATGGACACGGAAACGAAAAATCGCTACGCGCTGAAAGTATCCCGCCTTCCATCAATTCTCACACTCCAAAGCATTGATCTTTCTCTGTTTTGCTTCGACCCATCGTTTTGCTTCATCGATTTTGGTGAGAGGATGATCTGTCCATATAGTGTGGGACTCTCTTCCATGTTTAGCTATTACTCGCTCACCCCTCCAAAACCAGACTTCACCAAAAATGTTACTCCTGTTTTTAGATATGTGATCAAAGGCCGGAGGCAGATAAGTGAATGTGGGGTGTTCGCTGACTGTAAAGATCCAATGGATAGGATGGATCTTGAACCAGTGAAAAGCATCTTTGCATAGAGAACCTTCGACAATGATGCGACTTGTCTTTGCAACATCAGTCTTCACCGTCTTCTCCAAAACCCCACGCCAGCGCGGCCAGCACACCGGCCGATCCAATGAGCAGGCCGAAGTAGGCACTCCAGCCCAGAATCGGGTGCAGCCCAGCAGGCGTCGACAAAAAGATGATGAGCATGAAAAGCCCCGAGGGCAGCATCGACACCGCCGGAGCACTTGGATCTTCATCGGCCAGGGCAAAGGTCGTGGCCGCAATACCCGCCATGGCTGCCAGAATGAATGACAGGACGATGAGCAAAACGTTGGACCAGGCTGCTCCAAGCAAGGTGAAGACCATCATGACACTCAGGATGATGAAGGTCTGTCGAATATATTTCATGATGGTTTCTCCTGCCATTCTACCCAGCCGCGCTTGGTTTCTTCGCTGTCGAGGTTGCTCACACTTCTCAGATCGTCCTCGGTGACAATGTCGGCTTCGTGAGGCCCGTCGTGTCCCACTGGAAGCGCGCAACGAAAGTCACCGAAGGTTGCCGGGCACTTGCTCATGTGTTCCCCACTCGCCGGATGTAGATCTGGAATCTGTCGAAGGACACCTGAAGATCAAAATCCTGTCGCATGATCTCGGCCGCATCCGAAAGTTGGTCATCGTCCTCCAGTTCGGAAAAGGCCTTTCGAGTCAGGACGACAGTGTCGTCCTCGCGACTGAAGTAGCGCCCCGCGAGTTGCCGGGCGATCTGGGTGATTGCAGTGGAGGTCATTTCAGTGAGGGGCAGCCGCCTTCTTGCCCGCAGTAGGTGTAGCCGGAGACCGGCACGAACTCGGAACACTTCGGACACGTGCGTGGCGGCCCCTTTCGGATCTGGTCATCCACCCGGTCGGCGATGACTTCGCGCCGAAGAACTTCCTCGCGCGCCTGAACGTCAATCTGTTGGTTCATGTCGATCACACAACGACCGCAGAGCTCCTCTCCATTTTGACATACGAGCTGGCCGCAGCCCTTGCAGGTGGTTTTCGCGAGCATGAAAATCCGATCTTTGAACATGGGTTTTCTCCTGCCGATTGGACGACCGATCACGCCAAAGTATTTTGAATTTTTGAAAAGCTCCGAGCTTTCTTAAAAAGCCTTCCGAGCCTCTCTCGCGTATGACGCGCCGCCATAGCCACTTTAGATCGCATGCGCCGCGTCTTAAAGTTTCCTTCCATACACTCGGCGCCAATTAAAATTCAGCGCGTCATTTTTGAATCTTGACCGACCCCCGAAAATCATGCCCAATAGTGAGGACACCGAGCGCAAGACCCCCTTTTAGCGTAAGGAGTCAAAGTGCCCAAAAGACGTAGCCCCCGCAGTGGGCGAAAACGGAGCCATAGCCGCTCCCGAAGCCGTCGCAGGAGCCCCGCCGCATGCGTTCCAACCCGTCGGACGGCGCCAGTACCTCGGCTGCAAACGCGTCGTAGAAGCCTTCCCAGGGGGGCATTTGCCCTCCCAGAAAAACGCTCTTATCCCATCCCCGACGCCTACCACGCGACACTCGCCCTCACCTACCTCCTGCGTACCGTCGCCCGCCACGGCCCCCGTTCCGAAGACGCCAAAAAAGTCCTCTCCGCCATCCGTCACTTCTACCCCGACGTGTACGACTGCGAATTCGATCTGGTCTCCCGCATCAAGGCCGAAAACAAGATCCGAACCATCCCCGCCTACCGTGGCGAAACCCGCAAGAAATTCCGCCGGGCCTCGCGCTCGCTCAAACGTCGCGTCTCTACCGGCCGCGTCCGCAAAGTGTTCAAACGCCGCTCACGCTCACGTTCTCGGTCCCGCCGGTGAAAATCCGGGGTATCGTGAAATGTGCCCCGAAAGAAAAAAGGCAAAGGGATGTTCGGTGACTTCGATGCCGAGAGCGACAAGCTCGACGGTAGCTTTCAAAAGGCGCTGTCGATCACGCCCGAGCCGCCTGGCGCCCACATCACCAGAAAAAAACGCCACCCCATCGAAATCGAGGAGCGCTACCGTATCCTCCGGAGCCGGATCAAAAAGAAATTGGCCCTCCGTTTCATCGACGAAGTCGCCGGTCGTAGCGCCTACGTCAATGGCTCCATGTACTCGGTCATGGGAAAATACAAGGTCCGTGGTAACCTGCTCGACTGGGATCATGAACTACGTGCCGTCGAGTCCAAACTAGACAGTCACGTAAGACTCAAGATGATCATCCACCTGGCCAAAAGGCTTCACGTCCGAACCTGAAAGGAAAAATCATGGCAACCAAAAAACGCCGTAGCTCGAAAAGTCGCTCGAAAAGTCGCTCGAAAACCCGCCCGAAAAGCCGCCGCCGCTCTCGCTCGCGTTCTACCAGTCACGGCCGTTCCCACGCTCCTGAAAGAACCATCATCGAAACGGCAATGAAAGATCTCAAGAAGATTAAAGGGAAACTGGTGAGAGCCTCTCAGAGGCTCAAAAAACGTGAGCTGTCTGATGCAGCATATTACACCAACGGAGGCGCTGAATATGCTGAGATGGCCTACCAGGAACTCGGCCGCGCACTATAAGAGCAGCCGTTTTTCGTGATATCTCCACCAAAACCTTTCGCCAAAATCCTGAGCGAAATGGCCAAATACGTTCTTCTCGCCCGCCAAGGCAAGATGGACTACGACCCCCTCGTCCGCATCACCACACAGATCAAAAAAGAACTCCCCTCTGGATCGCTTGCATACGAAGGGCCAACACCACAGCAGAGAGCCAAGGCACTGTTCCTCATCAAGGAATCCGAAGAGATTCTGCTGCCGCGTCTTGCGCACACAGCCGGTGAAAGCGAGAAAAAGAGCGCCGTCCTGATCCCAATTGCTGGCGTTGTCGCCGCTGTTATCTTCTTCATGGCCAAAAGAGCATGAAACACCGCTGCACCCCCGACCGCTGCTGGAAAGTCATCAAGGGCAAGCTGGTCAACGTTTGCGAGAAATGCCCTGAAGCCGCTCTCACCGCCGTCCTGGGTTACACGCCCAAGAGCACCTACCGCCTCGGCAGTGGCGAGGCCCGCGCCCGCAAAAGCTCTTCCTTTCAGATCCCGGATTTCGAGACCCGCAGTGGCCTGCGGCGTGGGCAACTCGCCAAGTTGATTTTCCTGAAGGGTAACGCCGGGGAGCGCATGTGGGTACAGGTTTCCTCCCACAGCGGCAGCGGTCGAAAAATCAGGTACACCGGCAAACTCAAGAACAAACCGATCGTGGTCGACCTCAAGTTCGATGAGAAAATCACCTTCGGTCCCCAGCACGTGATCAGTGTGATTGCCGCTCACGGCAAGGAGTACCCCACATTGTCGAAGGCCGAAAAGGACTGCGCCAGCGAGTTCATCGGCGAGGAGATGGACGCCCTGAAAGAAGGCCGCTGGGAAAACCGCAAACAGGCCATCGCGGTGGGAATCTCCCGGGCCCGGAGGCAGTGTTGACCACCATCCTCCTCAATACGGATCTCGATATCATGATCGTCGATGTCACGACCGACGGCAACGTCACCATCACGACACCCGAACACCGGCAGGAAGGTAACCCCGAATATGCCCGTGATTTTGCTAAAGCCCTACGCGAAAAATACGGCAAAGAGGCCGAGCCCTTTTACCTGGCAGTCGAGGACGCCGCCGAAAAAGCTCTCGCGCGCAGAAAGAAACGAAATCCATTACTTGGCAAGCCTGACGCCTGATGAACGCCCACAAGAAAATGGAGCGTGAGATCGAGAGATTTATTGGTCAGATGGCCAAGCTGAACCTTCTCGATGAGGTCTCGGTTGCACGGGCCAGCGCGCTCAAGAAGAATCTGAAGCACATGGATCTCGTGGCGCTGGCCAATGTTCACGAGCGCCTGCAAGAAGCTCTGAACAAGGGTGAGAAGGTAATGCTGACCCAGAGGTGACAAGATGCCCGACGAAAAAGACATCACAGTCGATCCGGCTCGCGCTCGCATGCACATGCTGTCCGAGGGTCTCGCGATAACCGTGGTCGCGCCGTACCTGCTTCATCTTGCGAGCAAGAGCCGCGATCCAACTGACCGGTTGATGCTGACCGGGATTGGGTTAGGAACCCTGCTCGTCGACGGCTATCTGCTGTCGCGTTGGACCCGGAAATAAGGGATAGCGTGACAAAAACATTGTCCGACGAGGACTTCGGAACCTTTCTACATCATCTAAAAGAGAAAACTACTCGAAAGCCCATAAAATGCCCCATTTGCGCAGAGAGTAACTGGAGTTCCAGCGGACCACTTGCGCTGCTTGGATACACTGAAGAATCAGAGGGAGCAGAGAGAGACGGAGCCATAGTTGGTAGAAGCGCAGCTCCACTTATAGCGATGATTTGTAAGAATTGCGCAGACGTGACCAAGGCGTCACCTGGCTCCGCCCCCGCATGAAGCTGGACATGGAGAAGCTGATCAAGGCGATGGGTATCATGGCCGCCCTGTCATCGCAGCCATCTCCCGAGGAATGCCTGCGCCGCGCCCTTGCCGCCCAAGGCATTCTCGATGCCGGAGAAGGGGATGAGTGATGGGTCACGGTCACGAACAGCCTTGCTATTACTGCGGCGAACCGTGTGACGGGTTTGCCGCGAATCCATCACGGTGGCCTCTCCCGCTGCCTCACGCGGATGAGCCTGGCGTCGATAAATGGCACCACACGGGGTGTGTTTTAGAGCGCCTGCATGCCTCTAATTTGCGTCCCGGGCTGGAGCGAGCAAGCGAGGTCGGCGTCCCCACTCGCGCCATGCCTTCGCCATCTCTCGGACGTGACCCGCCGCCTCGGGAGGGACTGGGTTTTCCCCAGTAATCACACTGAGAGCGTGGCTCCAGTCATCAGGCCGCTCCGTCATTTCCTTTAGAAGTAAAGGAACAACACTCTCCCCAAGCGCGATGATGCTCTGATAGGCCGGGTGAGCAACCCGCTCGTGCCCCGAAGAAATGAACCGCATGTCAGACTTCCAAGTCTCCATCAGGCGTACGAACTCTTCACGTAAGTCCTGTTGAGAACCTGTCATGGGACTTGTGTCAATCGAACTGTTTTCTTTTTCGTGGGACCCGGAATACGTGAAGGCTCTGTCGAGCGCAGGATGAACGGCGGCAGTTGTCCCATCGAGTGTTCGTAGGCCTGCGCTGGCTTCGATGGGTTGAAGGGGATGTGCAACTTTTCACGGACGTTGCGCTCTATATCGTCTCGCACTGAGACGAGCTCTTCGGACGAGATGTAATCGGTGAAGACATACGCCTTGTAACCACCGTCTGGATCGCCCTTGTAGTAGTCAGCCACTTTCGAGTAGTCCACCTCGACGGCGTGCAACTTGTCACCGGTACGTGGTGAGGTGAACGTGAAGATACCGGGTTTCGTTTCGATGGCATCGTCGTAGTACGGCGATCCCGGATAGGTCGTGATGATCGTGCAGTCGAAGTCATCGGGCTGCGCTTCCAGCAACCAGTCTTGAGTATCACGGCAGCTCTCTTCCGATTCACCCGCGTGTCCGATCGACATGAGCGCCTTGACCTTCAGGCCGGTGGCTCTCGCTGTCTCGACGCACCTGGTGTTGTCGTCACGTGTGGCGCGCTTGTTGATGTTCTCCAAAATCCGCGGCGAGCCCGACTCGAACCCAGTCAAGATCCACCGGAAGCCGGCCCGGTACATGGCTTCTCCCTGCTCTTTGTTGAAGAGCTCGGACTTCACGAACCCACGCAGCTTGAATGCCACCCCGAGTTTGTCTTGCAAATCGCTCAGACCGTTCATCAACGGGATCATGTCTTTGTTGACGTTCAGCTCATCGTCATAACAATTACCACACCAGGTGGCACGACCGTTCCTTCTGACGAGAATAACGCCGGTAGAAACGGTCACACAGTAAACGGTGCCATCGTACTCCCTGGATGAATAATACTTTTCAGAAATCAGAGGCTCTCTCGACTTGCCCAGAAGAAGCCGCTTGCGTTTCAAATCCTCGGCACCCCACCAACCGGCCTTGATAGCCATCTCTTGTAGATCTCCAATCATCCTCCTGGAGTAGGAAACTATGTTTTTTTGTCCGGTTGGAGAGACATGACCATCTCCCTTGATGTAGGTTTCCAAAAAAAGCTCGATCAAGGAAGATGATGACTGTTTGATTTCGTCTGGAACAAACTTCTCTCCTGACTTGCCAAACGGTTTCAGGTACTCGTAAAGCTCCTTGCTATCGATATGGAACTGATTGCTGGAGTACGAATTCCGATACCCCAGAGCGTCCAGAACACTGGAAATTTCTTTTACCTTGTCAGGATTCGCATTCAGGTCTTGTTTGATACAGATACGGTATCCGCGACCACCATTTGCGAGCTTTGAGCGATAACAGGAACCTTCAGAAAGGTACCAGGCCATGAACTGTATCCATGGTCGCGCCGGGAAAGTTCTGGTTCCAGAAAGGACTTTCGGACTTCCCTTGTTACGACCAAGGAACTTTTGTTCATAAGCAGGAATCGAAAAAGTCTTGAACTCGGTGCCAGTCCACTTTGCCCGCTGAAGATATTTGGTGTCTTTTCGTTCCAGGCTTTCCGCAGGCATGCGCCGGTAAGAAGATCCATCCTCTGACGCCCACATCATGTGTTCAGGTGTCACGGACAAATCTACAAAGCGAGAAGACACATCGATCATGCGCCCCTGGTGCGGTCTTTTTATGATCCGCTCGGGCACCTCGAAAAACATCTCCTCCGTGGATGGATCGAGGACTGCAACAGCATCCGTCTCTTTCAGATCGGAGAACAAAACGAACCCTCGATCCCGAGTTAGTATTTCGGTTTTGTCGTCGTAGCACATGAAGCCACGAAACCCGTAGTTTTTGTGCAGTCTCTTGACCTCATCCAAGACGCTTTGTATTGAACGCGTTCGAGTGAGTCGCAGCATTGGACTGTAACGACCCCCACAGAACGAGCAAGCGAAAGGGCACCCGAGCTGTGCGATCAGGCTCGTCGCGGGAGCACCGTCAATCTCATAATGATAGCTGTCTAGCGCGATCAAATGTCGCGCCGGCTCGGGTAGCTCGTCCATCTCCTTGCGCCCGATGAACAGCGGCTTTTTGGGATCGTCAGCATCAATGTGCCACGTGCGATCACCGCGGGCGATTTGCAGGATGGCTCGCTCGCCGTCGCCGGCCACGATTTGTGACCAGTTCAACGCCGCCAGAGCACGTTTGCCGCGCTCGGAGCCCCGTCGGGCCGCCGCCGCTACTAGCGTGGGGTGTGGGCCTCCCAGGATGATGTGTGCGCCCGGTTCGGCCCTCTCGATGGCTACTCGTACCTTGGTTGCCGCGGGCATCTGGGGCGTCGTCGCAGTGACCCCGTAGAACACCTTCCCCTTGTTCGCCACGGCATAGTCGTGTGCCGCCTCCTCGAAATTCGTGATGCCCGACAGGTCCAGCACGTCGACCGGTTGTCCATCGGCTTCAAGTGCGGCGGCGACACGCAAGATACCCAGCGACGGAAAGACTCGCTCATCGAGCAAGAAGATCGAAGGCGGGATGATCAGGCAGCACTTCATGACGGCAACGGTAGAGGCTCCGCGGCAAGCTTCGTGATGAGATCTAGGTTTTCAGCGAGTACGGGAATCGAATCGATGAGAACACCGAGGATTCTCTTGGCCTCTTCGGGGTCTAACCGGCCCGCGATGAAACCCAGGTGTTCCATGAGGCTGCCGAGTTTTTCGCCGTTGTAGCCACTATCAACCAGCATTTCCACGGCCTTCTCGTATTCCTGAAGGCCAAGGTTGTCGATGAGGGCGCGTGACTTGGGATCAAGGTCCACGTCGGCAGTGTACTGCAACTGCAACCGACTCCATTGTCGATTTCGTTTTGCTTTTACGGTGAAATGGAATCAGATCTAAAACTGTCAATCAGAGTAGTCCAGTCGAGTTCGTCGCGACTCTCTTGCCGAAAGTCGAAACCGTTGGCACAATCGGAAGCTGCTAGGCATACTCGAAATTGAGATTGAGTCTAAGTGTCCGAAGTCGCAGCCAAAGTTAACAATCCCGATTTCGGTATCGATGAAAAGAAGTCGAATACGCCATCGGATTCGGCTTTGGATTTCTCTGTAGATGACATGCTCACAATGGATCAGGTCTGCACACGCTTCGGTCTTTCTGAACCCCCCGTTCGCTACCGCATGAAGGCTGGTCTGCTTCATCCCATCAAATTCAAGAAGCCCGGATCGAGAGGGCGTGCTCGTCTTTATTTCCATCGACAGGAGATTGAAGAGGAACTCGAACGTATCAATGCTCTCCGAAAACGTTCGCCCGGCACAGTCGCCGATATCGCAAAGCCCAACAAGAAAATTATTACTACTCCCAACATCATCCCCAACAACACTGAGCCACAACAGGTTGGCCTTCAAATAAAGAAACCTGCTGCTGCAAACGATGGAGAAAAGTGTTCTCAGGCTGTTCGACTTTTCCGTGAAGGAAAGACTCAACTCGATCTTGTCATCGAGATGTCCATCGACTTCGACACCGCCCAATACTTCTGGGATGCCTACCGTAAAGCCCAACCCTGCTGGCTCCTGCCCCAACGCCAGTTCGCTCAAATCCGTTGCCTACTCGGCTGGGATGAAGACAAACCGACGACACAGGGATTCGAGCGAGCGCTTCATGCCTACATCGCAAAGCAGGCCGGCGAAGATGGTAGTCAGCCGATCACGCCCGAGGAACAGAAGTCTCTCGACGAGATCCCTCAAAATGAGTGAACTGATCAAACCTGAATCCACGATCATCGATGGTGCTCTGGTAAAGCACTGTCCGCTGCCCAACCCATGGTCGGTTGATGCTGTCCCGGCTGACGCCAAAATTTTCCATAAACCGTTCGGAAGCGCTCTTCTACTCGATGACTTTCTCGAACGAAACTTTACACACTGGCGTCGTCACCTTCCGGCGTCGGCGCCAAACAAGACAATAGTAGGAGGACGGCACTACTGGGGAGCTCTCTGCAAGCAATGTGGATGGGGAGTTGAAGCCATCAGCACATCATCGGCTGTTCTGAATATCACTCATGTTGATGGTTGCCCGATCGACGATCTCCAATGGAGCGAGGGAGTAATACCTGAGGAACCACGCCTGAGGAAACTCGATGAGTGAATTGGCCAAAGTCGAACGCGCTGTTGCCAGTGGGGCTCTGGTGGACACGCGAGAATACTGGCGCCGCGTCAAGGGCATTCCTCCTGGAGGAAGATGGTTTAGTGGACCTTTCGGAAGTCTCATCTTCAGTGATGCATTCCTTGATGCCTTCTTCGCTCATTGGCACCGCCTTGTCCCTGGTGATCCAACCCCAGGCCCCGGGGGTCACTGGTGGGGCGCAACGTGTGCGAAATGTAACCAGGGGTGTGAATCTTCTAATAACGCTACCGCGGTCTGGAACATCAAACACAAAGCCGACTGCATCGTCCATGAACTCACGCAAAAACAGGTTCGCCGAGAAATCGTGAGAGCCGTGAAAAATGCCTGACGAAACCAAACTCGCCAAACCCGAGGCCACTGTCGCCGATGGCGCCATCGCCGAAAAACAGCCTCAGGTGGTACCGGTCATGTCCTACGTGGATGCATCAGGCCGAAAGTGGTTTGCCGACCCGGAAAAAGAAATCGAGGAAAACGTGCTGGAATCCGAAACACACAAACGCATCGAGTCCTTCCTCAAGTCCTGCCTGGCGATCATGGACCATGTGAGCATCACTCTTTATCGAGTCAACACTTCCACCGCCAGAAAAATACAGATCTGCCATTGGGATGACTTCCCAGATATCAAAGACACTACCGTCAAGATTTTTGATGAGGCTCAGGCGTTCACTCACAGTCTCGGTGAAACCTGTCACTTCATGGTTGTCGGGCGCCGATCGAATGACAACGGCGACAACGACGACAAGGATTGCATACTCACTTTTACCCTGCGCTCGAAGATCGCACTGGTGATACCCCTGGCCCCACCACACAAACGCATCAAGAACTTCCTCGAAGCCTCTCTCGCTCTGCAAGACGAAGTCGACCTGGTCCTGTATCAGACCAATTCGTCAGGTCGTAAGATACCGGTCTGGCGTAGCGACGGTCGCTGGGGTATCGATGAGGCCGCCGTTCAAATTTCCGAGAATGCTCAGGAGTTCTGCAACAGCCTGGAGATGGTTGTCCGGTTCGCGGTGATTGCGTACAAGGGTGGTGAGGACATCAATCGGAGCGGCATCAACCAGATAGCGTTTGCGCTCGGCGGCGAGCCAATCACACCCGAAGAAACAGAAGTCCTTCGATGAGTGACGAAACCAAACTCGCCAAGCCCGATGTCTCCGTTGCTGAAGGCGCGCTCATCGAAAACAACGACAAGACAGATAGCGCCATCAAGATAGTACAAGGGATAGTACAAGCTCTACTTGGTGCTGATGGATCAGCAGCAATAGCCAAGATCGCGTACGACAAAGCCAGGGAAATGTCCGATGAAGAAGAAGCGAAACGACGACAAGAGTCTGATGAAGGCTGAATCGGTCGCAACCGACGGCGCCCTGGCCGAGGCAGAACCTGAGGGCTCCCTATTCACCTACGAATATTACGACGACGAAAAGAAAATCACGGTCAAAGCTCAAGCAGTTTTTCAATTCAGAATCGCAAAGTAACCCATGTCCGCTCCACACAAACGCATCAAGACCTTCCTCGAAGCCTCTCTCGCCTTGCAGGACGAAGTAGATCTCGTCCTGTATCAGACCAATTCATCAGGCCGCAAGGCACCGGTCTGGCGCAGCGATGGCCGCTGGGATATCGACGAGACCATCGTTCAGATTTCGGAGAACGCCCAGGAGTTCTGCAACGGCCTGGGTACGGTCACGCGCTTTACCGTGATCGCGTTCAAGGGTGGTGAGGACACCGATCGAGGTGGCATCAACCACACGGCCTTTGCTCTACATCCTGCCGATGCTGGCGAAGCTGACGGCGCCCTGTCCGAGCCAGCCAATAGCGAAGGGCTACTCGCCCAGCTCATGCGCCACAACAACGAATTGCACCGCCAGAGCTCCGGCACCGTCGGGATGATGTTCGGTTACATGACCAACATCATCAACAGGCAGGGCGATCAGATCGACAATCTGACGAAAGAGCGCATCCGCAACGCCGAGACCATGGAGGAAATCATCTCCAAGAAACACGAGCGCGACATGGAGGTCCAGGAGCGCAGGGCCGTGCAGGGACGCCGTGACGACGCCATGGGTAAGATACTGTCGCTGTTGCCGGTCGCTATCAACAAGCTCGCCGGCAAGGAGATCGTTCGTCAGAGCGATACCCTGTTCGAGGTGACCTCGTCCGAGTTCATAAACTCGCTCAACCCGTCGCACCTCGATGCGATGCTGCAAAGCGGCGTCCTCGACAAACACCAGCTCACGCTCTTGTCCACCATGCTCGAACAGGTGCAAAAGCGCATGATCACCGTGCAGGAAAAAGCTCAGGGCGCCGACAAGGCCAAGAAGGCCGCCACCAACCAGATTGGATCGCTTGGACTGCTCACCGATCTGGTTTCACTCGGCAAGTAACCATGCGCTACCCACTCACTTTCATCATTGAAGACGGAGAACGCGCCCTCGACATCGCCGGTGGCTCCGAAAGAGTTTGCACCACCAAAAAGACCCGGCGTCCCTGGAACATGAAATCACTGGTTGTGCTCGCCGACGAGATCACCATCCTCCATCTGACGGTTCTCGACGAAAATGAAGAGGAACTGATGGAAATCGATCTCAACTTGCCCATACCCACAGCAGCCATAGGGCGCGAACTGCCGATGCCCGAGTGGCATCTTGGGGAAAACTACGCTCTGCGGCTAACCATCTTCAACGAGCTCCCGCAATACCGGAAGATCGGCCTCTACTTTATAGGTGAGCTCCAGGGCTGACAGCCTGACCTCTCCCTCGGCAAGTAAAGGGTGCTCCTGATACGCAGTCGGCCCAGGAGCGGGAGCCGCCTGAACCCCAGGCTCGATAGCCCTCGGTCTGCGTTGCCGACCACGATATCACGCCATTGACGCAACCGCTATGGAACGAAAGTTCCTAAAAAGCTCGTCAGCCATCTTGCGAATCCCCTGACACGAGCGCACGGGCTTTTACTAAAAGCCTCGCTCGCCCCTTCATTGCAGAGACTTGCGCGTGTCGTACCTGCACGTCGTTGTCACCCTTTTACCCTCTTTCCCAAGCGATCTCGTACCGATACCTTAAAAGAGCAAGCCGGTTTTCTCGATAAGTCGAGCGACCTCACCAAAACAAAAGGTATCGAAAACCCCCCTCGCGATGGGTCGCGAGATCTCTCGAAGGAGAAAAAAACCATGGCACTAGCCGTTTCACAACGAGACATCATCAACTTCAAGCAGCGCGTCGACCGCATGACCGCGAAAGCCAAGGGCATCATCGAAAAGTCGAGGCAAACGATGGACACCGTGGTAACGACCACGGAGGTCTCCGCCGCTTCGTTCCTGTTCGGTCTCGCTCAGGGCAAGTTCGGCGGCATCCAGATCGTGGGCGTGCCCGTGGATCTGCTTGCTGGTATCGGCTTGCACATCATGGCGTTCTCGGGCGTCGGCGGAAAGAAGAACGAACAGCACCTGCATGCGTTTGCAGACGGTGCGTTGGCGTCCTTCTTCAACCACCTGGGTCGCGATGTCGGTTACGCCATCCAGACGGATGACGACCGCAAGCGGATCGCGGAGGCCTCCATCAAGCGGAAGCGTGCATATGCGACGCTGCCGGGAGCGGCTGGAGAGGCCGGAAGGTACAGCTTCGGCGTGGGCGGTGAATCCGGGGGCGCAAGCCTCGCGGACGAAGAGCTCGCGCGCATGGTCGCCGCCGGTCGTTAAGCGACTGACGGGGGGCCAAGGGAGGGTCTTCCTTAATAGGAGGCCCTCCTTGGTGGGAGTGTAGGAGGCAGAGGGAACGGAACCAAAACCAAAACGGAAAAGAGAAAAAACCATGCGTGCAGACATTGTTGGAAGCTATGGCCACGAACTGGCCGGGTACGACTTCGTCGGTGATTACGACGACTACGAAATCGACGGTGGTGAAATCGTCGGTGACGACCTCCTCGGGGCCATCTACCCCGAAAAGGACATTCGCAGGAATGCCCTGGTCGCCGCCGCCGTGGCCAACCGCCGAGTCGCCGAAGGCTCGATTGTCAAGGACACCGCACCGACCAAGTCCCGGGAGTACATCCTGGGATTCGACTCGACCGCGGTGCCCGGGTCAACATCGGCCAACATCACGAAGCGTCCCCAGGTCCTGTTCCGGCCGGAGCGGGTCATCATCCCATCAGCAGTCGGTGTCGACTTTCAAGTTGTGGACATCAAGATCGGCAAGAACTCGCAGTTCACCGCGTCCGGTGAAGTTCCCGCCGTTGTGTTCGCCGAAACCTCGTTCGGCGTGCGCCTGAAGATGGACACCGCTCAGGTGTCGATGGATGTGACCATCTCGGTCCGCAACACCAATGCGGCCCAGCGCAACTTCACGGCGGCCATCATCGGCCCGGCGGTGGAGTAGCGTCCGAAAAAGTTGAGAGGGGGTCTTGCGCCCGGTGGGGGTTTCCGAAAGGGATCTCCCACCGGGTGGGGACTTTCAAAAAAATTTTCCCCCCGCTGACGAAACCAAAGACGGAGAGACGACATGGCAGATGCTAGCTACGAACGCGAACACATGGCGCTTCATGCCGCGGGCTACATCAATGGCGCCGGTACGACCGTCCTGACACTCGGCTGCCAGATGACCCGCATCGCTGAAGGTCATTATGGCATGTTGCTCGATGCCTCCGAAGGTGTCGTCAACGACGAAAGTTTCACCATGGTCCAGTGCAAAGGCACGGTCTCGGCCGGTGCCGTCGTGCAGGACCTATCGAACGTCGACAAGCGGATCAGGGTCACCGATAACAATGCATCCGAAGTCGACACTGATATCGAGGTTCAGCTCTACAAGAGCGTGACGAGGTAACCCACCATGGCTGAAGCTTCATACAACCGTCAACATCTCGCGACCCACGCCGCGGGATTCATTAACGGCGCCGGCACCACCCAGATAACATTCGGTTGCCAGATGACCCGGCTCTCACAGGGACACTACGCCCTGCTGCTCGGAGCCGATGTCGGCCTGGTCGACGACGACTCCTTCACTCAGGTGACAGTCAAGGGTGACGGCACCGGCGACTCCATCGGCGCCAACGCCACCGTCAACGACGTGTCCAATGTCCAGAAGGACATCTTCGTCCGGTCGCTCTCAAGCCTGGCCGACCTGGACATCGAAGTCATCGTCTGGAAATCCGTCACCCAGGGGTAAAGGAACCACCATGACGCGCAAAAGCTATCAACGTCAGCACCTGGCCCTCTGGGCCGCGGGGTTCATCAACGCCGCGGGCACCACCGCAATCGCCTTCGGTGCCGAGATGACCAGGGTTGCGGTCGGTCACTACGGCCTGCTTCTCACCAACAACAACGATCTCGCGGACATCCCGGAGACCTTCTCGCTCGTCCAGGCCAAACAATCCACCGAGGCCCGTTGGGCAGTGGTCAACGATGATACCGCTCCCTTCAAATCCATCCGTGTTTTCAACGAGTCCGTTGCCGCGGACGCAGACATCGAAATCAAAGTGTTTCGCTCGGTTCTTCCGAATCTGTAAATGACCCTCTGTCAGAAAAAGGAGCAGCAGAAATGACATTCGCATCATACGAACGTGAGCACCTGGCGCTTTACGCCGCCGGCTTCATCAACGGAGCTGGCACAACCAGCGCCTCCTTCGGATGTCAGTTGACCCGCCTCGGAGTCGGCGTCTATGCCGCCGTCTTCGGAGCAGATGACGGCCTGGTGAACGATCAATCGTACACCTTCGTCACACCGAAGGGACCGACGACCGCACTGGGGCCAAACATCATAGTCGAGGACACGTCCAACCTGGTCAAGACCATCTTCGCTCGCGGCATCACCGTGCAAGCGCTGGGAACCCTGGTCATGGCAGATGTGGACACCGACCTCGAAATCGCCATCTACCGGACCGTCCAATCCGGAGCATAAAACTTCATACCGCTCCGCGCATAAGTGCGAATGGAGGCGGCACCCTGTCTCCCCTGCATGAGTGCAGTAGGAGCGGCTTTTCCCGAAAGGAAAGAAATGCCGCCCTCCATCTCGCTCGCCATGATCGCAAGAGATCGAGAAATCGAGCTCGCCCGATGCCTGGAAGCCGTGGCCCCTCACGTCGACGAAATCATCCTCGTCGATGCGGGGGGTTCGGTCGATCGCACACCCGAAGTTGCCCGCAAGTTCGGGGCTCAGGTAATCGAGTTCAATCCGAAAACCCACCCCGAAGCCTTCTACCTCGATACCGAAGAGCATTTTGCCAAATACCAGATCCCAGGACCCTTCTCGGGCAAATGGGGTCTCGGTGACTTCGCGGCGCCACGCAACCTGTCGTTTTCGCTCTGCACCAAGGACTACATCCTGTGGCTCGATTCCGATGACCTGATCCAGAACCCGGAGAAACTCCGCTTCACCATCGAGAAGATGGAGGAGAAGGGAACCGATGCGGTCTTCATGTACTACGAGTACGACTTCGACGAGCAGGGCCGCTGTATCACCAAGCAGGTCCGCGAGCGCATCATCCGGCGAGCAGCCTTCGAGGACGGCCGCATCAAATGGCGCCAGCCCATTCACGAACACCTGCACGGCGCCGGCCTGAAGAACGGCCTGCTGTTCGACAACATCCACATCAGGCACGAACACACCAACCAGGGTGCCACCGTCACCAAGGCCGGCGATCTGACTATCCATACGATCCACCGCGATCAGGTTCACTACCGCAATCTTAAGTGCCTCTACCTCGAAAAGGAGCGCTGCGAGCGAGAAGGCGAAGACATGACCTTCCGACTCGACTTCTACTTCGGCTCCGAACTGCGGGCCATCAATCCAGAGGAAGCGATTGTTCACCTGGAGCGATACATCAAGAATGCCAACTGGGAGGAAGAGCGCGCTCAGGCACGCTTCTACATCGGCCATCTCCGTGAAATGCAAATGCGTTCGGAAGAGGCCTGGAACTACTACGCCGGGGCCACCTACGACTTCCCCGAAAACGCGATGCCATTCTTTGGATTGGCCCGGATCTCATTTCTGCGTGGCGAGTGGAAAAAGGTCATCGATTTTTCCGAAAAAGGCTGGGAACAGGCCGGGCAAGACATCCGCAAACCCACCCTGGTGCAAAACCCACTCGAATGGCAGTACCGCGCCCACCTGTGCTACAGCCGCGCCCTGATCGAAGTTGATCGGCTCGACGATGCCCAACGCTCTTGTGACACGGGCCTCGCCATGCAGCCCGAATGCCGCTTCCTGAACGAACACAAGGCAATGATCGCCGACCGTAGGAAGGAAGCAGCATGAGTAGCTCTGATACCAATCAGCTCAACGTGCCGAGCAACGCGCCGGTCGACAAGCGCAAGACTCCCAATGAGAACCCCACGTTCGATACCGATTCCAAGGATGTGACCTTCGGAGCTTCCGGCGGCGCACCTGTCAATTCTGGCGGCTGAAACAACGAGAAGGAAAGACGAAATGCCTGCTGAAATCTACACACAACGCGAAATGATGGGCCAGTCGAGAAGGCCTCCACAGGGTGGCAACCAGTCTCCCGCTGCCCGACTCTCCGAAATGCAACAGCTCGCCAGAAGAAAACCCCCTATGACCATGGAAGAGGCTCTGCGCTTTATCCGAAACCAGAGAAAGACGCGCATCCCAAGACAGGGCGGAATCCCTGGCCAGACCGCAAGGCCCTTCAGAGCCGTCAAAGCACCCCCCACGGGCCGTATTCCCACCTTCAAGCCCGATATCGCAGCACCAAGAAACGGGAAAACCGCCATACGGGGGCAAATTAGCAAGATCCCCGAAATGCTCGTGACTCGCACTATCAACCAACTCCTCTTTCTCTTCACCGGGCAGCCCCGACTGGCAAGAATTCTACAAGCCAAGCCACAGGTCAAAAAAATCCGGATCGAGATCATCAATCGCGCCATCGCGCGCGTGCAGAAAAAACAATTCCCCGCGATCACGCCACAAGACGTGAACGCGCTGTACAAGGCCGTTTCGTAAAAGGAGCCATCAAATGGGCGCAGCAATGCTTCTGGGTCTCGGCCTCGTGCTGATCATGGCGCTCGGGCGTGGTGGGAAAGCCGCCCCCGCGGTCAAGAAGCGCGAAGAGCTCCCCGAGCTCGATGTCACGCCTTACGAGTATGCACTGAGGAGAGAAGACGGTGTCCCCGGTGTAGGCGTTCCCGGCGTCCCTGGAGACATGCCAGGAGTTCCCGGCGTCCCCGGCGTCCCCGGCGTCCCCGGTATCCCTGAAGGCATCCCCGGAGAGCCCGGCTATCCCGGCGGCTATCCTGGCATCCCTGGCACTTCAGATCAGGCCCTCGCCGACGCTCGCGAAGCCTCCGTCAGAGCAGAAATGGCCGAAAGAGAAGCCGCAAACGCCGCCGCAGCCCGCTACGCTGCCGAAAATGAAATAGCCGCGGCCCGTGAAGCAGGACAGGCCGAAGCTGGAGCCGCCAGAGACGCCGCAGCAGCAGCACAAGCCGCCGCCGACGAAGCCGCAGGACGCGAAGCCGCCGCCCTAGCTGCCGCCGACGATCTACGCCGTCAACGAGGCGACTACGAAGCCGCGGCACAGGAA
>SDBV01003442.1_pt1 | contig 23326 bp, 17 predicted proteins | sample 2277081 | NCBI WGS metagenome assembly SDBV01 (sample SAMN10402039, study PRJNA504765) | marine sediment metagenome | isolation source: marine sediment core GS10_PC15, 223 cmbsf | place: Arctic Ocean: Southern Knipovich Ridge | collected 2010 | reverse complement strand
GTCCCAACCAGAACAGCTACAACCCCTCGTCGGCCTACATTCACTATGACACTCACTTTTTCAACAGCTCCCCTGTCCCTTTTCTTGCGGCCCCTGGCCAAAAGTGCTACAGGTTTAACGAATGCCCCTATCTGGGTTGAATCTTAGTTCAATGTGGCACGCGTGCCCGCGCGGCTCACGGCCATCACCGGCATGCACGAAACACCAGAACCAAGCCTTGCATTTTGAATACAATGTATGTTATTATAAGCGCAGAAAAAAGGAAAGTCAAGTTCTTTCTGAATAAAACTGTCTCCGAGGAAAGACTGGGAGACGCAGACTTTCGGCGAGGGAACCGTTTTCGTCTCGTCCGCCACTGCGAGCCGGCTTACAAACGGGACATGATGTGGCATAATATCCTCCTAAGAGAAGGGAATAACCGATGAATTCCAGAGTCACATTGCCCACCGTCTTCGTGTTGATGTTGATCGCTGTGTTTATGCCGCTAGCGTGCGCGGGCACGGGAACCAATCCGGGCGATAAATGGGTGCAGGCAACACCGGGGTCTCAACAGAACGGCGCCGCGATCCGCGATCCGGTCATGGAGGGCGAACGGAGCGTCTGGCAGCCAGTCTCGGTCTCATTCCGCGGGCCGGAAGCCGATGAGATGGGCAAGGCCCCGAATCCGTTTCTCGACTACCGGCTGCAGGTTTCGTTCACCGGTCCATCCGGACAGGCATACGACGTTCCTGGGTATTTTGATGGCGATGGCCGCCGAGGGGGATTCGGCGATGTATGGCGAGTGAGGTTTACACCCGATGAAGCGGGCGCCTGGTCCTTCAAGGCTTCCTTCCGGAAAGGCAAAGATGTGGCCGTGTCGCTGGATCCATCGGCCGGCGAGGCGGTTGCACCGGATGGACAGTCCGCACGCTTCGTGATCGCCAAACGTGATGTGAACGCTCGAGGCTTCCTCGATAAGGGAAGACTCGTCTACGTACCCGGCAAGTTCTACTTGAAGACGCTGGGCGATAATCGTTACTGGCTCAAAGGCGGCTGCGATAGCCCGGAGAACTTTCTCGCCTACTCGGGCTTCGACAATACCTCGCCTAACCCCGATAATCCGGATTGGTTTCACGACTATGACCGGCACAAGCAACATTGGCTGCCTGGCGACCCCGACTGGGGCGGCGGGCAAGGCAAGGGAATCATTGGCGCGATCAACTATCTTGCATCGCAACACGTCAATTCGATCTACTTCATGCCTATGAACATCGGCGGCGACGGCCAGGATGTGTGGCCCTTCGCGGGCCAGATCAATCGCCGTGGAAATAAGAATAACGACAACCTGCACTATGACATCGGCAAGTTATACCAATGGGAAAAGGTTTTCGCGCACGCGCAGCGAAAAGGTCTGATGCTGCATTGTGTCTTCAACGAAAGGGAGCTCCCAAACAAACAGGAACTTGACGGCACCGAGCTGGGCGTTGAGCGAAAGCTTTATTACCGCGAAATAATCGCCCGGTTTGGCCACCACAATGCTTTGGTTTGGAACCTTTCGGAAGAATATGAGGCCGGCAGAGGAAAGAGCGGCCCTTTCCATCCGGATCAGATCAAGCAGTTTGCCGAATACGTGAAGGCGATCGATCCCTACGATCATCCGCTGACGGTACACAACGCCTGGCGAAGCGCGGACGATCCGTTCTATGGCGACAAGCGTTTTGATCTGACGTCGCTGCAAGACCATCCCGAATTGAACCGCAGGCACGGCGAGGCCGATGCCCCCTGGTACGGCGAGCGCGTTGAACGGGTCAGGAAGTATTCACTTCGCGCAGGGCGCCCCTTGCCCGTGATGATGGACGAGTTGTGTCACGTGATGCGCGTTGATGATGAGCAGCACGACTTGGAGCGGTTGTTCAAGAGCAGCGGTCAGACCTGGGCCCGTAAGCACGTGATCTACCCGGTCTTTTTCTCAGGGGGCCAGATAGAGCACATCCTGGATGACTTGTTGGCCACAGACGACTTTGCGCCCTACGAGAACCTCTGGCGCTACACGTTTTACGCGCGGAAGTTTCTGGAAGAGCACACGCCGTTCTGGGACATGCAGCCGATGGACGAACTGCTGACCGGAGAAGCAGCCGGCTTTGGCGAAGGTGGCCAGGTATTCGCCAAGCCAGGCGAAGTCTACGCGATCCATTTACCCAAAGCCAATCCGAGCGGCGTGCTTGACCTGAGAACCGGGCGAGGCGAGTTCGAGATGCGCTGGTACGATCCTCGCTCAGGCGAGTTTGCCTCTCCCCCCAAGAAGATTTCCGGCGGGCATAAAGTCCCTCTGGGGATTCCTCCGCGCGATATCGATGAGGACTGGGTTGTCCTAATCAAGGCCGTCAGGGCCGGGAACAATCCAAGCTCTCCCACCGGCCCTTAAGTCACGGCATAGGCTGTCAACGTACGCGTTCACGGGGGCGTATCGAGTCGAGTGGATCAATCCTGCCAACGGAGGTCGTCGAGGGAGACGGTCTCGCCGGTAGTTGCGGGCAGGCTTTCGTAGAGCGGGCCGCTGGTCAGCGGACGCAATTCGCCATCGGCTGAACGCGGCGGTGTGGGGCCTGAGGTCCCTTTGGGGCTGTCCCAGAGCGCCCGCAGGCTGCCGGGCGTGGTGTAGAGAATCCGGCGTCCGGTTTGCGGATCGCCGGTGTCCGGGTTGAAGAACTCGAGGGAAGCGGTGGGCGGCGAAGCGGTGGCATCGACGGTGATCATGCCAAAGCCGCGGGTGGTTCCCTCGGCCTTTGGATCGCTGTTCCAGAGTTGCGCCGCCATCCACTCGCGCAGGTCATAGCCGCCCCAGGATTCGCCTGGGCGCACGCCGATTTTGCAGTGGTGCTGATCTCCACCGAGCAGGATGCAGCCGGTGATGCGCCGCTTTGCCATCCATGCCGTGAGGAGGTCGTATTCGTAGGTGTAGCGGTGGTTCCATGCTTCGACGCCGCCGCAGTTCCAACTGCTGCCCGAGACGGGAAACTTGAACGGCGCCGTGGATTCGTCCAGGGCGTCAAGCAGCCAGGCGCGCTGTTCCGCGCCAAGCATGGTTTTGTCAGGGCCGTCGGGGTCGTCGTCCGGGGAGCGGTGGTAGCGCACGTCGAGGAGAAAGAAGTCGCAGGGCCCGACGGAAAAACGCGTCCAGATGCCGGGTGTGCGCACCGCTTCCGGGGGGGGATTGGCCCATATTTCGTTGAAGGTTTTCAGGGAACTTTCCTTGCCGGGCTGGGTGCGGTCCGAGTTATTGACGCCATAATCATGGTCGTCCCATATCGCGTAGATGGGGGTGGTTGCCGCGAAGCTCCGGAAGAGCGGGTCGGCACGGAATTCCAGATACATTGGCCGTTGCTTTTCCGGATCGGTGGTGTTCGAATAAATATTGTCGCCCATTAAGATGAAGAGGTCGGGATTCTTGGCCGCGGCCGTGGCCCAAATCTTTTGCGGGGAGGGCGTACCCTTGGGCAAGGAGTGGCCGAAGCCGATGCGGACGATGCCCGGATCGCCTGGTGGCGGGAACGTGGTAAATTCCTGGCGCACCGCTGGGGCTTGTGGAACGCCGTCGAGCAGCACTTGGTAGCCGTAGGCCGTCTTTGGCGACAGTCCAGTAAGCAATGCTTCGCCGCAGAAGTTGTCGTCTTCCGTCAGGGACACTTTGTTGGAGGTTCCGGCGGCGCCGCCGTTTACCCGCCGCGCCTGAATGGACAGCGAGCATGGCCCGGAAGCGCGCACCCATACAAGCGCGCTGGCGTCCGTCGTATGTCCGATCATGGGCCCGTGGGTTAGTTCCACGGCGTATAGCGCATGGCTCGAGGCAAGCACGGACAGAAGCAGGATGAGGCACCGTGTGAACGGCCGCTCCCTGGCCGTCCCGTGGTTATCATTTCGTAGATGGGACGGCGTTCTTGCATCCCGTGGGTTTTTCATCGACATGTGTGCATTAAGCCTCCCATGTCATTCCTTCCGTTATTTTGCGAAACTGGATTCCTCGGCCATCCAATCCAGTGTTGCGAGCATCGAGAGTAGTTGCAGCCGCACTTGCAGCTCCGGCGGCGTCACCGGGTTGTTGTTATGTACCTCCGTCGTCATAGCCACCATGCGCACGTAAATCGGGCGCCACACCTTGCTTAAAAACGCTTTCTGCCTGCGTGCTTCGTCCGCATCGTAATTGTAACCTATCATCGGTTTCTCGCTTGCGCGCACACCGTCCACTTTGCGCCACCGCGCTAAAATCGCGTTGCCCAGCGCCACATCCAGGTCTTGCAGCTTAACGGGTAATTCGTCGTGAACAGTCGAGAGATTCGTCTTGCAAGTCAGATCCGAGTTCAGAAACTCCGTTTGATGCAGGCTCATCCACACATCGTAATGAAATTCCTCATCCAGCGCAAAGAACGACTTAAAAGACATCGCCCGTGTGTCGCGATTGGGCTCCACGTAAGTGTATTCGTCAATCTGCTCATACGCAATGCCCACCCTCCTGGGAAACGTCACTTCGCGTGCGTCCCAAGCGGCCACGCGCGGAAACTGCTCTCCTTTTGTTGTTCCGGATTCACCGAACATCACGCGTTTGAACTGCTTGTTCGTCATCAGCGAACCGTCCCAGAATTTGACCGGCGCCCGCTGGCTTCCTCCCGGGTTCGTGTCCGGCACGAGCGTAATCACGAAATGCTTGAGTGCCCAATCCCGCCAAGCGGCGTAGGGTGCCCCATATTCGCCGTCGTCGGCCAGAATCCGTGCCAACGCCATGATTGCGGCCACGCCCGCCGGCTCGTGGGCGTGCGGGCGCGACACAAAGAGCCGCCGCTTTGGCGCTGCTTCCAGGTTCGCGAAAGTCAGCGCATAGACACTTCGACCCATGTACTGCTTAAAGCGGTCTACCCGCAGGTACGGCCGGTTCAGTCCCTCCAATACTTTCACGAGTTTATCGACCTCGTCCGGCGTGACAGAACAATCGTCCACCGCCAAGGATGGAAGCGAAATAGGCGGCGCCACCGGGACAGCCGGGCCCGCAGTCTCCGCGCCAACGGCTATGGTCGCGAGCATCGTGACGGTGAAGATCGCTGCTATCATAACTCTGTTCATGCTTACTCTCCTTAAAACTCGGTTACCTGCCGTCAGCACAATGCTGACACGCTCAGGTTTCATCAATTCCAAACACCACTTCTAAAAGCCTCTGGCGTCGTTAGGAACGCCGGTACCGACAAAGCTGCCGGCATGGCTGAAAAACACAAGCGGTGCCGGTTTGTCCAGTTTGGCTGGCCACATGTCGAATGCGTTCCGCGCATGCGTCCCATATTTGATGTCTTTATGTGCCGGAACATTGTGCTCTTGGGCCACGCAGGGCGCAGTAATGAGCAAAGCTACGCCTAAAACGATGTTCTTCCATCTCATTTTCTTTTCAACATTCATTCTGATTCACTCCTTCGTTGCACAACTTCAATCGCGGATTGCATCAACGACCAGTTCAAGCGTTTGGCGAATGGCCGTTTGCTTGTCAACAGATTCTTTCCAGCCCTTTCGAACGGCCGTTTCGCGAAGCGCAGCCGGATGCGGGGCGAGACCGGTGTCGTTCTTGCTGTACTGGCTGTCCCTTCCTCCCAGTTTCCATACAACAAGATCCAGGGACGGAACCACATACAAGACGTGCCCGCCGGAACCTGTTTTCCAAAAGGCATCGCGCGGCAATTCGGGAATATCACCTTCCGTGTTTACGTTGAACTGCAGGCTGTACGGGAAGTGGGGGTTGAAGGGGGATTGGCGTCCACAGCGGCGCACATAGGCGGCGGGGACGAGTTGCCGGCCGTCCCATTGGCCCTCCTGCAACAGCAAGTATCCAAAACGCAGCATGTCGGTGGCCCGCAAGGCGATGCCGCCCCCGCCGGGTGTGTGCGCGAGTTCCGCTTGCTTGTAGCCGTAACCCCAGCGCCCCCAGCCCAGCGGCCCCGCCAGCCGTTGCTCCACGTACTCCTGCAACTCCATGCCGGTGACGTGCCGCAGCATGATTGACGCCAGATGGATGCTGGCCGTGGCGTACGAATAGCCGCCGCCCGGATCGCACCAGAGCGTTTTCGTACTATGCGTGTGGCCGTGGTACCTAACGTCTTTGAGGCCCAGTGTGTTCTCGTCAACCATCGCACGCCACCCGTCCGGACCGGGGGGATCAAGTGTGACCTCTTTGCCGTGAACACTTCCTGGGTTATTGCCACGAATCCCCGCGGAGAAGGCAAGAAGTTGGCCGAGTTCAATATCGCTCATGCGCGGATCCGTCAGCGGAAATGCCTCCGGAGGGAAATACCGGGGCGTGAATATCTTCTGGTGCAAGCCCTCTGGGAACAAATCAGGCCGCTCTTCCATGAGAATCCCTACTGCAATGCTGGTGACACTCTTCGTGCAAGACTGCAGATTGGGCGTGGCCTCGCGATGGCCGAGCCCAAAGTAGCGTTCGTAGGCCAGCCATCCTCGACGAAGCACCATCAGGCCGCCGTTCTTGGTGCTGCCCTGTATAAGTTTAAAGGCTTCGTCCAGTTTATTAGTGTCCAGACCGGCAATGCGACGAATCTCCTCCGGCGAATCGAGCTTGCGCCATCCTCCTTGCGAATCGGGGGGTGGGAAGTACAAGTCGTCTCCCTGGTTGCCTCCTGCGCGGTTGGAATCTTCTGAGTCGACAGCGCTGTTCTTCGACACCAAAGTTTGAGCGTGGCACGTTTGCACAGCTATCAAAATCAAAAAAACAACCAGTACACGGACGATTTGGATTCTCATGTCAATTTGCCTTTCCGGTCATGATGATCTTTATGGACACCCAGATCTAAAAGTTCGATATCATTTCCAGCAGTGTATCAATAATGGCCCTATCCCCACCTTTCATAATGCGGCTGTTGCGCACTTCCATGCCGCCCTTCGGGCGAATTTCATCAGTGGGCACATACCCGGTGTAACCGTTGCAGTTGGAGATAAACAGAGTGTGGCGGTAGGGAGACTGGTCTTTGACCGCCATGCCGATCTGGCAAACGATTTCTCCGGAAGCCCCGGTGAACACCACGTTGCCCACCTTCAGGGCGCTCATGCGCAGGCTTACATCCGGTGCAGGCACATCATACGATTTATATTCTTTGCCCGGTAACCTGACATCCCGCTGGGTAGCGATCACAGGTCCCTGGGAGAAATACTTAATATCTTTTGCCACGCGAACGACTTCCTCACCCGCCATGATCCCCAGTACCTCTATTTCTCCGTTCGTGGTTCCAAATCCCTTGTCTGAATGATAAATGGGATTGACGTTTGCGGATGCGCCCGCCAGGAAGGGCGCGACGACGTCATCGCCCCACTGTTCTTCAACATAGAGGGAAGCGAGGCCACACCAGTCACCGGAGATGAGATAATTCTTCGAACCCGTCGCGGTTCCATGGACGCCCCCCTCGAATAAAATCGCGAGCGTCTTTCCCGCCAAAGATTCAACGCGGACAACCGGCAGGCTCCGGTCCACCGGCCCTTCAGGATTCTGCCCCAGGAATGTTTCTCCGCTGACAGACCGGGCACGCCGGTTGACGCCGATATGCAAGGCGCCACTCCCGAAACCGACCCGCGCCGGCTCCAGCTTTCGCAGGGCTTCTCCAACCGCTGTAACGATATGATCATATAATTCCTGTGTGAATCGCTTCGTCACCTCGGACGGTCCGTCCTTGAAATCCTCATACCAGGACGGTTTCTCCTTTAATCCTTCATAAAACCAGGGCGGACTTATGGTGCGCGGAGCCCCATGCGTGTGCGTAGCACATAGCATAATATGTTCTGCCGGAAGACCATATTCCTTTCTGAGGCGCTTCAGAACCTTGTCTCGAAATTCATCGCCGATATTACAAATATCCAGTGTTACAATGACCGCCTGCACACCGTCGGATTCGAATACCACCGCCCGCGCAAAGATATCATCGTGTACACCTGTTGAAAATCCTAATCGAACGCCGTAGCCCTCCATCTGCACGGGATAGTCCGGTGTAATCTTTACCTTGGCCGCTCCGGCGCGCAGTGGTGTCCCCGCTATCACTGTTGAAGGATTGATGCCCCACAAACAACCGATCACCGTCAGAATACTCATGCACCTGATAATTGTTAGCTTCATATTCCCTACTCCTTTTGGATTGAAAAATGTTATTTTAACGCTTACTTGTATATAATCAGACCCTTAAAAAGATCCGCTTCTTGTAGAGAAAATACAGAAACCACAACTTCACCAGAATCACGCAAAGGACAAAAAAGACTGGTTCCAAAACGCCCATGTGGCCCATTATGCCCCGAACGAAAATCCTTGCGATAATGCCGAAATTAAATTGGCTTTGCACCAAATAGATGGTGATTGCATTCAGCCCGATCAGTATAAAGGGAAACGCCCACTTCGAATACCCGCGTACGTCAATAACGTAATAAAAAACAGCGAAAAATACAAGACTCCAACCGTTTGAATAAAGCATATAGGATGCGCTCCAGAGAGCACGATTCATCGGATAAATCATCCCCCACAGCCCACCCACAATCAGGCAAATTACTCCGGCAGCCAGGATCATCACTGTTTTCCTGTGCGGTGAATGCGCGTGTTTGCGCAGATAATGCCCACACAGGGCGCCAAATGTGGTGGCCGTCGTACAGGGGAGGGTCGTAATGACTCCCAAGTAATCACCGTGTCCATAGCCATGCATTCTTCCGAATATCAGCATCCGATCCAGATATCCCGCTAAATTCCCGGCGGGTGTCAGCACCCCGGCGCCCACTCCGGGAACGGGAACCAAGGTCATAACCGCCCAGTCGAAAAGCAGTAAACCGAGGGACCACGCTATCACCCCGCGCACTCTGTTCGTAAGGAATATGATGCCGCCAATACAATAACATAGGGCAATGCGCTGCAAAGTCCCTCCCCAAATACGAAGTTCAGAGAAATTAAATTCCAGCAGATCATTCATTATTAATCCAAATATAAATAACAAAACCGTTCGGCGGATAATTTGTAGGAATAAATCTTTCCGACGCGCTCCCTTTTCTATACGCTTGCCAATGGAATAGGTCATGCTGATTCCGACAATAAACATGAACATCGGCGCAATCAGATCCCAGAATGTAAAGCCTTCCCATTTGGAATGGCGAAACTGGCTAGCGATTCCACTCGTAAAAGAATTGTCGTACAGAACAGCAATTGCAAGAATCAACTCTTTGCCCTTGAGCAGCCAAAACATAGTAAAACCCCGGATGGCATCTATCGATAATATTCGGCCTTCCGGTACACCTTTTAGCAAATTCGACATCGGCTTCCCCCCCCACGACACCTCCTAAGAAAACGGGCGGTTGCTCGCAATGCTGCAGTCGCCTTTTTCTGGCAATTCCCACTATCAGGACTTGCAGAGGACTTTGACCTCATAAGAACTGTGCCATGCCTGGCACACAATATGCCAACCGCCGAACAATCATCCGGCGGCTGGCAATGACCCCTTCCTACAGGGAAGGAGGAGTGAAGGCTATTTACTTCTTCCTCAGGAACATCGAGCCGCCAAGTGCACACGCCGCAGCTAGAAGACCAAGGCCGATCGCGCCGGTGACAGGCATGCCAGCTACCGGCACACCGTCACTTCCGGAACCGCCGCCACTGCCGAAGGTCAGGTTGCTGACCACGGCCGTGCCGGTACCTGGGTTGAGGCCGATCCTGGCAGCAATGTTGTTGAGTTGAGTTGCGTTCGCCCGGAAGGCGTAATCCGTGGCGATTTCCGTCTCGGAGCCTCCGTCCGGCGTCACCCACACCGAATAGGTCTGGGCGGCCACGTCGACGCCCAGCTTGAAGTGATAATTCGTGTCCGCGACGTACACCACAGTGGAGGCCACATACGAACCGCCGTTGCGCACTCTGATGAAACCTCCATTATGGAACTGGACAATCGTTCCCAGATTGCCATAAGCAGAGGCCGCGCCATCGGAGAAACCAACTGCGGCGTCGATCGGGGTTTGGGAAACGGTTACGTCGAATTCCGCGCTGAAGGTACCCGTCTTGACGTCGAAGGGGCTGTTGACCCAGACATTATCAGGAAGAGCGGTGAGAACGTCATTACCACCACCACCAGCCACGTAGCTCAGAGTAACTTTTCCGGCGGTGCTGGAGTCAAGTGTCCAACCCGCGGGCAAGCTCGTCGCGGCTACAATGCCGCTCAGGGATGTATAAGCTTCGGTCAGGGTGCCAGCGTAGGTAATCAGATCCCAGGAATTGTCAGCGCCGGTATACCCAGCAGTATCGACTTCGATTGTGCCGCCGCACCAGTATGAAGAACCCGCTCCGAGTTGGGCGATGGTGCTGAACCCGGTGGCGTCGGCTTCGAAGCGTAGTACGGAAAGAGGGCTGGACGTCAAAAAGGCGCCACCGCATGTCGCAGTGACGTTGCTGCCGATGAGGGTGAGTTCCCCAATGGCCGGGTTTTCGGCGTAGACGCCGGTCGGCGAATTGCCGGCGACCCTAAGGTTACCACTGGCTGTCATCGTCGCCGAACCGCTGAGCGTGACTTCGCCGTGTCCTGCGCCTGGATACTTCGCGCCGTCGGTGTAACCGATCTGGATGTTGGTGCCGACGTCGAGTGTTGCGCTGTCTTTGATGTCCACGGTAACCAGGGCGGATGTTTGCGGCGCACCGGGCTCGAGCCAGCCCGAAAGTGTTAGACTGTCGGTACCGTCCAGCGTCAACGAGCTGGGACCGTCAAACCAGTATGCCTTAGCTGAGAACGCGCCGTCGAGTGTAACGTTTCCTCCCTGAACGCGTGCGTTACCCGTTGGTGGCCATGCGCTTGGCGGGGTTGCGCCCACAGCCGTATAGTTTGCTTGGACGGAGATGTCGCCATCGTTGCCGTTCCACAGCCAACCGTTGGGGATACCGGTAACGACATTGAGCGTGACGGGGGAACCTGTCAAGAAGTCAATGCCTGCCGCGGGATTGGTATTGCGCACACTACCAGTGGGGAAGACCCAGTCCGTTAACGTTCCCGTTGGGACGAACGATGTGAAGCCGGCGGCTATCATATCGCTTTCAGCTTGGGCTTGCGTTTTACCGCTTACGTTGGGAACGGAGGTGCTGTTTGCTTCTCCCCAGCCGATCCCGAAGAGGCGCGGGCGGCTCTGGTTCCCGCCGGTCGCCGCAACATAGAGGCCGCCGCCATCAGGGCTGAAACCGCCGGGCAGCGCCGAGAACGATGCCGGTACTGTCAGGCTCACTTCGTTCGTGCCGTCGGTATCGTTCATCGTGGCCGTTTCCGATCCCGAAAGCAATCCCCAGCCTAGGCTCCCGGAAAGGATCACCTCGGCGGTGTCAGCGGCGTAGGTTTTCGCTTGAGACATGTACCAATCCGTTCCCTGGCGAAGCAGGAGATGGATGGTGCTTGAGTCGCTGGTGTTAACGTCAATCTTGAGGTAGATCGCGTTGAAAGTGGTGATCGCCGTGAAATGCGTGTGGACATACGAGCCCACGAGATCTTGGGCGTCATCGTTCGTGTCAAAGCGCAGGCCGCCGGCGCTTCGACCCTGGATGCGCCGGCCGTTGACCACTTTGCCCATCCACGTAAGGCCAGCGTTGACGGTCGTCCTGGCGTTATTACTGACGACCTGATTCGAGCTAAACAGGAAGTCTTCAAAAACCCCTCCCTGCGCCTGAGCCCCAGCCGTTACTATAAGCGTGAGCGTCACGGCGAAAATCGCTACTATCATTAATCTGTTTATCATTTGCTGTCTCCTTCTTTCTGTTTTTTTACACAACCTACCGAAGCCAATTACAACTTTCACAAACCGTCGGGGTTCGGCCCCGCTCGGTAACCACTGCCAACTTGGGACAAACAATGAATTGCGTTCAAGTGCTCGTCTCCAAGTGTCCGACATATTATCCAGATCTTTAGTACGATGTCCGGAAGATTCTTAAGAAATTGTCATCTTGAAAAGTAGGCCGAACTACTCAGGTTCGCTCTGCTTTCCTCATCTATGGAAAATCACGGTCGATTCAAATCTTACTTGAACGTGGCATACGCGCCCGCGCGGCTCACGGCCATGAACTTATATGGGCTGATAGGCCTCGAAGGTGAAATCGTCGGGCCCGGGCCTGTGCCTACGGTCGCCACCGGTCCCGAAACCGTTTCTGCCGCAGTAGAAGGTCATCGGAAACTTGCCCGGATACTTGATGAACTCTACGTGCCCGTCCATGAACAGGACATTGCTGCCGCCGGGAATGTGGTTGAAGAGCGAGATTCTATCATCGAAGGATTTGCCCGAAGAGTTAAGGGTGGTGGCAAAGTTGTCGACATAGATGGCGATGCCGCTTTGCGCTTGAGCGGAGCCGGCCGGGTTGTTTATGTCGGTGATGAAGAAGCGCTCGATGCCCTCCCTGAGCCGGTAGAGGACTGGGCCTCCGTTCGAGCCTCGGCAGTATACCGGCGGCTGGTCGGGGTTGTCGCCGCTGTAGCTGGTATGTTCATTATTGTACTGATTGTAGAACTCCAGGTTGATGTCGGCATCGTAGTCGCAGAAACCGTGGCGCGCCGTCGTCCCGCATACGTTATCGCGGTGCTGGCGCCAGCCAACCACGAGTCCGCGCCGTGAATGGTCGTCGATGGTCGCCCAGGCCGCGTAGCTGTACGAATACATGCGGTTGAGCACGTCCAATTGCGCCCAGCGTTTTGCACTGGGATCCGTCATCAACGGCCCGGCCCCACCTTTCAGGAAGGGGGTGAAGATGCCGTCCGGGTCCCCCGCACTCGCGGCGTCAAGAACCTCTTGAACCTCCTGGCCCGAGACAACGGCGTCCGACGGGCAGACAAGGATCTTCACGTCGGTCAAGTACTCTGGATAGAGCGCGTAGACGTCAAGCTCGTCCTTGTTCCACGTGATACGGCTCATCGCGGGGAACTTGCCGCCCGCCTCGTTCGCGTACATCTTGAACACAATGCCCATCTGCTTGAGGTTGTTCGCGCAACTTGCACGCCGCGCCGCCTCACGCGCTCTGGCAAGCGCTGGCAACAGAATCGCCGCCAGGATGCCGATGATGGCAATGACCACCAACAATTCAATCAATGTGAATCCTTTTGTTTTCATCTTTCTACTCCCTGTTGTGATTGTCCGCTCAATTGGACAATCTCTCTATAATGGCGCCGTGCAGTGAACGGCGGTACACACTCCTCAAAGCTCTGCCCTCAGGCAGCCAGAGCTAGGGAAGATAAAAGTCTTGCCAGAACTTAGGATTCGTTGCCATGTGTCCCGGGGTGGTTTGGGCATTGCCGCTGATGGTCATGACCGCCATGCCGTGGGTTACCGGATACTTCCCTGGGTACTTGAGAAACTCCACGTGACCGTCCATATACAGCACATTGCACCCGCCGGGCACGTGATTGAAACGATCTCCGATGGCCACTTGGTCATAACTGCCCATTCGCACTGCCGCTGCGAGCGGATCCATGATGATCGGCACGGAGCTTTGGGCTTGCGCGGAACCGGCCGGGTTGTTGATATCCGTGATGAGGAAGCGCTCAATGCCCTCCCTTACCATGTACACAGTGGAACCGCCGCCCGAACCCTTCACGAAGATCTTCGGCTTCTCGGGGAACTTGCTATTGTAGGCGCCCCATTCGCTCCCGTACTGGGTGCTGGTCAGGGTCCCGTCCACGCCATAGTCGCACGGGCGCTTGTTGTTGCAGTTGGCTTTCCTGATTCCGTTCCGTACGTCGAGCCGGCCTCGGAATTCATCCTGCTTCATGGTGACCCACCCGAAATAGCCATAGGAGTAGGAAAAGTTCAGGAGGCGGATAGTCGCGAAGTTCTGGATGCGCGGGTCGGTCATGTCCTGCGGCGCATTGAACTCGTTGTCCGGGTCGCCTGCATTGACGATATCGAACAGTTCCTTCAGCCCCTCCCCATCCGCCGTTGCGTCCGAGGGACAGATCAAAACCTTTACGTCGGTCAGGTACTCAGGATAGAGCACGGCGTAGTCCCCCGCGCCATTGTCGCGTTGGAACCGGCTGTACGGTGGAAACTTGTTGCCTCTGGACTCGTTCGCGTACATCTTGCAGGTAATCCCGAGCTGCTTGAGGTTATTGGCACAACTTGCACGCCGCGCCGCCTCACGCGCACGGGCCAGCGCCGGTAGCAGAATTGCCGCCAGGATGCCGATGATGGCAATAACCACCAACAATTCGATCAATGTGAATCCTTTTCTTTTCATCTTTCTACTCCCTGCTGGGATAGCCTGCCAATTGGACAATCACTCTATAGTGGCAACGTGTAGCGCGCTAGGTTTGCACGAAAAACTTAATATTATATCTTGCATTTTGAATACATTGTATGTTATTATAAGCGCATAAGGAAGAAAAGTCAAGCTATTTCTGAAGAAAGTTCTTTCCGGAGGAAGGGCGTTGGAAGTCTTTCACCGAGTTCTTCAACAAAGGAGGCGTCTCATGGTAAAGAAGTTTGCAATGATCCACACCGTTGCCTGGTACGATCAAGCTGTGCTGAGTCCATTCGGAAAGAAATTTTCCGAGCAGAATCCTGATGTGGAGATAGTTAATATCATGGATGATTCTCTGTTGACGGAATCGCTTGCCCATGGGGGACCGACGCCCAGTGTAATTCGGCGTTTCGTCCATTACGCAATGGCAGCGGAAGCTGGAGGCGCGGAGGTGGTGATGAGCAGCTGTACCACCATGGCGCCCGCGACAGAGGCCGCCCGATCCTTGCTGTCCATTCCAATTTTCAACATCGACGAGCCAATGGGCCGAGAGGCCGTTCAGGCAGGTTCAAGTCTAGGGATCGTTGCGACGGTCCCCACATCAGCCCCGGCCACGGAGACGATGTTGAAAAAGGCCGCAGTGGCGGCGGGGAAAGATATTGAGATCCAGATCGTGATCAATGAGTCGGCATTTCAGAGGCTGATGGCCGGAAAGATTGAAGATCACGACAGCATGGTTTGCGATGAGATCGATAAACTTGCGGAACGCGTGGACGTTATCGTGCTTGGTCAAGTAAGCCTGGCAAAAATCAGCCATCAAGCGGCAAAGCCAATCTTGCAGGTGGCACAGTCGGGTTTTTCGGAGGCGCGGCGGTTGCTGGATTTGGCGCCCGAAGGGGGAGCGTGAAGTACGCGGCGGACTTAAACTAATCTAAAGACGGCATATTTGAGACTCCTCAAGTTATGCTGAGCGGGAAAAACATATGAAACTTGGAGCAGGAACAGTTACTTGGGCATTTAACGGCGAAACGCTGGAGACCGCCTTAAAAGAAATCGCAACCACCGGGATTAAGTACATTGATCTGATCGGCATGCTGCATGGCGACCCGGATAGCCTTAGTCCAGGGATAAAGGATACGGCCCAGAAAATAGTGGCGGATGAGGGCCTCACCATCGCAAGTATTCTTGCGGTGAAGCCTGGAATGAACATCGCCACAGTCAACAAATCCGCTGCGTTGAGCTGTAAAGACTATTTTAAGAGGATAATTGATCTGTGTGATTTCTTTGGCGCCAAAGAAATCTGTTTCATGGCCGGTCATAATGAGCTTGAATCAGACCTACAAACATCCTGGAACAAAGCAGTCGAGTTTTCCCGTTGGACAGCGGAAGAATGTGCAAAAGCCAACGTTTATGCAACCTACGAACTGGAATGGCGAACCTATGGCCTCGTAAAATCCGTTCAAGAGATGGATTTGATGATTGCGCAAGTCGCCCTGCCGAATGTTTATGCCAATATTGATATCGGGCACGCGGGACTGGTTCGGGACAGCTTTTCCGCGATGCGGAGAATCGGCGCCAAATCCATTCACCTGCACGTGAACGACAACGATACCGTTATCCACACCAATGCCCGGCCCGGCGACGGAGCCGTTCCAATTGCCGGCTATGTTCAGGCTTTGATTGACGGGGGAATGCTGCAAAATGCAGAAGCCATGGGACACACAATCGTCGCCAGTATTGAAGTAGAAGATGCTGCCGGCGCCGGGGATTCTTCGCGCGTTTTGATCGAAAAAAGCAAAGACTGGATTCTTAAAAACGTTCCGGGGGTCGAGTTGTAAACATGATTCCATGAATATAGGGAATGGCATTTCAATGCATCTATATCTTAATCTTTTTTCAGCAAAATTCAGCCTCGTGGGCTCCCAGGCAATGAAGCGGATTCGAACCACGCCCAAGATAATTGCTGTACGTGATCGGGCCCCTCTTGACAAGCAAGTTTTTAATCACAAAAAAAACTTAACAATAAGAAAAAGCGCAAATAATAAGGACACGCGTCATCCGCCGTTGCGGGTAATCCATATAAACGGACAGTACCCGTCCAATTCAGGGCCGCCCAGAGAGACCCTGGACGGCCCTAAGGCCTAGCATATGTGTTGGTATTTTATTTTGAATTCATTTTTTTGTTATACTTGACATACAAAAAAGCAAAATCAAGTATAATTAAAGTATAGGCTGGCCATGAACAAAGCATCGCCGACATGAGGATCAGTTAGGAAAATCGAGGAGTATCAGCGATAGTGATGAACTTATCCACCTTAAAAGCAGCGAACGGTACAAAGTCGGAATTCGAGCACGTCGAACTCGTGGATCGGGTCTACTTGCGCCTGAAAGAAATGATCTTTGAGCAAGAACTCAAACCCGGAGAGAAGATCCAGCAGGACAAAATATGCGCGCAACTGGGCATTAGCCGAAGCCCTATGCTGAAAGCGCTGCACCGTCTTGAGGGCGAGAAGCTGGTCGAAAGCATTCCCCGGCGCGGCATGATCGTCAAAGCACTCAATCCGAATGAAGTTGTCGACAGCTTTCAGTGCCGCGCCGTGATCGAAGGACTCTCCGCCCGGCTGGCCGCGGAGCGCGCGGCCCCTGCCGACACAGCCGAGTTGCGCGGCCTCTTTCTGCCCTTCGCCGATCAGAACGTAATCGACCATGTCGTCTACGCGAAAGCGGATCGCCTGTTTCATGACCGCCTAATGCGCCTGAGCGGCAACACAGTCATTGAGCAATTCGAGATGCGGAGCAATATCCACCTGCTATCCTTTCAGGTCGGCCTGATTCGTCCGCCAGAGGAAACGCTTCCCGAACATATCACCATCATTAATGCCCTCGAAGCCCGCGATGGCCGGCTCGCCGAAGAACGCATGCGCGCGCACGTCGACCAGACAGTCTTGGCTATCGAACGGCATCTCGCTGAATAGGCGGCCGTTTACAATTTGCTTCGGAGAATCCGCAGGGCGGGGCATTGCACACCAAGAGAGAATTTCAGGGGGAAGTATGCAATCGCGACGGTTTCGAGAGACGGAATCGGCACTGAAATCGTCGAGGAAGGCTCCCAGCGAAACGCCGACTGCCGCCCCATCCGCCTCGTCACCCGCTTCAGTGCTTAACAGAAGTTTCCAAAATCAAATTCCCGATCAGCTAGCCCGCATCGCTCACCATCGGCGTTCCCGCCATTTCGGTACGCAGCACATGAATCGCCAAGTCTTCCTCAAACACCGGCAACGCAATACGCAGCCGCCCATCGCGGATGCGGCCGCTTCCTGTTTTCGCCTCGCCCGTGCGAGGATCGACGAAACGCAACGACACCTTGCCGCTGGGCCATGGGAGCGCTTGAATCACGGTCTCGCCGGTTGCGCGGCCAAGCCCGTCCGCATCCAGTCCATGATGCAAGTACAAAACCAGTTCCTGATTGGATACGAGCAGGCCCTGATGCCGTCCCGGAGCCGACTCGATTTTCTCGGGCATGGGCGCGAGGGCGGCGTAATCGCGCAAGGTATCGAAGAACGCCATCAGGATTTTGGATTCGCTCGCGTATTGGCTTACCTGGTCGTCTTTGAAATCGAGGGGGTATGTTTTAGCGTATACACCGACGCCTTGGACTTTCACCATGAGCGCATACCATTGGTAGAGGCGCATGTCGGAGGTGTTTTCATGCACGCTGTAGCCGGGACTGTTGGTGCTGATCATGGGTTTTTTGTATTTGCGCCGGTAATCGAGGGCCAGTTCTACGTCGAGCTTTTTCCGATCCCCGGCCACGAGTTCCTTCACCACGTGCGCCTCGGAGCCTTCGCAGATGAGCACGTCGAGGCGCGGATGGGCCAGAATCTGTTCGAGGCCCGGATCCTTCAATTTGAAGAGGTGATCGAAATCCATGCCCACCAGGATGTTGTTTCCGGTTTCACGCTCCCAAGCGTCGATGAGGTCGATGGTAGATTCGATCCACGCCTCGGTAAGCTGGTTCTTGAACGCGCCCTCGTTCATCAGGTCGATAATGACGTTGCCGTTGCTCCCGATGCCGTCGAGGATGTGGCGGACCCACTGGTGGTGGATGCCGCGCCACACCGTGTCCTCTCCCATGAGTTTCCAGATCGCGTAACCGCCGCGGCCCTTGGGCACGGGGTAGCCGTTCACGTTGTTTTCTGGATTGAAGTAGTTGCTTTCCCAAAGCTGCAACCCGGGCTTGCTTCCGAAGAAGACGCGCTGATAGAGCTGCATTTGCAGGATGATGCCCCGGTCCGCGCATTCTTTAATAACCCGGGCGAAATTGTCCCAGTACGCGCCGTTGAACTGGGTTAGGTCGACGATGGGTTTGCCGTTCTCCCAGCGCACGGTCTTGAAGGGGAAGAGGCGCTTGTCAGCGTGGTATTCAGTCCAGGGATATGCGTTCTCGGGATAGACCCGTCCGTAGCCCAGGCGGTGTTCTTCCATCCACGCGAGCCAGCCGGCGTGATCGAAGTCTTTCGATCCCCAGGCCACGGCGAAGGGGACAACTTCGGGCAGGGGACCGATCTTGAACAGGGGCTTCCCCTGATACATCAGCGTGGCATTGGCCGTGTTGGGGTTGACAATGGTGATGCCGTCCCCGGCGAAAGCGAAGGTCGAAAAGAACAGCACAAGGGCAACGGCGCCCACACAAAAAACATATTTGCCAGTCATTAACTTGATCCTCCAGGCGCGTTCAAGGACGCGTCTCATTTTGATTGCGTACAATATCAATTATTTCCGGCTATGAACAAACGGCCTTGTTCCATAGCGCCACAAGGCTCGCAAACGCCACGACGGCCACGACGGTCAGCATCGCAGCGGGAAATATGTTGCCGTAGAGCCAAAAGCCCGTCGCAAAAAGGGCGCTGTAGGTTCCGAAACAACCGGCCACCATGCAAAGAATTCCCGTTGGCACTGACCAGGGGCCTTCCAACTCGATAGGCTCACCGTCGGCAGCCGCTTGCTCCATGACGCGCGTCCATCCCGGGCCGCCTGGCCGTGCCGCGCGGCAGAAGCTTCGGAGCGTGGCGGTGTCCGTTGGGCGGGTCAGGATGGTGGCGGCGATCCACGCCGCCGTGGTGATTCCGACGCCTATGCACAGCTTTTGCCAGTCGGCGGCGCCGCCGTGATAGAAAAACTCGAAGTAGATGGCGATGAAGAACGAGACGGCCATGGCGGTCAATTCGCTGTACGCATTGATGCGCCACCAGAACCACCGCAGAATGAAGAGCAGCCCCGTGCCCGCGCCAACCTGTAGGAGAATTTGGAATGCCTGCAGTGAATTCTCCAGCCAGAGCGCTAAGGCTCCAGCCAGTACCATTAGCGCGACGGTGGAAATCCGTCCGACCAGGACCAGTTTCCGCTCTTCGGCCTCGGGATTGACAAAGCGTTTATACACGTCGTTCACCACGTAAGAGGATCCCCAATTGAGGTGGGTCGATATGGTCGATGTGAATGCCGCGAGCATGGATGCGAGTACGACGCCAAAGAGGCCGTGGGGTAGAAAGGTGAGCATGGCGGGGTAGCCGAAGTCGTGTTTGATGCGCGATTCATCCATATTGGGAAAGGCCTCGCGCAAGGAATCGAGGTCGGGGAATACGATGAGCGAGGCGAGCGCGACGATAATCCACGGCCACGGACGCAAGGCGTAATGCGCCACATTGAAGAACAGGGTCGCCCCGGTGGCGTGGCGCTCGTCCTTGGCAGCGAGCATGCGCTGGGCGATGTAGCCGCCGCCGCCCGGCTCGGCGCCTGGGTACCACACGCTCCACCATTGCACGGCAATTGGGATGATGAGAATCGTCATTACCAATTCCGTGTTTGAGAAGTCGGGGAAAAAGGATAGCTTGCCTTGGACGGCTTCGTGGGTGAGGAGGCCGTTGAGCCCGCCAACTTCGGGCAGGTTCAGGACAACGAATGCGACTGCTACGGATCCGACCATGGCGAGAACGAATTGAAAAAGGTCTGTCAGCAAGACGCCCTTGAGCCCGCCAAGCAGACTGTAGGCGACTGTGATGAGCGAAGCGATGAGGATGGTAGTGACAGCGGAGAGGCCGAGCATGGCGCCGGCAATCTTGATGGCGGCGAGGGTGACGCTGGCCATGATAAGCACGTTGAAGAAAACGCCGAGGTAGACGGCGCGAAATCCGCGCAAGAACGCCGCTGGCCCGCCGCTGTAGCGCAACTCGTAGAATTCGATGTCCGTTGACACGCCCAGGCGGCGCCAGAGCTTGGCGTACACGAACACCGTGAGCATGCCAGTCAACAGGAATGCCCACCAGACCCAGTTGCCCGAAACGCCGTTTTGGCGGACGATATCCGTCACCAGGTTGGGCGTGTCGGCCGAAAATGTCGTGGCGACCATCGAGACGCCGAGCAGCCACCAAGGCATGGAGCGGCCGGACAAGAAGAAGTTGGAGGCGCTCTTACTTGCTTGCCGCGCCGAGATAAGGCCTATTACCAGAGAAAGCAGTAAGAAGGCGCCAACAATAGACCAATCCAGAAAGTTTGGAAGCATGGTAATGTCCTTTCGCGGGCGTTCCCCGCAAGTTAAATCCACAAAGATATCTTTCGTTTATACAGGAACCTGGTCGCGCAACGTTTCCCGGTTATCGTATACTTTCTCGAATGCGCCGAAGATGTCGTCCATGTCCTGCTGCGTTCCCAGGAACAGCCGTTGTTCTATCCACGCGGCTTGCCCGGCGCAAAGGCGCTCGCAGTTCGGGCATTCCACCGCGCTGTACTGAGAATCAGGCCGGACGCTCCGCCAGCCGGTATACGGACCAAAGGCGCGGTTCTCGAAGAGCGGCTGCTTGTACAGCGGCATGACGTATCCTTCGCAGGCCGGAACGCCCTCCGCCTCAAGGGCCTCTAGAAACCGCGCGCGGGAAACGCCGAGTTGCCCCGCGTCGATGCGGAAGAGGAAAAGATGGTAGGCGTGGCGCGTGATCTCGGGGCCGCGTTTTTGCGGCGTGATGCCGGGGAGCTCGGCGAGGCGTTCGGCTAGGTACTTTCCGTTTTTCTCGCGGCGCCCGGCCTGATCGGCGAAGCGGTCGAATTGTGCGTTGAGCAGCGCGCCCTGCAACTCCATGAGCCGGTAATTGCCGCCGAGCAAGTGGTGCTCGTACCACGCGCCGCCGGGGATGCGTCCGCAGTTGTGCATGCACCGGCATTGCGAGGCGAGCTTTTCACTGTTGGTCAAGATCATGCCGCCCTCACCGCAGGTGAGGTTCTTCGACGATTGGAACGAGAACGTGGCCAGGTCTCCCAAGGTTCCCACGGAGAGGCCCTTGTACTGCGCGCCGTGGGCCTGCGCCGCGTCCTCGATCACCAGCAGCCGATGCTTTCGGGCCAATGCGCGGATTTCATCCATGGCCGCCGGACATCCTCCAAGATGTACCGGAATGATCGCCTTCGTTCGCGGGGTGATCACCGCTTCCGCGGCCTCCGGATCAAGGCAAAACGTATCGAGGTCGACGTCGGCGAAGATGGGCATAGCGTTGCATTCGATAACTGCGGTGGCGGTAGCGAGAAACGTATAAGGGGGCACGATGACTTCGTCGCCCGCTTGGATGCCCGCAGCTAGTAGGGCAATGCGCAGCGCGACCGTGCCGTTGTTCACGGCAACAGCGTGTGCTGCATTATGAAATTCCGCAAATCGTTTCTCGAAACGTTCCACTTGCTGGCCGTCCAGGCGGCCCCACTTGCCGCTGCGAAGGGTTTCGAGCAGTTCTTGCTCTTCCGCGTCGCCGAAGACCGGCCACGCGTGGAAGGGCCGGGTGCGCACGGGATCGCCCCCTAAAAGGGCTAGTTTTTCAGTCACGGTTGCTTCCTCCTTTATCTGTGTTTTACTCACCGGAAAAGCCCCGGAAGTACAAGACGCTCCTGAAGCCTAAGTCGCAGAACGCTTGGATATTTTCACAACCGTCACCGGCGGCTGACCCAGGCGGTAATCCCCCCTGCGCCAATCAACAGCACGGCGATTAGGGCATCCAGCAGCATCACCATGCGCCCTTCAACCCAGGGCAGGACCGCGAGCATGAGCAGACCGATGAGCAGGGTCGATATGCCCAAGACGCCGAAGGGGGAGACAGCCTCGGCCGTAGCGGCCTGTTCCTGGTCTTCGCGGAGTCCACCGATGGGTGTTTCCAAGCATTCGAGGAACGCGTTGGTTCGGGCTTGCTCCGGTGCCCTTGCCGGCCTGAGCCACTGGACAGCCGCCATTACGCCCAGCGTGACAAACGTAGTGCTCAGAAACAGGAAAATCTCCATCTTAATCGCAAATGCGCCGATGAGCAGTTCCTCTTTGTTGTGGTCCCACAGCACGCCGGGGAAGGCCACGTCCGTCCCGCGACGGGACAAGAAAAACAACCCCAGCCCAACGGAAATCCCCGCGAGGAAGCCCAGCACCGCCGCGAGATTGCTCATCCTGCGCGACATCAGCCCTGCCAGCATCGGTATGGCTACGGGGGCCGTAGCCACGCCGAAGAGCGTGACCATGGTCCGGAACAGGTCTTCCGCCGCGCCGCGCGACAGGATTAGCGCCGTTACGAGGGCAATCACACCAATCAAGAGCGTCATCATGCGCCCCATCCGGACCAATTCCCCTTGCCCCGCATTCGGGCGGATCAGGCGTCGATAAACGTCGTTCGTCAGCACGCCAGCGCATACGTTGTAGTCGCTGCTGAGCGAGGACATGGTGGCCGCGAACATGGCAGCGACTGCGAGCCCCAACATGCCCGCCGGGAGCAGTTGCGTGCAGAGCAGGGGGAAGACCTGGCCCGCGTCCTCCAACTCGGGGATGAACTGAGTAGCCGCAATGGCGGGGAAGAACATCAAGGGCGGCCCGATCACGTAAAGCGCCGCGACCAGCCAGCCCACCTTAAGCGCGTCCCGCTCTTTCGGCACGCAGTAATAGCGTTGAATCAGGGACCAGTTGATGCTGCTCCAGGCCAGTGCGTACAGGAATACAAGCGGTACTACGTAGCCCCAACCATATTCTGGAGTGGTCAGCGCGAAGAACCCGTCCGGCGTGTTGGCCCAAAT
>SDBV01003441.1_pt1 | contig 23330 bp, 18 predicted proteins | sample 2277081 | NCBI WGS metagenome assembly SDBV01 (sample SAMN10402039, study PRJNA504765) | marine sediment metagenome | isolation source: marine sediment core GS10_PC15, 223 cmbsf | place: Arctic Ocean: Southern Knipovich Ridge | collected 2010 | reverse complement strand
CTATAAATTAATTGGGAAATGGTTCCTTCCTCAGAATCAGACTCTTTAATAGTTTTTTCTATTTTTGATGGTAGCTCATATTCACCATTTTTATATTTTTCCAATAATTTTCTTCCTTTAATTGCTACTTCCGGAGATTCGAAATCATTGACAAAATATTGTAAAATAACCATATCTGGATTATATTTCAAGCCCAATTCCTTAAAAATTTTTACTTCTTCATATGTTCCACTTGCACTCTTTCCCATATTAAAGACTTCAAATTTGAGAGAAGAACCCCAGACATTTAATTTTTTTTTGAGTTGATTTGGCCACATATGCTCATTTTTAACACAGTTTTCTTCTGTAAATGAATCCCCAAATGCTATTATTCTAAACGTATTTGGAAGCTTTTCAATCTGCCATTCATCATCTTTAAAACCTAGAGAATTTATACTTTGAATTCCGCAAGAGTCTAATTTCTTGGCAATATCAAGTTTTTTAAAATTACGGATAAGTTTATCTTCTTGTGTCTCTCCAATAATCTCTTTTATGGGTTTAGCTGCCTTCTCTAACTCTGGGGGAGCCTTTATTTTTCCTTGTAGAATTTGAACTGATAATAAAGCTGTAATACTTAATATAAGGACGAGATAAATCAAGTAAATTATAACACTTTTTTTCATATTAACTTCTTTTGAATCAAATAATTAAGTCTCAAGCTCACGACCATATTGATGAGTGCGAATTTGAGGCTTTTTCTCCCCCACAAGATCTGAAAGCTGACTACGACTAATAAATCTTTGAGTAACTATGCCACAAGTTTTACATTCTTTAAATAAAGGCTCTCCTTTAAGCACTTTCTTCCTAGCAGATTCGAAATAGTTTCCATACCATAATTCTTTCAAACTTTTTCCACTTATATTAATAGGAGAACTTGAAGGAACAGAAGATGCACATGAACCCACTCTTCCAGTTGCCCCAATAGCTAACGAATAAAATGGGCCAAAACAGAAAGCATCCAAAAAAGATGTTATAGCTTCGTGGGAAGACTCTTTTTTTAATTTCAATTTATCATCTACATGTGATTCATCAATGCTTCCATACAAACCAGTACTTACCTGGATCTTATGCCTTTTTCCAATATTTTCAACTTTTTTCCAAACTTTGTGAAATTGATTTATCTGCTCATTAGTTAATTCAAGATTAGCTTTTTTAATCCAAGGAGTATTTGCAGGTTGGACTCTCATAGGGTTTGCTATAAATTTATCAGCTCCCAATGAACCAGTAAGAGATACTAGCTCTGGTAATTCATCATAGTTTCTTGAATTAATAACTGTATTAACTTGTATTATTGATTTCTTACCAAATTCTTTTTTCATGGATGTAAGATACTTGCAGCCTTTAGTTATTCTTTTAAAGGAGCCTTTCTTACCTCTCAGAAAATCATGAGTTTTCGCATTTGCACCATCAATACTAAGTTGGATTATATCACATTCTAAACGAATTATTTTCTCAGCAATTTTATTATTAAGAAACCAACCATTTGTGCTTAGTTCTATTATTGATTCTGGACTTATATTTTTTATGGCATGAAACATAGCAAATAGTGTATCATATCTTAATAGAGGTTCTCCACCAAGGACACTCCATTGCTTAATTCCAAGTTTAGCTCCTTCTTTGGCTATACGAACCCATTCATCTTTACTTAACTCATTTTTCTTTTTTATTAATTCTTTAGGGTAAAGTCCTTTATGGATTATTAGACCAGAACAATAAAGACATTTAAGATTACATCTTTCAGTAACAGAAAAAACCATCCTTACAGGACTAGCAGCCTCACCTACTGCCCATTTACATAATCCCTCTTTTATTTCACCGTGAATATTTTCATATACATCCATTTATTTATATCCTTTATCTATTGGTTTTAAATCAATAGAGCATTCTTTACATGTTTTAGGTAATTTATTTTCATCCCTTTCTAAAACATATCTCCTAAGAAGATTAAATTTTTTTCCAAACCAAACTTCAGATGGTGTTTTATTCTTAATAGAATCAACTCCAACAGAATCTTCAGGATCAGTAATAAAGTTACAACAAGGTGCTACTCTACCATCTGCAAAAATAACCATTTCTTTAAATGGTAGTTTACAAATAAATTGATCTTTAGAAGTTTTATTTTCAACAGACTTTTCTTTAGTTTCTGGAAAAAGATCTTCTACCAAAAAATGATAAAATAATTCCAGATTATATTCTGATGCAAGATTTTCATAATTTTTCAAGTTTTTCTTTAAGAATTTCATTTGTCTTTGGGATGGAAGATATTTATCCCCCCATTTATGCACCATTCTTAATCTAACATTATTTATCCTTAAGGAAAAAGCTTTTTTTATCATTTTATCTATTTCTTTAATATTAAATTTATTTATCACCATCACAGTACCTATTTGAGGTTCATCTTTTTTCATTTTCTCTTTCCAATAAACTATTTGTTTTACCCCATCAAAACTACTATTAATAGAATCTTTTTTACCTCTAAGAAATTCATCTAGGTTTTCACCAGTAGAATGTATGCTTAACAAATAATCATGACAACATTCCGCTATTGTCCTAGCCATTTGATTTGAAACCAATGTACCATTAGTTATAATTCCAATTCTAATATTGCTAGAATGTAAAATCTTAATCATATCCATCAAAAGATTAGGTCTTAAAAGTGGCTCTCCCCCACCAGAGATGGTAACATCAGAGGGTTTAAGTTTACATAATCCCTTAGATATGTTTATGAATTTTTCTTCAGCTAAATCTACAGCATTAGCATATGTACATGAAACATCACAAAAGATACATTTTAGATTACAACGATTTGTAGGATGAATTTGTACTTTCTCTAATTTTAGATCTATCATCTTAGCATCTCTCCTAAAATGTTCCCTTCAATATTTTCTGGAATAGACAAGCCTAGCAAGTAAAGAACTGTTGGAGATATATCAATTGTATTAACTTGACCTACATCAAAATCTTCTTTTATCAAAGGTCCTTTAGCTATAAAAACACCGCCTATTGGAAGAGAAGCTCCAGTCTGTTTTATTACCCAAATTCTAAAATCTTCACCATTAGGAAGAACGAGATTAATCCAACCACATTTATCATCAATAAATGAAGGGTAAAAGTTAAAAGAAAAAGAAAAATCATCATACTTCCAAATAATATCTTTAATAAATTTTTTACCATCTTTATATTTAATTCCACTTAAAATTGTTTTCATTCTTTCTTTCTCTTCCTGAGTTTTACCAGGAATATGAAAAACAGGTTTTGCTTTAGGCTCACATGGAGGATAAATATCCATTGCATAAAATTGAAGATCTATTCCTAATTTTCCTGAAAGTTCAATAATCTCATTACCTACAGTATAAATTGGATAATCTCTAAGTTTCATCCCAGAATCACTAACTATTATAATTGTAGCATCTTGAAATTCTTCTAATATTTTTCCTAAAAATAAATCCATATACTTAAAATAATTAAAAAAAGATTCTTTTTCTTCTATTTTATCTGATTCTACATCTTCCCAAAAAATATGAATTGGCCCATGTGCTCTCTCTTCCATTCCTAAAAATAAATCAATATCATATTTTTTGATTAACATAAGAGCAGCACGATGATCAAAGAAATCTGGGGAATCCGGATCCGAATATTCTAAAACTTTTCTTAATTTTTTAGGATAAGTCTTATTACCATCTTGAGATAATCTTCCAGTTACCATAAAACCTTTAATTTTTTTAGGAGGCCATGTAAGTAACCAATGGTATAGTCCAACTTTTCTTTTATTTTCTAAGGCTATCTCCCAAATAGTTTTAGTTTTAATATCCAAACGAGTATATAATCTTCCATTTTCAATATATTCTTTATCACTATGTTCTCCATGCCCAATTGAATGTTTTTCTTTTTTAACACCAGTTATCATAGAAGTAAATTCCACAGGACTACTACACTTATCCTCTTGAGGAACTATCTTACCAAAACTACCATCTTTTATTAGTCTTTCAAAACCCTTAAATTTTCCACTTTTTATCATCAAATCTAAAAGTTTCCAATTAAGATGAGGAATCCCTATTACAAATACTCTTTTTCTTTTAAATCTCATTTGTACCATTTTTAATTATATAGGATGAATGTACATCCACATCTTTTGTATACTCTAAAGTATCCGTTTCAAACTTTACACCCAACTCCCTTTGCAAATTTATAAGATGGAAAACAATAGGTATAGGCATAGCATTAAATATTTTTAACCTAATCAGAAAATTTGAAAGTTTATCATATAATTTCAAATTTTGTTTTGCTTTATCTTCCCAACATAAGCCATTTATTTCATCAAATGGTTTTGTAGACCAATTTCTATAAATCTTTGTGGATTTTTTTATTTGAATACCAAATTTTTTTGGATAATCTTCAAAAAGCCCATCAATCCAAAATTTATTTAATACAGTCTCATGGATATATTTCTGATTTTTCTTTAAAAAAGATAGAGTAAAATTTATATCGCCTTCTTTTTCATAAGGAAAGCCACATATAAACAAAACTTGATTCCATATACCTAATTTGCGACTTTTTTTTAAACAGGTTTTAGCTTCATTGAGTCTTACACCTTTCTGTATATAATCCAACATTCTTTGACTTGCACTTTCTAAACCCCACACAAGTCTAGCAGCTCCAGATTCCCTAAGCTTTTTAAGCAACCCTATATCCATATTTTTGAATGTAGCACAATCTGTCCAAAGTATATTTATATCCCTCTTAATTAATTCATTTGCCACAGCTTTTGAATACTCTTTAGTTGGATTTATTTCAGTGTTAAGAAAGTAAAAATATCTAGTATGATACTTTTTTGAAAGAATTTCCAAATCTTCAACAATCTCTTCTGGTTTTTTCATACCTACTAGCGGATATTTAGAATACCAACAAAAAGCACATTTACTAAGACAACCATAAATAAAGAAGTAAGGCAAAATTAATATTTTTGAGGAATATGAGTTATCCTCTATTTTAGAAGACACATCCTTTATGTATAAATCCATGGGCAAACCACTAAATTCGGGTAAAGTAAAAATACACTTTTCATTCTTTTCATAATCCTCAAATCCATATTTATGTATTAGTTTTTCGCCTTGCATAGAAATAGTCCCAGGAATTTTTTGGATATCCATACCTTTTTCATACATATTACAAAATTTTAGCAAATTAGTTTCACCAAAAGAACCAACATGTGAACTAAAAATTGCACAATCTATAAGATGACTTTTTAATAACTTACGTAAAGCTAGATTATCCATCAAAGATCCAGTGATAATAGTTGACCCATATTTTTCTTTTAGTAACTTTGCAACTGTCAGAGCTACTCCAATCACCGAAGGGTTATCAGTTGAGTGCAGGGAAAAACCAATTACATCAAAATCTTTGCAGTTTGTTAGTCCAAGTATTTTTTCTCCTTCTTTTTCAAGTATTTCTTCACCTTCTTTATTTATTTGAGCGATTTTTCTTTCATCATTAAAAAAATGTAATTTTATGGACCTATTAGAATTCTTAAATTTCTCATTATGATAAGCAACCTTTACATCCAAATCATCTTGTTCAACGCATATTCCATGTTTTTTTAAAAATGCTGTCAATGTAGCCACGCCTAGTGGTGGAAACTCTCTCTCACCATATAACTCACCTCTGTTTGGATCTATATGGTACCAGGGAAGACAAAGTAATTTTAACTTCATATCTTGCTAACTCCACTTTTTTTATCAGGTTCAATTAACATTTTAGAAATATTATTCCTTATTTTTCGATTATCTCTAACAGATATTGCACAACAAGTTTTGCATTCTTTTGGAATTTGACTACTTGCAAGCATTTTTCTAAAATCTTCAGATTTTTTACTAAGCCATATTTCTTTCAAACTTTTTTCTCTTATATCATCCCTTGTTTTAGTACAGGAGCAAAGACCTATCTTGCCATTGGTATCTATATCTATAAGCCACCAAGGAGTATAACAAGGAATTGATAAAAGAGGATTTCCACTAACTTCTTCAACATCTGAAGAAATTAATTCATCTGTAGTTTTTTCAACTTCATTTATTCCTATAAAATTAAAATTATTTGTTAATTCATATTTTTCAGCAAGTTTTTCAGCCATCTCCATATAAGACTGAAGTTTTTTTCTTTGTCTTTCCTTAATTCCCAATTTTCGACTTATCTTTTTTCTTTTTTTATCATCAACTTTTCTAGGATCTTCAAGAATCTCAGACATAAAAGGTTGAAGAGTAAATGTATCAACATTAAGAGAATGAGCTAATTCAACAAACTCACACATTTTATTATAATTTAAACTTGTAAGAATTGGCATTAAATTTATTGATGGCTTATTTTTATTTAATTCCCTTTTAAAATAATTAAAAGTTTTAATAGCTTCAATTGATTTTCTAAATGTTCCCTTAACTCCCCTAATACGATCATCTATTTTATTGTTTGGCCCATTAATGCTAAACCTTACCTCATCCCATCCCATTTCAACAATTTGTTTAATCATGCCTTTAGTGAATAAAGTACCATTTGTAGATACAGTTCCCTTAATACCAAAATTTTTGATTTCTTTCATTATCTCTATAGTATCTTTTCTCATAAAAGGATCTCCACCACCACAAATATCAAATCTTTTTACTCCAAGATCTGCAGCTTCTTTTATTATCTTAAAATAGATATCTTTTGAAAGCTCTTCTTCAGGATTAAATGACGGTCTTCCTCTTGATACACAAGGTAAACATGCTAAATTACAATTATAAGTAGGACTTAATCTAACTTCATGTAGAGATGGCTTTCCTGAAAACCAATCTATCACTCTAGCAGCAATATCTTCTACCCATTTCATCTAATTAACCCCCAAGATTTAATAGAAGATAGTTTCTCTTTTAATTTATACAAGAAAGAATTTTCAATATAAGGTCTTAATAATTCTATAAATTGATTTTTATCTAAATAAAACATTCCAGCTAAAATATTCTTACCAATCTCTTCTTGTTTTGGACTAAATTCTTTTCCAGCAGGCATAAATCTTGAATTGATTTTATCCATTGCAATATCTTTTTCAAATTGATCCAAATTTAGAATAATCTCTTTAATAATTTCTTGATCAATTAATTTTTCATCAAAATATTCTTCAAGTAAATTCTTAAAATTTTGTTCATCAAATTCTAAATTAAGTTTTTCATGAGTTTTTCTTAATTCTTCAATAATCTTTACACCATATGGACATCTAACTTCACATTTTCCACATTGTTTACACTGATCAGCCTTAATTGGTAGTTTTTGATATTCATTTATAAAAATTTTATAATTATATTTAGAATAAAATGTTTGAAATCTTAAAAAATTATCAATACTAAATTTCCATCCATGATTATCACAGGGCATACAAGCTTTACAAGATCTACAAAATTCATTTCCTAAGAAATTATAAGTTTTCTTTTGAATACCATCTCTTTCTTCATCAGACAATATTTTAATATTATTTATAGCATCTAAATTTTCTTTTACATGTTCAATTGAACTCATGCCAATTAATGCAGTAGAAATATTTTCATTTGACAAAACATATTGCATTGCATTTTTTGTAGTCATAAAAGAACCATTATTACTTAATTTATTTCTATCAATAAGCATCCCACCACCAAGAACATTGATTGCAATTACACCAACATTATATTTCCTTGCAACTTCAATTGCTTTTTCTGATTCATAATGACCAATACCATATGGCATTTCAACAACATCAAATTCATTAGTTTTAATAGCTTCAATTATTGTAGGAACACGATGACTTGAAAAACCAGTAAACTTAATTTTCCCTTCTTGCTTAGCTTCTTTTATAGCATCCAAGGCACCATTTTTAATACGATTTTTTAAATCCTCTTTTTCCATCAAAGTTTGCATTTGATATATATCAATAAAATTTATATTTAGTTTCTTTAAACTATTTTTTATAGATTCTTCCATAGTTTCTTTATCAGAAGAAGTAGATTTTGAATTAAGAATAATTTTATCCCTATTTTCCTTCAAACCATTTGTTAATTTTGTTTCATCATAATTTTCTGCCGTATCTATAAAGTTTATTCCATTAGAAACACAAAAAGGTATAATCTTACTTACACTTTCAGAATTTATTTTTGGATTATAAAAAGCACCACCACCTAATCCAATAACAGAAACATTCAAGCCAGTCCTTCCTAATTTTCTATATTCCATAATTAATCCTTATTCAATATTTTTTTGGCTTTTCTATGAATATTCCAAACATGAGAAATAAAATATTTATACATTCTTGAATTGTATATCCTATTAAGTTCTTTTTCTTTATTTAAGAATTTTTCATCAATATCTTTTAATTCATTCTCTCTTACCTTTAAATCCATTTCAAGTTTTCTTAGTCTATCATCTCTATCTTTCAAACCTTCATCTCTATCTTTAATCATCTTATCCTTGTCTTTTATTTCATTATTTTTTTCCACCAATTCTTTTTTAATTTGAAGAATCCCATCACTAATTTTCTCAATCTTTATTTTATTCTTAAACAACAAATTATAATTCTCAACGAATTTTTGTTTTAATTCATTCATATTATAGCAAATAATTTCTCCTAAAGCCCAGTCTTTTAAATCAGAATCAGTTATTGTTAAAGTTTTATGGGCTTCTAAAAGTAGTTTTGAAATAGGAATATTATAAGGGCATCTTGATAAACACTTTCCACATTGTGTACATACATCTCCCTTAACCTTAAATTCCAAATACTCAATTTTTGGTCTGATTCTATAATCATATTTTTCATATAAAATTTTTAATTTTAAAATTTCGCTTATTGGAAGAGATTTACAAACATCACAAGGCTCACAATACCTACAACCCCTACAAAAATACTCTCCTAAAAAATTTTTTACTTTTTCATAAATTTCTTCAGAAGATAAATTCAAATTTTTGTTTCCAACATCAATATTTTCTTTAATTTCCTTAAGAGTTCTTGAACCTGGTATTGTTGTTGAGATATTTTCATTAAAAAGTATAAAACTTAAAGCATTTTCTGCTACCATATCTTTTGCTTTTGGATTTGATATTTCCTCAATTTTCTGATCTACTAAAATCCCTCCACCAAAAGGAGCAGCAACTATTACTCCAACATCATATTTTTTTGTGTAATAAAAAAGTTCTTCTGCTTTCCTGTGCCCAACATTATAAAGAACTAGAACAACATCAAAGCAACCCATCTTAACAGCTTTAATCAAAACTTCTATCTTATGGCTAAATATTCCAATATATTTTATCAAACCCTTTGATTTAGCTTCTTTTAAAGCATCCAGCACACCATTTTTTATTCTCTTATCTAAATCTTTAATTGATTCTACCATATGCATCTGATAAATATCTATACTTTCAACACCTAATTTTTCTAGACTATCTTTGATATCTTTACCCATTTCTTTCTTAGTTTTAGCTTCTGATTTTGTCGCTATATGCAATTTTTCTTTTCCCATAGCTTTAGAAATAAACTCTTCATCATATTCCTTCCCAGTATCTATGAAATTTACACCATTCTTAACAGCATAAGAAATAACTTCTTTAGCTTCATCTAAAGTTAAACTAGGATCTTTATTTGGATTTAATGCACCACCACCCAATCCAATAACAGAAACCTTCAAATTAGTCCTTCCTAATCTCTTATAATTCATAATTTTTTCTTAAGATTTTTTCTTATATCTTTATTATCCATAACAACAACAACAGAACATTTTGAACAATACTCTGGTAAATTTTTATTCAACATATTATTCCTTATTTCATTAAAAGTCTTGCTGAACCATAAATCTTTAAATGTTTTATTTTGGATAGATTCACCAACTTCAAAAGTCGAACAGCAACCAGCTAAACCATTAGCTTTAATTCCAAGTAAATACCAGGGTTGATAGCAAGGAGCAGAAATAAAACGATTAAAAGAATTTTCAGTTTCTCTTATAACAACATGTTTAAAATCAGACTTATCAACAAGTTTTGTTTGCATAAATCTATCAATATTTGTATCTATCTTTAGTCTATTTGCTCTCCTCTTAGCTTTTTTAGCATAATGTCTTAATTCTTTTTTCTCTTCTTCATTTAATGTCAATCTTTCGTTAATTAAATAACCCCCATAGATTGGCTCAAAATAAACTAATTGAAAACCAACATCGTAAGCAAGATCTATCATTTCATCAAGCATGTTATAATTCAATCTATTCAGAACAGTATTGAAACCAAGATAAGGTTGATCTTTATCAAAATTAATTTTATATTTACTAAATAGCCTTGCTGTTTCAACAGCATTAGCAAAACCACCTTTTTTATTCCTAAGATAATCCTGTATTTTAGAATTAGGTCCATCAATACTTATTTGAATCTGATCCCAGTTAATTTCTACAAGTTTTTTTACGTCTTCTTTTCTGAAAAGAGTACCGTTGGTAGTTAATTGCCCCCACATCTTATTCTTTTTAATTAATTCAAATACATTCATTGTAGCATTTCTTCTAACTAAAGGTTCTCCACCACCTGAAATTATCCATTCTTTAACTCCAAGTTCAGCAGCTTCCCTTACAATAGAATATAATTTCTCATCACTTAATTCTGTAGAAGTATCAATTTCTTTAGCAGCAGATTGCCAACAGAATTTGCATTTTAAATTGCATTTATTTGTAGGATGTAATTCTATTCTTACTGGTGCTTGAGGTTCACCAGAAGCCCACTTCGCAATCCTTTCTGCTTTTAATTCCATTTTAAATTTTTACCCATTTTATTATATCTTTCAACAAAATCAGGCAAACATTTTTTACATTCAGGAAAATATTTTTTTTGTTTTATTCTTTCTCTAAATTTTTTCATTTGTTCACCAGACCAAATATCATAAAAAGTATTTTTTCTCACATTACCAATAATATTTTCATAGTAACTAGCAAGAGTACAACAAGCCAACACATCTCCTTTAGAATTTATAAAAATCATTTCCCAAGGTGCAAAACAAAATTTTGGTAATTCATGCTCAAAAAGACCATGTTTAATTATAGCATCTACATTTGAATTTAAATCAGATTTTTTAATTTTATTTTTTAATTTTATTAGAACTTCAAGAAAATCTTTTTCATTTCTCATAGAAATTCCTTTATTACTTTCCCATTCAAGCATAACAGAAAAATTTATCGCAGTAATGTTATTTTCACTTACAAGATCTACTAAACCATCTAAATCTTTGTAATTAACATTTGTTATAACAGTAGCAACTCTAATGATAGGCTTCTTAGAAGAATAATTTCTTTTAAACTTATTAAATATTTTAATACTCCCAATAGTCTTCTCAAATGTACCTTCTCCACGCAAATAATCATTTATTTTAGAATCATAACTTTCTAAAGAAAAACAAATATCATCTAGTTTTAGTTTAATTAATTCCTCTATTTTTTCCTCTGTTAAAAAAGAAGCATTGGTAGTTAAAGTTACTTCAAACCCATAACTTTTAGCCAATTCTATTAATTCAAAGATATCTTCTCTTATAAATGGCTCTCCCCCACCAGTAAAATCAATTGTTTTAACATTTAATTTCTTACAATCTTCTAATATATTTTTTATCTCTACTTTAGTTAATTCTTTATCTTTCTCATTAAGTTCAGATTTTTCAAGTCTCCAACAAAACTTACAATGTAAGTTGCATCTATCAGTCGGACTTATCATTACTTTTTTTAATTCAATCATTTTAATCAAGTAAAATTACAATTTAACAAATCACAATTTCTTTTGCATAAATCTATTTGTTCTCTTCTTATCTTTGCTTCTTCAGAATCCCAAATGTTTTTTGGATATTCTTTCATAATATTTCCAATAGGTTTCTTAAAAAAGCACAACATAACATCTCCGTATTCATTAATAGAAAAATTTTTTTCTCCAACAATACACCTCAAGCTAGCATGTTCACATGGATTCTTAAAATAAACTTTCATTAACTCTAATTGTTTTATACTATTGATAATAAGCATTCCTTTCTTTTTTAATTCTATAATCTTATTAATCGAATTTTCAATTTTTTCTTCATCTTCAGGCCAAAATTCACTTTTACTATGCCAATTTGCATCATATTCAGCACCAAAATTTTGCATTAAAGGTTGAAAATTTATGCCATCTAAATTATTAGTTTTAGCCCACCCCACAATATTAGAAAGTTCTTCCAAATTATGCTTTGTAATAACAGTAGCTAAATAGATTGGTATATTAAAATCTTTAAAATAATTAATTGCTTTAATTGCTTTATCATAGACCCCTTTTTTATTTCTTATATAATCATGTCTCTCTTCAAATCCATCTAAAGAAATATTAAGATTTTTTATTCCACTTTTAGCAATCCTTTCAGCCATCTCTTTATTGATAAGAACACCATTTGTTGTTACTGTAATAGCAACACCTATTTTTTGGCTAAATTTAATTACATCAATCAAATCATCTCTCAAAAAAGGCTCTCCTCCAGAAATATTTAGATTAAAAGAACCTAACCATTTTTTGAGCCTAAAAATAGCATCTTTTAATTGTTCTGTTGTAAGTTCTTTTCCTTCATCCTTGATTTTCCAGATATCACAATGCTTACAACTTAAACAACAATTATGAGTAACACAAAGATGAATAGAACTTGGTTTAGTTAAATCATTATTTATAAGAGAATAAAATTGATCCACTTTCCTATTTAAATAAGTTTTAATTTCAATAAGTTTCATTATATATCTTATTCAAAACAATTACTTAAGCAAGTTTTTTTGCAATTTTGAACAATAAGTCTTGTTTTCCTAAAATTAGGATGTCCCCATATTTCTCCAAGACTATAATCTTTAATATTCAAATGGGGTCCTTTACCACATACAGTAACCTCACCAAAATTTGTTATATGAAAATAATTATTACCTGCAAAACAAATCCCCTTTTTAAATTTATTTTTCTCTCTAAAATAATTTGGAATTAACTCTAATTGTTTTGTAGAATTAGTTATGATTGGTTTTGAGTTTTCTTCTTTTAATTTAATTAGTTCATTTATAACTTCTTTTAATTTTTGAATCTTATCCGAAGAGATCCAAAATTCATTATTTTCATAAGCGGCCTTTTTATCAAAAAAATAAGAATTATCTAAAATATAAGCATTAAAATTAACAGAATCAATTTCTAATTCTTTAAGAAAATGATAAAAATCTAAAAGTTTATCCTCATTATGATTTGTTATAACAGTTGTAACTGAAATAGCTGTATTAATCTTTTCATTTTTTTTAATATCAACCAATAACTCTAATCCTTTAACAACGTCATCAAAAACCCCTTCTTTATTTCTTAAATAATCATGTACTTCTTTAAATCCATCAAGTGAAATAGAAATATGATGTAAATTAAGATTCATAAGTTGTTCTGCAGTTTTTTTATCTATTAAAGTCCCATTAGTACTCAATGCTAAACCAATATTCTTTTTTGACCCATATTCAAGACATTTAAACAATAAATCTTTTTTAAGCAAAGGCTCTTGCCCACTAAATTCTAAGATTACATCAGGATAAAATTTTGAAATCTGATCTATTAATTTTTTAATATCTTCAAATTCTAATTTTTTATGTTTGTTTGAATCTTTCCACTGATTACATATCTTACATCTAAGATTGCATTTATCACTAATGTCTATAGATATATTCCTTAGTTCAAGGAATCTTTTTAAGATTATATCTTTTCTAAATTTATTTTTTAAGATCATGGCTTCTTGTTTTCTATTTTCTTGATACAAGATGTGGGGGGTTATTTCCATTATTTTCTTATTATCTTTAATATCATTTTTTCTTTTAGATTTTTTAATATCACCAACTAATTTGAATATTTTGTCAACATCATTTACCTGTTTTGCCCCACCTTTTAGATAAACTAGTTCACTAACTAAAATATCACTAGCCACCTCTATATCCTTATTAAGAAGATTAACCAACCTATCGGCTAATTTAATTTGTCTATCACTATCCCAGGTATGTTTTATTTCATCATTAAGAAGATTAACCAACCTATCAAGCAAATCTTTTTTTTTATGAAAATCATTGGTTCTATCTATCTCGTCATTTAAGATATCAAATAATCTATTGACCAATATTATCTTTCTATCAATATCCTCAGTATGTTTTATTTCACCAACAAGAAGATCACTTAATTCATAAAAAAATTTAATTCTTCTATCAACATTATCAATTTTTTCTATTTCATCATCTAAAAGATTAACCAGCTTATCAACCAATTTAATTCTTATATTAGTATTGGTTTGTTTTATTTCCTCCCATAGCAACCCCCTCAATTCATCAACTAACTCTGTTCTATAGGTTGGATCTTCTGCCTTTTCTATTTCTTCCCAAAATAAATTTTTTAGTTCTTTATTAAAAATGTTCATTAAAAATTTATTATTAGTTTTTTCTACTTCTTTTTTAAATAAATTTCTTAACTGGTCAAAAATTTTCCTTCTTTTAGATTCATCTTCAGTTTCTTCTAACTGATTTCGTAATAGAAAAATAAACCCATTCACAAGTTTTATTCTACCAATCTCATTAATTTTTTCTACCACCATTATAGTGCCTCTTTAAATTCATCAATTAGTTTTCTTTTTAATTCAGAACTTTTTGTTTCTTCTGTTGCACTTCTTATAAGCCTTAAAAGTGCTTCATTCAATCCTAATATTTCCTCTTTTACTTGCATAATCTTATCTTTTTCTTTTAGCATAGACAATTCATCTCTTTTTCTCTTAAGTTCATCTTTTATCCATTTTCCATCTTCCAAATAAACTTTACCTTCATAATAGTCTACTACAGTATCTGTTTTACCTTGCTTCTCTATCCTCCCTTGATTTAACAAAATAGTTCTATCACATACTAATCTTATTTGGGGTAAACTATGTGAAACAAAAACCATTGTTTTACCTTTTTCTTTAAATTCTTTCATCTTATCCAAACTCTTTCTTTGAAAAGATGTATCACCAACAGAAAGAACTTCATCAACTAACAAAACATCTGGATTAGTAAATATAGAGGTAGCAAAACCCAATCTCATTATCATCCCAGAAGAATAATTTTTTAATTTAGCATAAGCATACTTTTCGATTTGAGCAAATCTAAAAATTTTATTTATTTTTTCATCTATTTCTTTTTTTGACATGCCGAGAATTGAACCATACAAATAAACATTTTCTCTACCAGTTAACTCTGAATGAAAACCTAATCCAAGCTCTATAAGAGACATTATTTTACCATTAACAGTAACTTTTCCTGTAGTAGGTTGAATAACTTTTGCTAGAATTTTTAAGAGTGTTGTTTTACCACTACCATTTGGCCCTATAATTCCTAAACATTCACCTTTTTTCACTTTTAGATTAATATCTCTTAAAGCCAAGATCTCTTCATAAGAATATTTTCTTTTAATAAAAGATGAAATATATTCAAATAAAGTTGTTCTCTTTTCGTGAGAAATAATAAATTTTTTACTTAGGTCTTCTATTTCAATAGTATTTATACTCATACTTCCTCACCAAATTTTGGTTCTAATTTTTTAAAAACAGCCCACCCTACAACAATTACAGTTATTGAAAATAAACAAAGTATCAGAACTCCACTTAATGTAGGAATTTTTCCATAAATTATAGTGCTTCTATAAATATTGATAAAGTGCGCCATTGGGTTTAATATTAACATAAATGATAATTTTCCAATTAATAGGGAAGACGGATATATTATTGGTGTTGCAAAAAACCCAATTTGTAATAAAACAGTCCATATATGTTTTATATCTCGAAAAAATACATAGAGAGAACTTAACAAAAGTGAAAAGCCAATAATAAAGAAAAATTGTATTAACATTATTATTGGAACATATAGTAAACTCAACGAAATCTTTATACCCATAAATAAAAATAAAATTATAATTAATATCAAAAACTCAAAAATAGAATCAATAAAATTTATAATACAAGCACAAATTATAAGCAGCTCTCTTGGAAAGTGAATTTTCTTAATCAAATCAGCCTTCGAAACTAAAATATCCAAAATAGATGTACCCTTAGAAAAAAAACCCCATGCAACAAAACCTAGGATCAAATAAGCTGGATAGTTTGGAATATCTGATTTAAATAGATTTGAGAAGACAAAGAGAAGCACAACAATAATAAATAAAGGTTCAAGTAATGTCCAAAAAAAACCCAGTACAGAACTTTTATATTTTAATTTTAATTCAGAAGAAACTAAGTTTAAAATCAAATTTTTATGTTTTATATACCTCCTCAAAAATTTTTGAATTATCATCTAAAAATTACCTCTAAATATCTAAAATACCAGATGTAGGGGCTTTTTTAAAGTCTTCTTTGTTTTAAACATTATTACTCTAAATATATTTTAATTAATTCAAAAATTAATACTTAAGTAACTCAATATAATTTTTTATTGCTTTTTTTGCTATAACTTGCCAATCAAACTTTTTAGCAAAAATTCTTCCATTTTTCTTTAATTTTATATAAAGGCTTTTATTTTTTAAAATTTTTTTAATATTTTCTGGGAATTCTTCAATTTTACAAATTATAGCATCTTTATTATTCTTCAAATTAAATCCCCTAGCACCAACTTCTGTTGTAATTACAGGCAAACCAAAAGATAAATATTCTAACATTTTCAAATTTGTTCCACTTCCAGAAAGCATAGGATTTATTGCAATATCAGCCATATTAAAATAAGGTGTAATCTCATCAATAGGACCAGTATAAAAAATATTTCTATCCCTTCCTTTTTTATGAACACTACCAGCAATTATAAAAATTACATCTTTAAGGGAAGAAACTATTTTTTCTTTAATTAAATATATTGCTTCATAATTTGGAGGATGCCCTGCACCAGTAAAAAGTATAATTTCTTTATTCTCAAATCCAAATTTCTTTTTTAGTTCATCTTTATTCAAAGAAAGTTTAAAAGAAGTATTTACACCATTTTCTACTATTTTAATTTTATTTTTAATATTATACGATTTTTCTAAATTTTTCTTATCAACATCAGAAGTTACAAAAATTAAGTTAGCTTTTGTAACAGCATTATATTCAATTTCTTTAGTAATCTTAAAAATTAAATTTTGTAAAAATTTTGGTAATTTGTTATAACCTTTTTTTTGCAGTTCATATTCAAAATTATGTTCTACTAATACTAGGGGTTTTTTCTTTATTTTTCTATGTATCCATGAAAATATCCAGGGATGCTCTACTTGAATAATGTTAGCTTCTTTAATAGCCTTTTTTAATTTTTTAGGCAACCTCTTAAACCTAAATAGATAATGAACTGGAAAGTCATATGGAATTTTAAAAATTCTTGCTAAGATAAAAGAAGAAATAAGATAAAATAAATCTGTATAAATATATTCAGTATAATTGCCTTGCTTACATATTTTTTTACCAATCAATGCAGGAGTAAATGAAAATTGTGTAACAATATGTTTCTTACTAATTTCTTTATTTAAATTAAAAATTCTTAATTGACCACCAGCTCTTGGAGGATTAACATAATAATGGCTTATATCTAGAATTTTCATTTAATATTTTCCATATAGAGTCTTTCTATTTTATTTACAATCTCATCTACATTATATTTTTGAGCATATTTTATTGAAATCTTATTCATTTTTTCTCTCAAAAAATTATCACTTAACACTTTTATTATATTATCAGCTAATTCTTGTTCTATTAACTTACAAATAAAACCATTTTTTCCATTTTCAATTAAATCAGCAGCATAATTCATCTTACTTTCTATTGTAATAACAGGCAATTCACAAGCATTTGCTTCTATTACAACAATTCCAAAACCTTCAAGTGTAGAAGGCAAGACAAACACTTTAGAAGCTTTCATATAAGCATAAACATCAGATTGGTTTTCTATAAAACCTAAAAATTTAATATTATGTTCTAATCCGAGTTTTTTTGTTAATAACTTTAATCTTTCTGTTTCTGGCCCTTTACCAGTAATTATAACTTTCACTTCAGAAAACTTTTTCTTAACAAGGACTAAAGAGCGAATTAATAAATCAATATTCTTATGTTTTAAGTGCCTTCCAGCATAGATTATATCAGATTTTTCTTTATTTAATCTAATAGTTCCAATTTTTTTCATATCCACCCAATTATAAATTACATCAATATTTTCATTAGAAACACCCAAGTCTACTAAATTATTTTTTGTTCCATCAGAAACAGCAATTAGCCTACTTGTTAATCTTGTTGTAATCTTTTCTATAATAAAACCAAAAAATCCTTTAAATTTACCAAGATAATCATACCAATAATCTTGCCATACTTCATGCCATGTAATTATTAAGGGAACTTTTTTAAGAACACTATAAATTTTGCAAGTAAAACATGGAAAATAAGGAAAAGCAGAACAATCTATTATATCAAATTTTTCTCTAATCAAAACAAAAAAAAGTCTAAAAGAAAATAATAATGGCTCAATAATTCTCCTCCTACCTTCAAAATTATATTTTTGTTTATATCTAAAGACACCATGTAAAAAAATATTATTTCTTTTTATAATATCTGGACCTTTCCATAACTTTACACCATATAAATGAACTTCATGTCCTTTTTTAGCAAGAGTTTTAGCTAAACTAAAATTTCTTATTTCAGCCCCTCCAATACTATAAGGATAAATCATATCATAAACTATTGCTATTTTCATTATATCAATCGGAATGCTACCATATAAGAGAATTGCACAAAAAACTTATAAATTTATATATATATCATTCGAAATATGAAAAATGTTATTTCAATTGACCTAGAAGAATGGTACCATCCAATTCATTTAAAGAATTACGTAAAAAATAAAATACCTCAAGTTAAGGAATCAATACAACCAATTTTAAAATTATTTAAAAAATATAATGTAACAACTACTTTTTTTGTACTTGGAGAAATTGCACAAAAAACTCCCGAAGTTATAGATTTAATTAACAAAGATGGTCATGAAATAGCTTCCCATGGTTATTCACACAAACCCTTGTGGGAGCTTTCAAAAGAAGAATTTATTGAAGAATTAGAAAAAACAAATTTCCTTTTAACAAAAATATCAAAAGAAAAAATTTTAGGTTACAGGGCACCTTACTTCTCTATATCAAAAGAAAGAAGCTGGGCAATAGAATGCTTAAAAAAAATGGATTATAAATATGATTCGAGTATATTTCCAGTAAAAATAGGATCTTGGTACGGAGATTCAAATGCACCACTTAATCCATATAACCCACTAGAATCAGATATACTAAAAAATAATCCTAATGAAAGTTTTAAAGAATTCCCTCTAACAGTTTTTAATATAAATAAAATCAGATTCCCTTTAGCTGGAGGAATTTATCTTAGAACAACACCTTTTTTAATATTTAAAACACTTTTAAAACAAGTAAAAAAACAAGAAAGATCTTTGTTTCTCTTTTTCCATCCATGGGAGACACATAAAAATATAATCAGATTAAACATTCCACTTAAAAATAGATTTATCATATACCATGGAATAAAAGGAATGTTAAAGAAAATAGAACATTTGCTTAAAACATATAAATTCGGCTCTTTTAGAGAAAATTTAGATTAAAATTTATTTCTTTTCAACAAGAAGTATACTCAAAAAGAAAGATGAAAATACTGTTTGCAACCCTATACTAAACAAAGTAAGACCAAATAAAATAAATCTTAAATTCCCAAGATTACTAAAGAAGAGAAATAAACATGATAGAAAAGCTACTACAAAGATTGTTAAACCTATAATCAAACCCCTTTCTAAAGGTATATGTTTAGCAATAAAATCCACTATCTTGTCTCTTTTTTCAAAACCACTAACAATAGCATATACTTTAGCATACAAACCAATACTCATAATTTGATAACCAAGTATAGTCAATAAAGCACCTAAAAACATATGATTTATAGTAAAATTAAGTCCTAAGAACATAAAATCTTCTCTAAGCAATAAAAGAAGCATAAAAAAACCAACAGCAAGTAAAAAAATCCCTGGAGCCAAGAAAAGATAAGTTGGACTATACATCAACATAAAACGAAGATGTCGCCAACCATCACTAAAACTTCTTAATTTACTTTTACCTTTTCTAGGATAATATGAAATAGGAACTTCTGTTATACTCAATTTATTCTTTATAGCATTGATTATTGTTTCAGAGGCAAACTCCATCCCAGTTGTATGAAGATCTAATTTCTCTAAAACATCCCCCCTAAAAGCTCTAAAACCACAATGTGTATCTGAAACATTTGTTTTAAAAAAAAGATTTAACAAATATGAAAGTAGTGGATTACCAATATATCTATGCAAAAAAGGCATTGCCCCTTTTTTTATATCTCCTTTAATCCTAGAACCAATAACAAAATCATACCCTTTTCTTAATGCATTTAAAAATCTTGGAAGTTCTAAAAAATCGTAAGTATCATCAGCATCACCAATAATTAAAAATTTACCAACAGCTTTCTTTAAACCTTCTAAACAAGCTAGTCCATAACCATTTTTTCCATGTTCAATCACTTCCACCCCAAGATCTCTTGCAACCTTAACAGAATTATCCTTAGAAGAATCAGAAATAATAATTTCACCATCAATATTTTCTTTTTCAAATACCTGTTTGATTTTTTTTATACAAATTCCTATTGTGGCTTCCTCATTTTGGCAAGGTAAAATAACAGATAATTCTTTCATTAGCTATATGCAAACAGTCCTCCTTGAACTATTCATTTTTTGGAGTAGAATTTCATATCCTTTATCTTGATTAATAAGATACTTAGCTAATTTAAATCCCATATCGATTGAATAAGTCATATCATTATAATAAAATAAAGCATGCCTACCTATAGAATAAATTCCTTTCTTATCTAAAAAGTTTAATACTTTGTTTTTATTTTTTTTATAATCCATATCATAGACAACATAAGAATGTCTCTCTTTTTTAATAAAGGAATCCAATATATCATTCTCTTTTATAAAATCTAAACTAATCAATTTACTTTTTACTTTTGCAATTAAAATTTCTTCATCCGAATTCCAGATTTTATCATCAAAATTACATGTTATTTCTGCACAAACAATTGTTTTACCCACAGGACATACTTTTTCACTAAAATTTTTAAATTCTGTAAGACGATTAAAAAAAATTTCTTCTTCTGGATGTGGAAAATATATCCAATGATCATCTCCAATCCGTTCTTTGTTTAATACTAAATAAACAAAGATATTACTTCTAAATTTAAGACTTGAAGAACTTTCTTTAACATCTTGTGGAATATCATCAAATAATTTTATTGTTCCTGTTAAAGGAATAGTTGATACTATTGCATCATATTTTTTTGTTACTCTTTGGTCTTTATTCATAAATGTTACTTTCTTTTCTTCAATCTTAATTGGATAAGAATTAAGATGAACTTTACTCCCTTTAGCTTCAATAGCTTCCCGAAATTTTAGAGATATAGACCCAATACCACCATATTCTGGGAAACAGAATTTTCCAATATTGGCTTTTTCTTTATCTTGGCTATCAAATAATGCTTTTTTTATTACTTCTGTAACTCCAGTTAAACCTATTCTTTGTTGGGCCCAATCTACAGAAATACTACTTGGCGGCAACCCCAATAATTTTTTATTATAATCTTTAAAAAAAATATCATATAGGCTTTTTCCAAATCTATTTATTACATAACTTTCAAAAGAGTCATCGATTTTATTCTTTCTTGTTTTAATTGCCAAATATTCAAGAAATATTCTCATAGTTACCAAGGGAGATAATGTAAAGATAGCATTAAAAATCTTTAGTGGCCATTTAAAATATTTCCCATTTATATAAATCCGGCTTTTTATAGTATTATCAATCAAATTATTATCTTCAAGTAAATCATGAATTGTATTTGATATATATTCATCTTTGCTTAGAAAAAAATGGGGTCCAAGATCAAAAGTGAATCCATTTTTAGTAAAACTTTTGGCTAAACCACCAACTTGCGAATCTTTTTCAATAATATCCACATTAATATTATTTTTAGCTAATTCATAAGCTACTGATAAACCAGCCACACCAGCTCCAAAGACCACAACATTTTTCATAAATTCTTTGATAAAATAAAGATTTAAATAAATTCTTATTATAAATAATATCTATTGTTATAGCAGCATTAAAAATATTCTTTCAAAATAACATTAGCAACATTCTCAGCAATCAATCTATTACCTTTTTGTGTAGCATGTCCAAAGTCCCCACCAAAACTATCAATAAAATAATCTTCATATTTTCCCCATCCTAAGACTTCTTCAAAATTCTCTTCATTACTTATAAAAATTATATCTTCATCTCCGTTAAACATCTGTTTTATTTCTCCAACATCTATTGTAGGATATTGCATAGCAACATACTTTATTTTTCGCTTATCAAGAACTCCATATAATTTTTTATAATGATAAGTAGTAACTTCTTTTGGGGCAATATTTTCTATTACTTTAACTGGAAATCCGATCTTTTTAAACATTTTTTTAGCTTCATCATATTTCCCTTGTTTTTTATATATATAACCCAATTCAACATATGCTCCCTGTTTTTCTGGATTTACCACTAAAGCTTTTTCAAACATTTCCTCCGTTTTATTTAGATTCCCTAGAGTATAATATATATATCCTAATCCAACATATGCCGGATAATTTTCTGGATTTACCACTAAAGCTTTTTCAAACATTTCCTCAGCCTTATAATTTTCCTCCTGATTCCAATATACTTGCCCCAATCCAACATATGCTCTATCATTTTCTGGATTTATTTCTAAAGCTTTTTCAAACATTTCCTCAGCCTTATCTAGCTTTCTATTTTTTCTGTCTTGATAAAATCTTCCAAATCCAACATATATTTCATCATTTTCAGGATCCATTTCTAAAGCTTTTTTGAACATATATTCAGCTTTATCAAATTTTTCCTGTTCTTTGTATTCCAATCCAAACTCAACATATTTCTGAGATTCATCTTCAGATTCCCTAATAGCAGATTGTTTTTCTATATCTTCCAGATTAGAAAATTTAATGATATTTAAATTTTCTAATCTGTTCTTCCAAGCAACCCCAAACAACTTACCTAACTTATACACTCTAATATCTTCTAATAACAAAGAAATTTTCACACTTAAACTTTCTTCATATTTAATATATAATTTATCATCATTAATACCCATCATTGTAATAACCATA
>SDBV01003440.1_pt1 | contig 23334 bp, 23 predicted proteins | sample 2277081 | NCBI WGS metagenome assembly SDBV01 (sample SAMN10402039, study PRJNA504765) | marine sediment metagenome | isolation source: marine sediment core GS10_PC15, 223 cmbsf | place: Arctic Ocean: Southern Knipovich Ridge | collected 2010 | reverse complement strand
AGACACATTACCCTTAATCTACTGAAGCAAGAGAAAACATACAAAAGAAGCATCGCCGGAAAACGTCTGCGTGCAGGCTGGGATAATGACTACCTTGAAAAAATCCTATTTTACTCCTAAATAACGCCCTTATAATTTAAGTAATCAACACAGATCAAGATCAACGTAATAGATCTATGGGTCAGCCTTGATCTCTCAAGAAATGTACAGGCATTCTTTGTTTAAAAATCCATTAATCCTATCTTATGTCGGCTTAATCAATATTCTTTCTTGCTAAACATCAGATATTCTATCCGAATGATTATATTATCCCGCCATAACGTCCTACAAAGCGGATTCCAAATGCGTTTGCCCTGATTCGATCACAATGTCACAACAACAACACGTCTGTCATTAACAACGGGCACAATTAAATCGGTGTAGTGTACACAAATCGACCGGAATTAGGGTTAATAGTCCACGGTCTCCAATTCTGAAGGATATTTAAACTTTTAAGGGAATTCATGATGGCTAAAAATCATAACCAGCTGAGTTGTGCCTGTTTCATAATGTTTGAAAAGATCGTGAGCTTCATTAAATCCCTGTATCCGGCCGAGAATCCGGTGCCGCTACATGCGCCGCGGTTTTCAGGGAATGAAAAAAAATACCTCAGTGATTGTATTGACACAACCTATGTGTCCTATGTGGGACAGTATGTAAGCCGTTTTGAAGATGAGATCAGGAAATATACCGGTGCAAAATATGCCGTCGCAGTTTCCAGCGGCACCGCCGCGCTGCATGTCGCCCTTATTCTTGCCGGAGTTGAATCCGGGGATGAGGTAATAACCCAGCCGCTTACTTTTGTCGCCACAGCCAATGCCATTTGCTATTGCAATGCTCAGCCGGTTTTCGTAGACGTTGAACGAACTACGCTGGGCCTTGACCCGGACAAACTGAATCGTTTTCTGCAAAATAACGTAATTCTGAAGTCAGACGGGAAGTGTTATAATAAAAAGACAGGCAGAAAAATCTCCGCATGCGTGCCTATGCATACCATTGGGCATCCGGTGCGTATCAAACAGATCATCGAGATCTGCCGGCAATATCAGATTCCTGTTGTTGAAGACGCCGCCGCGGGTCTGGGTAGTTTTTACATGAATCAGCATGTCGGCACATTTGGAGAGTTAGGCATTTTGAGTTTCAATGGCAACAAGCCGATAACGACCGGCGGAGGTGGAATGTTACTGACCGGCAATGAATCGGTTGCGTTAAAAGCCAGGCACCTTATAACTACGGCCAAACAGCCGCATCAGTGGGAATATTTTCATGATACGGTCGGCTATAATTACCGTATGCCCAACATTAATGCTGCCGTGGGCTGCGCTCAGATGGAATGTTTTGACGAGGTATTGAAAAACAAGCGCATTACAGCCCAGATGTATGACCGGTTTTTTCAGGAGATAGGCATACCTTTTATTACAGAACCGGAACATACAAGGGCCAATTACTGGCTTAATGCGGTTGTTCTAAAAGACAGGCAGGAACGGGACCTCTTTCTTTCATATACAGCGGAAAGAGGTATCCAGACGCGGCCGGTTTGGGCGCTTATGCCAAACCTTCCCGTTTACCGACATTGTCAGTGTTCATCTCTGGATACTGCTCAATGGCTGGAAGATCGGATTGTTAATATTCCCAGTAGTGTGAGGATATGAAAGAAAAAATCATATTAATAGGAGGCGGAGGACACTGTCGGTCCTGTATCGACGTAATAGAACAGGAAGGGAGATTTACCATTGCCGGGATAGTTGATATGCCGGAAAAAAAACAGCACAGAATTCTTGGGTATTCTGTGATCGGAACCGATGCCGATTTATATAAATTGATCAAGTCTTTCCCTAATGTACTGATCACGCTGGGACAGCTTAAATCACCTGCCCACCGCATTGAAATATTCAATGACCTCATGGAAAGGGGTGCTCAATTCCCTGTGATTAAGTCACCCCTGTCATATGTTTCCAGTCATGCCAATGTCGCTGCAGGAACCATCGTGATGCATTATGCCATAATCAACGCCGGCGCCCGGGTCGGCCGAAACTGCATAATCAATACCAGAGCGCTCGTGGAACATGATGCAACGATTGAAGATCATTGTCATATTTCAACAGGTGCGGTTGTAAATGGCGGGGTAAAAATAGGAGGAAGTTCTTTTTTTGGCAGCGGCGCTGTAGTGGCTGAAAGCGTATCCATTCCTTCCAACAGTTTTACTAAGGCCAACAGCCTTTACCGGAAAAACGATGAATAGAACTTTTGTCATAGCCGAGGTCGGTGTGAATCATAATGGCAGTCTGGAAAGGGCCATCAGAATGGTAGATGCCGCCGCCGCTGCCGGTGCCGATGCTGTAAAATTCCAGACGTTTACGGCTGAAAAAATTATCACTGTTGCTGCGCCAAAAGCCGGCTACCAGAAGGAAAACACCGGTGCGGATGAATCCCAACATGAGATGATAAGGAAACTGGAACTGAGTGAAGAAGCGCACAGCAGACTTTTTAAGTATTGCCAGGAGAAAGAGATCCAATTTCTCTCGTCACCATTTGATATGGACAGCATAGATCTGCTGATCCGACTGGAATTGAAAATTTTCAAGATACCATCAGGAGAAATCACTAATCTGCCCTATCTGAGAAAACTGGGAGCATTGAAAAAACGGCTTATCCTGTCCACCGGCATGGCCGATCTGGGTGAAATCAAAGATGCCCTGCATGTACTTACTGAATCCGGCACTCCTTTGGGAAGCATTACTGTTCTTCATTGCAATACTGAATACCCATCACCGTTTGAAGATGTTAATTTAACGGCCATGCAGACAATCAGGAATTCTTTTCCAGGTATTTCCGTGGGGTACTCTGATCATACGCTCGGTATTGAAGCGGCGGTCGCAGCAGTGGCTTTGGGGGCGGGGGTGCTGGAAAAGCACTTTACCCTGGATAGAAACCTTCCGGGCCCCGATCACAAAGCAAGCCTGGAGCCTGATGAACTGAAAGCGATGATACGGGCGGTCAGAAACGTTGAAAAAGCTTTGGGTACGGGTATAAAGAAGCCCTCGCCATCAGAATTGAAAAATAAACCTGTTGCCAGAAAAAGCATTGTCGCTGCAAGAAGCATCCGAAAAGGCGAAATATTCACTATGGAAAATCTGGCGACAAAGCGTCCCGGTACGGGAATCAGCCCTATGCGTTGGGATGAAATCACCGGCCGCAAGGCAACAAGATCATATCGAAAGGAGGAAATGATTGAAACGTAAAATCTGTATTTATACATCAACCCGCGCAGAATATGGCCTGCTGAGCGGTGTGATTCAGACAATCCATGAGTCATCAGCCCTTCAGCTGCAGATACTGGCGAGCGGTATGCACCTGTCAACAGAGTTCGGCATGACCATTCAGAATATCCGCTATGACGGTTTTGAACCGGATGAAACTATAGAAATACTCCTGTCAAGCGATACCCCTGCTGCCATCTGTAAATCCATGGGACTTGCATTGATCGGTTATGGAGAAGCGATACAGAGGCTGAAGCCGGATATTGTATTGCTGCTCGGCGACCGGTTTGAAACATTCTGCATGGCCGCAGCTGCACAGGTTTGCGGTGTTCCTCTTGCCCATATTCATGGCGGTGAGATCACGGAAGGTGTTGTTGATGAGGCTTTTCGTCATTCGATTACAAAAATGGCGCAGCTGCATTTTGCCGCTTGCGAAACTTACCGTCAGCGAATCATTCAACTGGGGGAAGCTCCTGAACGCGTGTTCGATGTCGGAGCACTTGGCGTGGAAAACATCCGTCACATGCCTCTCATTGCCAGCAGCGATTTGGAGAGATTCGTAGGGTTCAAACTTGAAAAGCCGTATTTTCTCGTTACATTCCACCCGGTAACCCTGGAAAAAGAAACATCAAAAGGGCAATTCCAATCAATACTGGATGCTTTGGATGCATTTCCGGAATACAATGTGATTTTTACAAAGGGCAATGCTGACACTGACGGCCGGATAGTCAACCGCCTGATCGATGATTATGCAAAAGCGCGTCCGGAACGCTGCATTGCGGTGAGTTCCCTGAGCTCGCTCAGGTATATGTCATCCATGAAGTATGCAGATGCAGTGATCGGAAACAGTTCCAGCGGTATCATCGAGGCCCCCTCCCTAAAAATTCCCACTGTAAATATCGGCGATAGACAGCGGGGCCGCATACAGGCTGCCAGTATATTGAATTGTATACCCGATGCTGATGCGATCCGGCAGACAATAGAACAGGCATTATCCCCTGCCTTTCAGGAAAAGCTCCCCGGCATATCAAATCCCTATGATCGACTTGGGACATGTTCGGCGATAGTCGGCCTGCTTGAAAGAACGGATATTAAAGGCATTATTAAAAAAACTTTCCATGATGTGAACTTCACCTCATGAAAGGAAAAAAACTGTATAAGAAGAAGACAATGAGTAAAAACATAACCGGGATGAGACTGTGAAAGATTATTGTATCAGTGCTGATGCCAGTCTTATAGATTGTATGAGAAGTATGGATATTACAGGGACAGGTATCGCACTTGCGGTTGACAATGAATTAAAGCTTATAGGGACAGTATCCAATGGGGATGTGAGGAAAGCACTGGTCAAAGGATGTCCGCTTGAGAGTCTGATAACCGGATATATCAACCGGAAATGCTTTCATGTGCTTCCGACTGTCTCAAGGGCGGAAGTATTGGATATTATGCAGGCCAGAAGATTCGAGCAGGTCCCGATCGTTGATGAGAAGGGCAAAGTGATAGGACTTCATCTTTTGCACGATATTCTGGGCAACATCGCTCGTCCCAACTGGGCTGTCATAATGGCAGGCGGTAAAGGGGAGCGCCTCCAGCCGTTGACTGAAAAATTGCCTAAACCAATGATACCTGTCGCCGGCAGGCCTCTGCTGGAACGGATCATCCTGCACCTGGTCAGTTTTGGGATCAGCCGTATTTTTATTTCGGTCAATCATCTGGCACATGTGATAGAAGAATATTTTAAAGACGGCTCAAGATACGGAACGAAAATAGAATACCTGCATGAAGAGAATCCGCTTGGATCCGGAGGAGCCATATCTCTCTTGCCAGAAATCCCCGAACAGGCATTGCTCGTTATGAACGGAGATCTGATTATTGATACGAATTTTCCTGATATGATTGAATTTCATAGCCGAAATGATTTTTACGCAACAATGGGGGTATATTCCTATTATCACCAGGTACCTTTCGGGTGTGTTGAAATAAAGGACAACAGCCTGACAGGTCTGGTTGAAAAACCTGTGCTTGAAAAAATGGTTAATGCGGGGATATATGTACTGTCACCGCAGGCTGTAGTTGCTGTTCCCAAGAATACCTATTTTCCCATTACGAATATTTTTGAAGATGCAATAAAAAATAATCTTGTCTGCGGAACTTTCCCGGTAGAAAAGGAGTGGCTTGATATAGGGTCGCCACAGCAGCTCAGGCAGGCGAGGGGGGAATGATGTATAGCAATTTATTCTCATGCAGGGGTAAAGTCGCTCTTGTAACCGGCGGCCTTGGTTTGATCGGTAAGGAAATCATCCGGGGATTAAGCGATTTCGGGGCATCTGTTTGTGTTGCTGATATAGATGAAAGCCAGATGAAGGATCTGGGAAACATCGAATCTTTTTATTTCCAGCATTTGGATATTACATCTGAAGCTTCAATCAGTAAAGCACTGGAGGCGGTTGTCAAACACTTCAACAAAATTGAAATTCTTGTCAACTGCGCCTACCCGCGGACAAATGATTGGAGTGCGAGATGCGAGAATGTAAGTTTTGATTCCTGGAAGATTAATGTGAACAGCCATCTCGGCGGTTACTTTTTATGCTGTCAGAAAGTTGCGGATCAAATGCAGCTTCAAAAGGGAGGTTCAATCATAAACTTAGCTTCCATCTACGGCATTGTTGCCCCTGATTTTTCTATATATGAGGGTTCAGAGATTACAATGCCTGTTGCTTACTCGGCTATAAAAGGCGGCGTGATCGCTTTTTCGAAATATATGGCCACATATTATGCGAAAGACAAAATTCGTGTCAATTGTGTTTCACCGGGAGGTATTTTTAATGATCAGCCGGACAGTTTTGTGGAGAAATACGCAGTTAAAACACCTCTGGCAAGGATGGGAATTCCGGAGGATATAGTAGGAGCTGTCCTGTATCTTGCATCAGATGCATCTTCATATGTTACGGGGCAGAATATAGTTGTTGATGGCGGATGGAGTGCCTGGTGATGAAAGTATTGCTTGTCGGATGCGGCTCTATTGGCAAAAGGCATTTAAGCAATTTAATCAAACTGCCTGAGATAGATCAGATACTTGTTTATTCGAAGATCAATACATGTTTGGACCATTTAAAAGACAAAAGAAAGGTTCTGCTGGTGGAGTCGATTGATGATATTCAGGTTGACCTGGCAGTCATTGCCAATGAAACCTGCAAACATGCGGCTACGGCGCTGATACTGGCTAAAAAAGGCGTTCATTTATTTATTGAGAAACCGCTTTCGCATATACTGTCCGGTAAGCTGAAAACACTTGAAGAAACAATCATACGAAAGAAAGTTAAAGTGAGCATTGGTTATAATATGAGATTTTTGGGCGCAATAAAACTTATCAAAAAAATTGTGGCTGAAGGGACTCTTGGGAAAATATATTTTGTAAAGATCGAAGTGGGGCAATATATGCCTGACTGGAGAGTCGGCCGTGATTACCGGGATTCTTACAGCGCCTTCAAAAGCCTCGGCGGCGGGGTCGCTTTAGATTTATCACACGAAGTCGATTATATGCGTTATTTGTTCGGAGACCCTGTTTCCTGTAAAGTGGTGAAAAAGAAAGTAAGCGATTTAAAGATTGATTCAGAAGACATATTTGAAGGTATTTATGTATACGACAGGTTTCTCTGCAATGTTCATATGGATTATTTACAAAAGGACATAAAGCGAATTATACGGATTGAGACAAGCAAGGGTTCTCTTGTTTGCGACTTTATCGCTAAAAAAATTGTGATCCGGATCAATGATAAGGAAAAAATTATTGCCGATAAAAAACTTTTCGATATGGATAAGACCTATATCCATGAGATAAAAAGTTTCATAAGGGCAGTTGAAAAGGGCTATGAACCAGAGATTAGTTTTGAAGACGGAGTCAGAGTCATGGAACTGATCTATAATAAAAATGTATAAAAACATGAAAATAGTTTGTATTATCCCGGCCCGTGGCGGATCGAAGGGCATTCCCGGCAAAAATATTAAAATGTTTCTCGATAAGCCGTTGATTGCCCATACCATTGAACAGGCGAAGAACTCCGGCTTGATTGACAGGATAATAGTATCCACTGAAGATAAAAAGATCGCAGACATATCAAAAAAGTATGGCGCTGAAGTACCTTTTTTCAGGCCGAAGTCCCTGGCGCAGGACAGGAGCAGTACCATGGATGCCCTGGCGCACGCTGTGGCTCGGATTGAGAAAGATGGTTATCCGTTTGATATCATGATCTTGCTGCATGCGACCGCTCCGCTGAGGTCAGTAGAGGACATTAATAACTGTATCGAATTATTGTTCAAAAAGAAGGCATCCAATGTTTTTTCTGTTTCTGAAGCGCACAGAAATCCGTATTTTAACATGATTGAGGTGGTCAGAGGAAGGGTCGGACTTGTTAGAACAGGCCATTTCACATCAAGACAGCAGGCCCCTAGAATATATGATATGAACGCGTCCATATATGTTTGGTGGAAAGATGTTTTTATGAGTCAAAAAAAATTATTCATGAAAAATACGCATATTTATATCATGCCAAAAGAAAGATCAATCGATATTGACAGTGAAATGGATTTCAGGATAGCAGGTTTTCTTGCTAAAACAAGTATAGACTTTACTGTAGGTATGTGAAAGGAATAGATCATGGACTATTGTAAAAAATGCGTAATGCCCGGAACCCGGCCAGGGATATCTTTTAATGAAGAGGGGACATGTTCTGCATGCCAGGCCTTTGAAAACCGGACGAATATCGATTTCAATAAGCGCCGGGAGGAACTAAAAAAACTGTGTGACCGGTACAGAGGGATGAACGGCCCTCAGGGCTATGACTGCATGATAGCGGTCAGCGGAGGCAAGGACAGCCATTTTCAGGTGCATATTATGAAAGAAGAGATGGGGATGAATCCTCTTTTGGTGACGGTTGAGGATAATTTACCGATGACCGAAGCCGGTATGCATAATATCAAGAACATTTCTGAAGAGTTCGGCTGTGATATTATAAGTATGAAACCAAATATTAAAGCGCAGAAAATAATTATGCGTAAAACTTTTGAAAAGTACGGAAAGCCCACATATTTTATCGACCGGTTTATTTACACTTACCCGTTACACATGGCTGTAAAGTTTAATACGCCGTTATTAGTCTATGGCGAAAATGTCAATTATGAATACGGCGGCGCTCAAAGCAGGGAAACGCCTTCAGCGAAAGAACAGATCGATAACGGGGTCGCGTCCGGAATTGACCTGAAAGAATTATTGGATGAAGGTATTACAGCAAAAGACCTGGTTCTGTTCAATCCTCCTTCGCAACAGGAATTAGACAGATTAACCCCCATATATTTAAGCTATTTCATAGAGTGGAGCAGTTATGGCAATTATATATTTTCGAAGAGCCGGGGTTTTCATGATCTGACACATGAGTGGAAAAGAACGCATCATGTTGAGGACTTTGACCAGGTTGACAGCCGTGCGTATCTTATCCATGCGTGGATGAAATACCCGAAGTTCGGCCATGCCTCCGCCACCGATTATTCATCGCGTTTTGTCCGTTATGGATTTTTAACCAGAAAAGAGGCGCAGGAACTTGTCAGGAAGCATGACCACAATCTGGATGTCAGAGCGGTGCGGGATTTTTGCGAATTCCTCGGTTATTCAGAATCCCGGTTTTGGGGAATTGTTAATGGCTTATATAACACAGAATTATTCATTAAGAATAAACTGGGCCAGTGGGTTCTTAAGCATCCGGTATGGGAGGCGTAGCGTAGTGCGCCGGGCGAAAAAATCAAGTCAGGTTTTATTGTTTTCTATAGTTTACTTATGAAAAAGGCGGAGTATGGTATATCAACGGACGATCCAAGATAAGATTATTTCCGGATTTAACGGTATCCGGTATGCAATAACGGAACCCGTGCTTCTCCGTACAGCGCGCATACTATGCGGCAATTATTATTCCGATCCGGCAGAATCTCCTCTTGTATCAGTTGTCATACCTACATACGACAGAGGCCGGCTGCTGATTCAACGGACCCTTCCTTCAGTATTTGCGCAGACATACAGGAACATAGAGATAATAATAGTCGGAGATTGTTGCCCGGATGATACGGCGGAACTGCTCACGGCCGTCAAAGATCCAAGAGTGCGTTTTGTAAATCTTCCTAAACGGACTAAATATCCGGATGATCCCGCATGCCGGTGGTTTATCTCCGGATTGATCCCTCTTAACAGGGGCATGGAGCTCGCGCGCGGAAAATGGATAGCTTATTTTGATGATGATGACATAATGACCCCTGGTCATATAGAGAACCTGTTGAGATTCGCTCAAAAGGGCAACTACGAGTTTGTGGCCGGCCTCTACCAGGAGGAACGCGAGGGACATAAGCGGATTATGGGACAGAAATGCGCGGAGTATCCTGAATTCGGCGGCCACGGGACTACACTTTATAGAAGCTACTTGCGGTGCATCAAGTACAATAAAAACAGCTGGCGCAAAGCCTACAACAAGCCTCAGGATATTGACAGGCAGCTCCGGCTTCGAAAAGCAGGGGCAAGGATGGAGCTTCTTGAAGAAGTTGTGAGTTATGTTGTCCCGCGGCCCGGATTGAACACGGTCGGCCTGGCGGCCAGGATGGTAAAGCCGGAATAGTCGGATAAAGGCAGTATTTAGATAGGAGAGGGTAATGATTCCATTGATGAAGAGCACTTTTTTTAATGAGCAGGATACAAAAGAAGCATTGGCAAAATTCATTCTACAGGCAAAGACATTAAGCATGGGAGAACAGGTTGCCGCTTTTGAGGAAGAATTCGCCGCATATCAGGGAGCAAAAAAATCAATTCTTGTTAACAGCGGCAGCAGCGCGAATCTCATCATGCTTCAGGCGCTTAAGAATCTCGGCAGGCTCAAAAACGGGGACAAGATCGGTTTTTCGGCATTGACCTGGTCAACCAATGTCATGCCGATATTACAGCTCGGCATGCAGCCGATGCCCTTTGACTGTGACCGGAGGACCCTGAATACGATGTCTCATCAGCTCAAACAGCGTCTAAACGATACGGATCTCCAGGCGTTATTTATTACCAATGCGTTGGGGTTCACAGGTGACCTGGAAACAATCCGGGAGGTCTGCAGAGAGGCGGATATAATCCTTATCGAAGATAATTGTGAGGCTTTAGGGACTGAATTGCCTTCCGGGAAAGCGGGGAGTTTCGGGGTATTGTCGTCATTCTCGTTATTTGTCGCACACCATATGTCCACGATAGAGGGAGGGATAATCTGCACAAATGACGAAGAGATGGAAGAGATGCTCAGGATCGTCCGGGCTAATGGATGGGCCCGCAATCTGAAAGCGCATCAACAAAAAAAATGGCGGCAGAAATATCTCATCAACTCGGAATTTGAGGCAAAATATACTTTTTACGATCTTGGTTATAATATGCGGCCGACAGAGATAACGGGGTTTCTCGGCCGTTATCAATTAAATTTCCTGGAACAAAATATAAAGATCAGAGAAAAGAATTACATGACCCTCGAATCTTGCGTAAAGGACAATCCCGATCTGCAGATTTTTGACAGGTCTCACATCTCGGTACTCTCAAATTTTGCATTTCCGGTTTTATGTAAGTCGCCACAACTTAAAGATAAATATATGAATCAATTTTCTGGCGCTGGCGTTGAGATTCGTCCTATGATTGCTGGCAACATTCAAAGGCAACCATTTTACAGAAAATATATTTCTCATTTATATGAACTTCCGGATACTGATTTTATCCATGACTGTGGCTTTTACTGTGGCAACTATCCAGAATTGAGCAAGATAGATCTCGAAACTTTAATTAGCTGTTTGGGGAAATATTAATAAGAGAATCCGTAAGTTTATTGGAAGGATAGAGGATATAAATTTTACTATGGAGAAGTTAAAGGTTCGAATGGTTCAGTTTAATAACACTTATGGGAATAATGTTTTTATTCCCTATAGCGTAGGGGTATTGCAGGCCTATTGACTGAAGGATCCACTAATAATAGATGCTTATGAATTCCTACCTTTTATCTACCGGCGCGGGCCGGTGGATGAGTTGGTCCAACAAATTGGCCGGGTAGATATTCTCTGTTTGTCCTGTTATATGTGGAATTGGAGATTAAATATGGCTTTGGCCGCACGTGTTAGGCAGGAAAATGAGCACTGCCTGATTATTGTCGGAGGTCCGCAGGTACCGGATGAAGCAGTGAATTTTCTTAAAGAACAAACCGCGATTGATATTGCTATCCATGGTGAAGGCGAGGAAACCTTCCGTCAAATTCTTTTAGCCTTTCTGCAAAATAAATCTTTTAACTCTGTCCGCGGCCTATCCTATCGGGATCGGGTAACGGGAAAGATTGTTTCAACCGGAGGACGGCCGGAGATCACGCATCTTGAGGATATACCTTCCCCTTATTTAACCGGAACTTTTAATGGTCTGATGGCTAATGATAAGGTTGATTGGGTTGCCTCTTGGGAAACTAATCGGGGATGCCCTTTTTCTTGTGCATATTGTTATTGGGGTCGGCGGTCTAAAAAAGTGCGAAGATTTGCGCTGGATAGGTTGTATAAGGAGATCGAATGGTTCGGGAAAAACAAGATCTCTTTGGTTTTTGGCTGTGATGCTAACTTTGGTATATTGCATCGGGATTTAGCTTTGGTTAAGAAATTAGCTGAAACAAAAAAGAAATATGGCTATCCACCTACGTTTCGGGTTTGCAATACGAAAAACAGCAATGATATTGTCTTTAGTGTTGAAGAAATTTTGCATGAATCTCATATGGCTAAGGGTATCTCATTGAGCTTTCAAAGTCTTTCGCCGGAAGTTCTCCATAACATTAATCGTAAGAATATCAAATTAGATCTATTCCATGAACTACAAACGCGCTATTTGGAAGCAGGCATGTCAACTTATACTGAGATGATCATTGCTTTGCCGGGAGAGACTTACGAGACGTTTATTCGTGGTCTTAATACCTTGCTTGAAAACGGGCAGCACAGCCAAGTTCATCTCTACAACTGTACGGTTCTTGTTAACTCTGAGATGGGGGGACATGACTACCTGAAGAAATATGGAATCAAGACGGTTGAGATACCTATTTTCCAGCAGCACGTGACACCTGATACTTCCGATCATCACGTCATTGAGTATGAAAAAATTGTTGTGGCTACAGACGCGATGCCCTTAAATGATTGGCGTCGGGCTTATGAGTTTGCCTGGGCAGTCCTTTGCTTCCATTATTTGGGGATATTTCAAATGATAACGGTATTTTTGTACGGGCAATACCGCATTTCTTACAGCTTTTTTTATGAAGCGCTGATCCGATTTGGGAAAGATTACCCACAGTCCATCATTGGCCGGGAACTGGCCGCCCTGAATGGAGTTTTGGAGTTTTGGACAATGTCCTTAAAGGGATCGGTTTTGATCAATTCTTGCCTGAGTTTGGCGAAGTGAATTGGCCACCGGAAGAGGCATCTTTTTTGAGGTTATCCAAAAATATTGGCGCATTATATGAGGAGTATGAGAATTTCTTAATCTTTTTCTTGAAACAGAATCATATCGAATATGATCCGGAGCTTATTAGTGATCTTCTGAAATATCAAAGGCAACGTTTGGTGCATTATGATGATAATCACAACCCGGATCATGAATTTATTTTGGACCTAAATTATAATATTCCAGAATACATTAATGCTGTTATGAAAGGTGATGCTTTTTTACTTCAGCGCAGGCGAAAAAGATACCGTATTATACGAAATCAGAATTTTAATGGCGACAAAAAAAGATTTGCTCAGGAGGCCGTCTGGTATGGCCGTAAATGGGGGAAGTTTTTGTATGCTGTTTATCCTGTTCCGAAATCCGGGCGAAAGAGCTAGTTCCGCATGGTATCTCAAAAGGGATGAATAATGATATGATTATCATCAGATTAATCGGAGGACTTGGAAACCAGTGTTTCCAATATGCTGCTGGTCGTCACCTGGCTGAGATCCACCGCACGGAATTTAAAATTGATATATCGGAATTTGAGAATTACATACTCCATGCGTTCTCCTTGAACCACTTCAATATAATAGAAAAGTTTGCCGTCTCAGAAGAAATGGCGGAACTGAAATATGTGAAAGAAAAGCATTTTCATTTCGATCCGGATATATTACAGCTGCCTGACGGGATATACTTGCATGGTTATTGGCAAAGCGAAAAATATTTTGCGTCTATTTCCGAGACTATCCGCAGTGAACTGAGCGTAAAAACACCGCTGTCCAGAAGGGATGCGGAAACTGCAAAACAGATTGTTTCCTGCGAGTCGGTTAGCGCGCATATCCGCAGATCAGACTATGTGCACAATACATACACGGAGCAGCTGCTGGAGACCTGCAGTCTGGATTATTACTCTGGTGCCGTAGAGAGGATCTCCCGTATTGTGAAACTGCCGCATTTTTTTGTGTTCACTGACGACAAGGCCTGGGTGCATGATAATTTCCATCTGCCATATCCGGTTACGTTTGTCGATCATAACGGCCCTGATAAGAATTTTGAGGATATGCGGTTGATGAGCCTTTGCAAGCATAATATCATTGCAAACAGCACCTTTAGCTGGTGGGGCGCCTGGCTGAATAATAATCCGGACAAGATAGTATTTGCGCCGAATAGATGGTTTACAGAAAAAGCCCACAGCAGTTCAAAAGATCTGCTGCCGGATTCATGGATCAAAGTATAAGCGGTTCTTTTTAAATGATATCCAAAAGAATAAATTGGGGAATTCTGGGCACGGGGAATATTGCCCGCATATTCGCAAAAGGAATAGCGGATTCCACAACAGGCGATCTTCTTGCTGTTGCCAGCCGGAGTGTGTCCAGCGCTCAGAGTTTCGGGCAAGAATTTGATGTGCCATGCCGATACGGCAGTTACGAAGAACTTCTTGCGGATCCTGAAATTCAGGTAGTATATATTGCGCTTCCTCATGTCTTTCATGCTGAATGGGCCATACGTGCCGCCAATGCCGGCAAACATGTCCTGTGCGAAAAACCGCTTGCCGTCAACTACAAAGAGGCGTTGTCAATGGTGGAGGCAGCGAAGCAAAATGATGTTTTTCTGATGGAAGCTTTTATGTACCGCTGCCATCCGCAGACTTCGAAGCTTATAGAATTGCTTCGAGCGCGGGTGATCGGTGAGGTGCGGATCATCCAGGCGACATTCAGCTTCCAGGCGGAATATGACATTAATAACCGTGCGTTGAGTAATGAATTGGGAGGGGGCAGCATTCTTGATGTCGGGTGCTATCCAATTTCCATGGTGAGATTAATCGCAGGAGTTGACCTCGGAAAAGAATATGCCGACCCGGAGGAGATCTATGGTGTAGGACATATCGGCGTTCTGAGCGGTATAGATGAATGGTCGGCCTGCTGCTTGAAATTTCCCCGCGGGCTTATTGCTCAAGTCTCTGCGGGCGTGTTTTTAAAACAGGAGAATGTTGTAAGGATATTCGGCTCTGAAGGCAATATATTTATCCCCTCCCCGTGGGTCCCCGGCGGCCGTGAGCCTGGAATCACGAAAATATTTGTCCGCAGGGCAAATGAAACTGCCGCTGAGGAAATAATTACCGAAACCCGCCTGAGTTTATACGCAATGGAGGCGGATATGGTAGCAAACAGTATTGAACTTCGGCAATCACCGGTCATGAAATGGGAGGACAGCCTGGGTAATATGAGAACTATGGATCGTTGGCGGAAGAACGCGAGGGTATCCTATGCATCAGATACTCTGTGAGCAGGAATTAATGCTGTTGTATGTGGATTAGGAGAGAGATATTAGTAAGGCCGGTTCAAATATTTATATGGAGGGCGCTGTGGACACAGCTGTAAATAATGTCGGAGCCTTGACCGACGAATTGAAAAGAACTGTTGCTGCGATTGTTGACGATAGCTCATGCGGGATGACTATTGCTGATGCCTGGTGCGCCAATCTCGAGCGGCTGTGTCAAAAGGTACTGACCAGTGATCCTAACGATTTTCTTAACTGGGATGTTGTTTTAAGGACAATGGTTGTAGGAAACGCGGTGTTTGTTGCAGAGGAATTAAATTTCCTGAAAGGTCTTTCTGATTGGAAAAGCCGATGGGAAAAGGCGATTGAAGAGTCGCCGGTAGGGAATCCGACATTGTATGATGGTTTTCCTTCAAGCAGCGGGAACCTGATACATCAGGCATATCATTTGGCGCAGTTTGAAGACAAAACAGGGATGGACATCGGTAAGGCAGAAATCGTGGTTGAACTCGGCGGCGGTTATGGAAGCATGTGTAGGCTCGTGCATAACTTAAATTTTAAGGGCCGATATGTTATTTTCGATCTTCCGCCCTTCTCCGCATTACAGCGTTTTTCCTTAAATATGAACGGAATACCGGCAGTTACCGCTGATGTTTTTCTGGAAAAAGCATCAGACGGGGTTATCTGTGTTTCTGAGCTCGAACAATTGGAGAGCATCCTCTCCATGTATTCGAATACCGGTGATGCTTTATTTATAGCGAACTGGTCGCTCAGCGAGGCGCCTGTCAGTTTGAGGCATTCTATATTATCCCTGATAAAGCCGTTTAAGGCATTTCTCATCGCCTATCAAGGGCTTTTTGGCGATATAGACAATGTAGGATACTTTGAGGAATGGGTAGAAACGATGAAGGACATCCGGTGGCATACCTGGAAAATCAAACACTTGCCGAATAAACGGTACAGGGATAACTATTACCTGATGGGAAAGAAAAAATAGATGTCTGTGATGAACAAGACAGATCGGATATTCGTGGCCGGGCACGGCGGTATGGTGGGCTCAGCCATTGTGCGCCTGCTCAAAACACTAGGGTTCGGTAATCTGATTTTATGCAGTCATCATGAACTGGATTTGAGAGATTCTTATACAGTTGAAAATTTTTTTAAAGCGCAAAAACCTGATATAGTGATACTTGCTGCCGCCAGGGTCGGAGGTATCCGGGCGAACCTTGAGTACCCCGCCGAATTTCTCTATGACAATCTGGTGATACAGAACAATGTGATACATCAATCATTTTTGAACGAAGTTAAAAAGTTTTGTTTCCTCGGTAGTTCTTGCATTTATCCACGCGAGTGTCCCCAACCTATGAAGGAGCAGTATTTGCTTACCGGCCCACTGGAACCGACTAATGAAGGTTACGCGCTGGCAAAAATTGGCGGACTTAAGATGGTTGAATATTACCGTAAACAATACGGGTTTAATGGTATCAGCGTGATGCCGTGCAATTTATACGGCACAAACGATAGCTTTGACCCTTTACATTCTCATGTTTTATCCGCTCTTATAAAGAAATTTGTCGACGTTGTAGATGATGGTGCAAATAATGTTACCGTTTGGGGCACAGGTTCTGCAAAGCGTGAGTTTATGCATGTGGACGACGCTGCGGAAGCGGTCTTTTTCCTCATGCAGAACTACGATGCGCCTGAGTTCATCAATGTGGGCTGGGGAAAGGATATTGCCATCGGTGATCTGGCCCGCCTTGTAGCAGAACGGGTTCACTTTACAGGAAGTATAAACTGGGACACTTCCAAGCCGGACGGGATGCCGCGTAAATGCATGGATGTTTCCCGGGTCAGGGAATTGGGGTATTATCCAAGAATAACTTTGGAAGACGGAATAGCTAAAACAATAGATGAATACAGGATGCTCAAAAAAAAGAAAGCCTGAAATAAGATGAAAGTCAGCCATCATGAATAAAAGCGGGAGTAAATATAACTTTATAGTTTCAGATCATCGTAAACTCTGGGTTGAAGGGGCACCCCGCCTTTATATCCTGGAACCATATGTCTATTACAGATTGGAAAGGACCGGTAATGTACATGATTATGATGATATAATAGTGGCTCCCTACCGCCGTCAGACGCGTTCTGATCTGGAAAAGGATCATGAATTTGTACAGCTCAAATTTGATAAATATGTCAATATACTTGCCGGACGGTTAAATCAGATACATGGCACAAGTTACAGCAAGCTTTTCTGGCGCAGGGCTTTATCCATATCCTTTGAAAGATATATCACATATTTACATGAGATGTTTGAAAATTGTGAGTTATATTTTAATGCGGATAAACACGATTGTTACGTGCTTTCAAAAAAGTCTTACTACACCCCGATAGATTTTGAAGACCACCGTAACTATTTTCAGCATTCTCATTATGGCCAGGAACAAGTATTCAGCATTTATATGCATACTTTCTATCCCGATGGATTGAAAACTAAAGATGATCAATATGAAGCGAATTCAGAAAGCGGTTCAACGAGTCCAAAGCAACCCTTCCTTCTTCGATTATTGAAGCAAGACTTTTCGAGAGCCACTCTTGAAAAAATAAAACTAAAAATCCTTAAAAAGTATTATTCTCATAAAGCCCGCAAAATAGGGATTATGGGGTCCTTTTTTTCAACAGAGAATTTAGACTTTTTGATAAAAAAAAGTAAGGGTTTGATATATCCCTTGGAGTGGCAAATAAATTTAATCGACAGCGATAATTATTCTCCTTTGTCGAATAAACGGGAATATCTAACTGAAAATAGTAATGATTTTGATGATTTTGATCGATTCTTTATTGCTTCATTGAAGTATTGTCTGCCAAAAATATTCATTGAAAAATTCAGGAAGGTTGTAAATTATCATATAAATAACTTTGAAAAATATAAAGACTTGGAATATGTCACAAGTGAAGCTTGGCTTATTAGCAGTAGTTTATCTATTGCTTTAGCATTGCTTAAGGAGCGAGGCGTTAAGCATATCTATAATGAGCATAACTATTTTGAACATCCATGGGTGGGAAGTCTACTTCCCAAAGAAGCTTCACTATCAGATATATTTGTATCGATGGGATGGTATGATGATAAAATTAATAACATAGTGCAAGGTGCGTCATTAAGAGAATTTAAATTGGATGAAACACCAGAGAAACGATATAAAATATGCTATATCGGTAGCGGTGCCACAGCCAGAAGGTCAAATTACACGGCCTCATATGGATGGTCTTGTGAGAATGCTCCCAAATATTTTAAGTTCGTCAAACTATTTTTTGGGAGTTTAAGCTATCAAACAAGATGTGAAATTCTTTATAGAGGTTACCCGTTATTAAATTTTGAAGATTGGCTTGCCTATGACCAAAACTACATGTTGGATCCGTATTTAAAACAAATGCAGCAGCATAATGATATGAGCACACCTGCTAGGTTAATCATGCTTCAATCAAATCTCGTAATAGTCGATTATATTTCTACTGCCTACCTTGAAGCAATGATAATGAATATTCCTACAATATTTTTCTGGAATCCAGATGCTTATTATCTTAGTAATGAATACTTGGATTTTTTTGATTCGTTGATTTCAGTTGGTATATGTCAAACGGATCCAATGAAGGCGGCGAATTTTGTAGAAAGTGTTAAGGATGATCCCCAAAAGTGGTGGGCCAGCGAAGGGACTCAAAAAGGTAAAGATGAATTTTTAAACAAAAATATTGGCAAACCTGAAGTTATGATCAATTATTTACTATCCCTTGTAAATTAAATTTATGACTGAACTGAAAAAAAATGCATATAGTTTTTTAACAGGAGGCCTGGTTCATATGGGTTCTTTAGAGCGGCCCAGAGTTTTGGAACAACGATGTTTAACGATCCCTTCGTACGGGAAAGATGTATTATTAAAGAGCGGTTTTAAAATAATAACATGAAACATGCGATAGAAAATTTTATATTTGACGAGCGGTTATGTGTATATATGCATCCTGAAAATATAAGGGCCGATTTTGATTACTCTGACGGCAGAGAAGTAGAAGAGAGAATATTCAGGATACTCAAAGAGACCAAAGACCACGGATTATTCTCTCGGGAACTGTGCAGCCGTATAATGGATTGGCCGACTGAATATCATTTTTCACCGGTGCGTCATAATCTGCTAAGGCATTACCGCTTCAGGGAAACAGATCAGATATTGGAACTGGGCTGCGGCTGCGGCGCCATCACAAGACAATTGGGGGAGAGCGGTGCCAGCGTCACAGCAATAGAAGGCAGTAAATCCAGAGCGCAATGCGCTGCAGAGCGCTGCAGGGATCTGGATAATGTGAAAATTTATTGTTCAAATTTTCAGGATGTAGCATTAACGCATCAATACGACTATGTGACCCTTATCGGTGTTCTGGAATATTCCAGTATTTATTTCATAGGTGATGAACCGTTTAAACAGTGTTTAGAAATCGCTAAAGCGGCGTTAAAAAAAGACGGCAAACTGATTATTGCGATAGAAAACAGATTAGGGTTGAAATATTTTTTAGGATACAGCGAAGACCATACAGGTGCAGTCTATGACGGATTACAGGATTTTTACGAAAAGAGTACGGCTTATACATTCGGTAAAAAAGAAATAACAGACCTGCTTATGCAGAATGATTTTGTCAATATCGATTTTGCGTACCCTTTCCCTGATTATAAATTGCCGAAAGCTGTGATTTTTGACACTGCTTTTGAAGCTGACAAATTTTGCATTTCGGACATCATATCCCAGATTAAATGCAGATGCTATTCATTCCCGCACAAGGATCTGCCGTCTGGATCTTTTATATGGCAGCAATTGGAAAACAATGGATTACTGGAAGATCTTGCAAATTCTTTTTTGATAGAAACTTCTTTAAGCGGTCGGAGAAAAGACGGGTTTGCTTTGGCAAAATATTATACGGTTGATCGCAAAAGAGAGTTTAATACTGAAACCTCTTTTATGGTAAAAGATTCAAAGATTAAGATTATTAAGAAAAGACTTGAAAATCTGCCAATCACACAGGGAGACACCTTATTGCATGTATTAAGTGAAGATGAATATGCTGAAGGCCGCAGCCTGGATCATTTTTTAACAAGATGCATGGCCAAAAATAATTTTAAGGAATTTATTGAATATTTTAAGGTATGGTTAGATTTTATTTTGGACAATAGCCTCGTCCGTAAAAATACCGAAAATGTTTACCATTCCATTTTAAAAGATAAATACATCGATGCTAAACCTAAAAACCTTATACTTAGGCAGGGAGTATTGACCCTGATCGACACGGAGTGGGAATATAAAAAAGAAGTCACTGTATATTCATTGATCATCAGGTATTTGCTGGAAGTCGATTTTAAATTTATCAACCGCAACATCTCCGGTAAAAAAGATCCAATCTCAAAAGTGTTCGATTATTTAAAAATTAAGTATAGTAATAAAATATATAAGCAATTTGAGCTATTGGAGAATGATATCGCGGGTACAGTGTATGACAGCTGCTGTATGTCCGTAAACGGTTATTATCCGGGACAGGGGAAAACAGCATATCAGCTCCTTATTTATAAGATAAAAACGGTTTTAAAGAAAATCAGGAATAAAATATTATCGATTTTCTCTCCGGGGCTACGATATGACTGAAATATCTGAATATGCCATGAGTAATCAAAACATCAAATACTCTATCATCATCCCGGCAAGAAACGGTGCACAGTACCTGTCGTATTGTGTGAAAACCATTATCAGCCAGGATTACACCGATTATGAACTTATAATAAGCGATGACCATTCAACAGACGGGACTGATGCCTACTTAAGCACTCTCGTGCATCCAAGGGTAAAGATTATACATCCACCGGAAGAGTTGAGCATGACGGAGCATTGGGAATGGGCTCTTGCCCGGGCCCGCGGCGAATGGCTGATGTTTGTCGGTCAGGATGACGGCCTCCAGCCGTATTTTTTCCGTTTGGCCGACCGGCTCACCGGGATCGCACAGAAAGCCGACTTGCGGACAATAATGTCGGAACGGGCATATTTCTTTTGGCCCGGCTGCGAATCTGTATATGGGGACATTGCCGTGGGGTACCATGCAAGGAATTCTGTAAAAATTCATAATTGTCTGTATGGGGCGACGAAGGCGCTTTTCGGCCTTCAATCGTATTTTAATCTACCGGAAATGTATACGACATCACTTTTTCATCGTGACATAATCAGCGAAGCAAAACAAAAGCAGCATGGGCGGCTGCTGTCAACCCATCCCCAAGACGCGAATCTTGCTGCGATTGCATGCAGCCTGGAGAACAGATATTTAATGTCATACATCCCTCTTGGTTGGGTAGGTTCATCCCTGAGAAGCGCCGGTCTCGCGATTTCATTCAACGGACCGGATCCGGATGCGCCCGGGCAAAACAATGCTGTCGAATCGTTAAAAAAAGAATATGTGGGCAAGATCAACAGGAGCGAATTGGAATACAATTATCTTGCCGGAGACTTCCTGTTCGAGGATGCGAGTATATATTTATGGCAATCTTTTCTGCAGACCCAGGATCTGCGCAGCCCGTTTGTCAATAAAATTCTGAACTCTAAACTTTTTAAAAGCATTCTCTTCTGCCGGGTATTGAATAATGTCGGAAGTTCGGGCAATTCAACTGTCCGCTTACCGATGTTCAAGGAAATCCTTGAACGGAATCAGTGCATTTTCGGTTTGATCGAGCTGTTTTCAAAAATATCCTTTCTAGCGGCGGGAATATTTCTTATGGCAGGCAGAGTGCTGCGAAAAGCGTCCCGCCTGTTGTCAAACTGCCTAAATTATACAGTTGCCCGGTCTCATGATCCGAGTATGGATATTGTCAGGGCATCAGAGCGGGTAAATGAGCTCATAACAAAAAAGGAGTGGATCATTTAGATCGAAATATGGACAATAAAAACCGGCTCCAGGCCCCTGTTATTTTTCTTGTATATAACCGGCCGGATACCGCTATGCGGGTATTTGAAGCTATCCGGGAGGCTAAGCCCTCGCGCTTGTATGTGGCAGCTGACGGTCCAAAAGACGAAAAACCGGGGGAGGAAGAAAAAGTCCGGGTGTCGCGTGAATATGTAATGAATAATATCGACTGGGACTGCGAAGTCAAAACATTGTTCCGGGAAAAAAACCTGGGATGCAGACGCGCTGTCAGTGAAGCCATAACCTGGTTTTTTAAGAATGAAGACAGGGGCATCATTTTAGAGGATGATTACATTCCAAGTCAGAGTTTTTTCCGGTTTTGCGGGGAGCTGCTGGAATATTATAACTCATTTTCCGCAAGTTGAAATCACGTTTTTTCGGATTTATCACCTTCTGCAGCGGAATGTCCCCAGTAGTTATCTAAGCTGATCCCCAACATGCTTAAGATTAGTTCCTGTGTTTGAGTCAATGAATCCCGGAATTCCTTTATCAGTTGTCCCATTCTTACTTGATATGAGGAAATGCCTTCGAAAACGCTTAGGATCTTTGAGGTGGTAGGATGAAAAGCATCTCTGAATTCTGGGTAAATGGGTAGAGTTTCAATGTCCCATTTCTTCATTTTTAGTCTTACTTTTCTCTCGATTATTGCTTGAATCATCAAGGACAGAATGTCCAGGGTAATCATATTCCCCACCCCTACCGATGATACCCTGCATCTAAGCTAAATGCATTTTACTCTCTTGTCAATCAAGTTCGCCCTTTCGTGGGTTATCCACATGAGGCTCGGTGGATCATTAGAAATCCACCGAAAGCCGATTGGGGAGTAACCCTCAACGCATTCACATATTCTTAAAAAACAATAGCGGTTAGTTTCACAAGCTGCCAGAATCCTCTTTTCAAGGAGGTGCTTTGATACCAGGTCATCTGAGAGAATGCCTTCACGGGCCATCACGAGGAACGTTTTTCCTGGATAGACTGAGAAGACTCTTAGAATCCAATAAAAGTCTTTCAGACGCATGAATCCTATTCCGGACTTTACCTGTTTAACCGTCATGATTATTAAAGATAATCTAACCTTCATTCGATTCCAAATTTCCCTTCTTTTCGGTAAGACTTTCCTTTGGTGGTAATCACTTTCATTGCTCCGGAGGCAAGACGATCTAAAATAGCCTGACCGATAACAGGGTCAGGAAAGATACCATACCAATCCTGAGGTGGTCGATTTGAGGTAAGAATTGTTGAAGCTCTCCCCAACCTTTCATC
>SDBV01003439.1_pt1 | contig 23346 bp, 22 predicted proteins | sample 2277081 | NCBI WGS metagenome assembly SDBV01 (sample SAMN10402039, study PRJNA504765) | marine sediment metagenome | isolation source: marine sediment core GS10_PC15, 223 cmbsf | place: Arctic Ocean: Southern Knipovich Ridge | collected 2010 | reverse complement strand
CTATCTCCAGCTCAAGATGGCGCAAAAGGCTGGGCGGGTCACCCATTTTCACCGTCAAGTGATTTTCGACCTGCCAGGAGGAACGACCTATCGATGTGATTTCCAGGTGTTCTATCCAAGCGGGAGTGTCCGGTACATCGACGTAAAAGGAATGAGAACCAAGAGCTTCATCCGGAACAAAAAGCAGGTTGAGGCGCTTTATCCGGTTGAGATCAAGGAGGCTTGAGAATGAAAGATTACTACACGAAAGGGGAGCGTCGGACAATCATGATATGCTTCATCCTTCTTGGAGCTCTAATTGTGGCGACATACGCATATGTGGCGCTCGTCGCATACAGATCTGGCTTGGATGCTTGCCAGCCGGCCCAGGTTAAGCGGGTTACAATCCCTCCGCTGCCGAGACCTTAAAAGCTGTACGTTTATTCGGATATAATGGGAATCAAGGAGGTTGGGCACATCAAACTGAAATATTGAGAGGAGGTGATCTTATGGATTCAGCCAGATAGAAAGCTGACTGGTAAATAGAAACACTTATTGAGGGCCCGGGGTCGGCTTGAAATCGGGACCGGCTCCGGGCATTACAATCAAAGAAAGGGGGAGGGAAAATGTATGAATCAGTAACGCTTAAAGAAATGCTGGACTATGTGTATCAGTTTGTGGCGCTTCACAACGGTAACGACCACGCAAGGCACGAAGACCAGCAAGAAATGCTGGACTATGTGCATCAGGTTGTGGCGCTTCACAACGGTAACGACCACGCAAGGCACGAAGACCAGCTGCACGACAAGGTTGGAATGCCCCACTGGACGGATAGAGTACGAGACAGGAGGGCGTGCGATAGAACCATGTCGGTGATGCACAAAAAGACCGTATATGAATCCGAATTTGATTGGGAAACAGTCCAGGTGCCCGTAGGTTTTGAGATTGTACCAGGGGCAAGGTTACCCATAAGGCGCAAGGATGAAGGCTAAACTGACTTGACAGCCCCCAGGAAAATAGTGTAACGTCACCAGAATAACCCACCAACGGAGGCAATCATGGATAAATCAATCAAGCGGATGGCCGTAATAGCGGCAATCATCTGTCTCGTCGTGGTGCCTGTTGCGTACGGCGCCATCGCCGACAGCAGAACCCAGAAGGTCAAGCTCATCACCGCGCAGAACCAATTCACCGCCGAGATGAATATCATCGGCATTGGCGTTGTCGTGGTTGAGGACACGTCCAGTATCAGCGCTACCATACGCCTGCAGGTCAAGCCCGATCAGTCCACTACTTGGATCGACACCGGGGACACGTTTACAGCGGAGGGCGCTTGGGCATTTGATGGCTCAAGGGGAAACAAGTACCGGGTCGGGGTGAAGACTGGAGACTTTTCCAGTGGCACCGCGACTGTTTATCTGATTCAGGCTACCAATACGAGGTAGAATGGCAAGCCGAAAGACTAATACCAACGGCTATGATGACCTGACGCCCAAGCAACAGCGATTCGTAGAATATTACGATGGCAATGCAACTGCCGCTGCAAGGAAAGCGGGATACCGTCAACCGAGACAGGTAGGCACTCGTAATATGTCAAATGTTGTCATACTCGCCGCCATCAAGTCACGGGAAAGCCGGAAAAGGAAAGACACCATCGCAACGCGGGAAGACCGCCAAGAGTTCTGGTCCAAGGTGATGAAGGACAAAAAGGAAGGCATGTCCGAGAGGCTACGCGCCTCTGACCTCCTCGGCAAGTCAGAGGCTGACTTCACAGAGAACATGAACATCCGGGGTAATCTCCGCGTGAACAGATTCGAGAAGCGATTCGATGGAAGCTAACGCGATACAGGTTGATTACATCACCCAGCCACAGGGTTTGATCTTGCAGGATTATGCAGATTGTCGCTCATCCCGTTCCTTCATTATGGGACCACTCGGTTCCGGCAAGACCATCCAGACCATCAATAAGATATTTGCATTAATGTGTGAGCAGGAGCCCGTTGATAAGGAGAGGCACAAGCACTTCAACAAGCGCTTGACCCGGTGGGTGGCGGTCCGGAATACATACGCAGAGCTGACCTCGACAACCATCAAGGATTGGCTGGAGTGTCATGAGGAATTCGGCACCTTCACCATGGGCAGCAAGGAGCCACCGAAACAGGTGCTTGATTTCTATCTTGACGATGGGACTCGCGTATGCGCCGAGATATACTTCATAGCATTTGACCGTCCAGACGATGTGCGCAAGGCCCGAGGGCTTCAGCTCACCGGGGTGTGGCTCAATGAGATCAAAGAGCTATACAAGCCCGTGGTTGACATCTTTGACCTGCGCCTCGGTCGGTATCCTTCGAAGAAAGAGGGCTGGCACAAGAGAGACCCGACATGGTACGGAATGATTGGAGACACCAACGCACCGGACGATGACCACTGGTACTACGGGATGGCCGAAGAGACCAAGCCAGAGGGGTGGGTGTTTCACCGGCAGCCGGGTGGCGTGCTGAAGGTCGGAGACGACTGGGTGCCCAACATGGAAGCCGAGAACCTGGGCAACCTACCTATCGGGTATTACATCAGAGGAATGCAGGGGAAGGGAGATGATTGGATTTCGGTCATGCTGGCCAACGAGTACGGGTTTCTTGCTGAAGGAAAGCCCGTTCATCCCAGATATATCGATAGCGTCCACTGCTTGGATCTGGACTTCACACCAGACAATAGTGTGGAGATCATCCTGGGTTATGATTTCGGACGCACTCCGGCCTGCGCATTCTTGCAGCGAGCTCCGCTTCGACGGTGGATATGCTTCGATGAATTCTGCGCCGAAGACATGAGCGCCATCACCTTCGGCCCCGAGCTGAAGAAATACATTGACTCAACCTATCCTGGATTCACCTTCGGATTCAGAGGGTGGGGAGACCCATCGGGCGGCAATGAGGGAGAGGCCACTGACGATACGGCGCATCGCATCATCAGGGGCGCTGGCCTGCCCTGCAACCCCACAATAACCAACAAGGCATCATTGCGGCGGGCAGCCCTTGAGAAGCCCATGACAGAGATGTGCATGGACGGCAAGCCTCGTTTCGTGGTACTACCGAAGTGCCGGAAGATCAGAAAAGGGCTGAAGGGTGCCTTCTGTTATCGCCGGGTCCAGGTGAGCGGTGAGCGATACACAGACGTGCCGGACAAGAATGAGTACTCACACCCGGTGGAGGCTCTTGAGTACGGGCTCCAGGGTGAGGGTGAGGGGCGGAGTGCTCTGACAGTAGCCAGCAAGCCGGCACCGGCCAAGATGCCGCAACCAATCAAACCCATGGGGCGGACGACAACGAGACAGGTCGGACGCTACAGGATCGGGAGATAGGAATGACCAAACATATTTCATGGACCGCTGGCATCCTCTGGGCGGCAACCGTGCTGTTTCTCATGTTCACAGCGGCCGGCTGCTCAACCGTGTCCCACATCCTCCAGGGCTCTTCAGACACCATTATCACGGAGACAAAGAACGGTGAGGTGGTGGGCACTGTGAAAGTGACAGCCAAAGCTGATAGCCTCGTAGTGATCGAGAAGCACGAAAACGGAGAGGTCAAGAAGGTCACAGTTGACGACCGTGGTAAACCTTCGGCCATATCTGAGGCCATCGCGGCGATCATTGTGATGGGGGCAAATCGGACGGACGTTAGGATTGATGGGGACTGAACATGCCACTAGAACTTAAAGAACTAAAGAAACTCCACGACAAAGCCTATAACTCGGGCCAGGTGACCCGGGAACGCGCTTCCGATGATATGGTATTCTACCACATCACCCAATGGGACGATCAGATTCTTGCCGGAACGCAGCTTGGATACCGAGGGGAGTTCAACGTCCTCAAGAAGGCTGGTCGCCAGATCAGCGCCGATCTTGCCTCGAACCCTGTCCAGGTAGATTTCCAACCCAAAGATGAGACCCGGGAAGACGCGGCAGAGCTTGCGGATGGCATGTATCGCAACGATGGGAACCACAACACATCCCTGGAGGCTTTCGAGAGTGCCAAACAGGAGTCCGTAGTGTGTGGCGTGGGGGCATGGGAACTCTACACCGAGTACGTATCAGCCAGGTCTGGCGATAAGAAGCAGGTCATCAAGCGCCGGCCGCTGATAGAGGCTAACAACAACATCATGTGGGATCCCAATGCCAAGCTCCTGGACAAATCAGATGCCGATTACTGCTCACGGTTGGATGCATACTCCGAGGACGGGTACAAGAATCTGGTCAAAGAACTGACCGGCGAAGAACTGCTGACCATCAGCAACGATTCATTCAAGCACCCTGAACATTCCTACGCCTTCCCCTGGATAGGTGGAAAGGGTAAGAAGATATATGTCGTATCCTTCTGGCACAGGGTGAAGATCAAAGAGAAGGTCCTGACCATGGAAGACCCGTTCGGCGACACCATGGAGTTGCGGGAATCGGCGCTTGAGAAGGTCATGGATGAGATGATCGATGCGGGATACACGATCGATGAAGACTTGACCAAGAAGGTTGAACGCTGGCAAGTCACTAAATACATAGCATCAGGAGCCAAGATCCTTGACGCCACGGTGATTGCTGGCGAGCACATCCCGGTGGTGCCGACGTATGGGGAGCATGCCTATATCGAGGGCGAGGAGCACTATGAGGGCGTGACGCGGCTGGCGAAAGATCCATCCAGACTTAGGAATTTCGGCTTGAGCTATGTGGCTGACATTGTTTCGCGATCACCACGGCCCAAGCCGATCTATTACCCAGAGCAGATCGCTGGCTACGAGCGCATGTATGAAGGGTCTGGTGCAGATAACAATTTCCCGTATGTGCTACAGAACCGCAAGACCATGGACGGCGAAGATCTCACCGGAATAGAACTCCGAACGACCCCAGAGCAAACGATGCCCCGAGCTCTCGTTGCAATGCTAGACCTGACGAGGCAAGCCGTTGAGGACGTAGCGCAACCGGGCATACCTCAACAAGGGCGTCAAGGGTCTCCGCGCATAGCCGAACCCAATCTGTCTGGAAAGGCGGTCCTGGCGCTCCAAGCCCGTCTTGATATGCAATCCCTGGTCTACCAAGAGCATTACAAACACGCATTGCGCCGGGACGCAGAGATATGGGCCTCCATGGCTCCTGAGGTGTACGATGTTCCACGTAAAACAATGGTTGAGCTACCGGATGGCACCAAGCAGGAAAAAGAGATCATGCAGGCCGTGGTTGACGAGGAGACCGGGGATATTGTCTACCTCAACGACCTCCGGAACGCAGAATTCGAGATATACAGCAAGATAGGCCCCAGCTACACGTCCCAGAGAGAGCAGACGGTTGAGGTGCTTGAGAAGATGCTTGAAGGGATGATGCCGGATGACCCGAAGCGGTCCATCTTGGAACTGAAGCTGATGGAGCTGTCTGACGGCGTGGATTTGGATGAGATTAGAGATTGGGCAAGAATGGAGCTCGTCCTTCAGGGTATCCGGAAGCCTGAGACCGACGAAGAGAAGGCAGCACTTGAGGAAGCCCAGAACAAAGAGCCTGAACCGGACGCTGCGATGGTGCTTGCCATGGCCGAAGACAAGAAGGGGCAGGCCGATTTGATGGAGTCTGAGCAGAAGACAAAGCAAATGCTCCTTGACAACGACAATGAGAAGGCAAACCAGGCAATCAAGGTGTTCGAGGCCCAGACAAAGCGAATAGAGGCGGAGACCAAGGCTCGCGTGGCGGGGGTTACGATACGCAAGACCTCTGTGGAGACCATCGGGGAGCAGTTGGACAACGAGGGCAAGATCATTGAAATGCAGAGTCCCAAGGGCGTGGAAGACATGTCGGATGAGGATCTGTATCGGATGCTGGAGACTGGATGAGCGTACAGAGAGCAAAGATATTCGTTGAACCGAGTGAGGATGACCTAACCGAGTGGTTAGCCGCCTCGGTGGAATACGACTACCTTCCGGGGGTTTGGATACGCCGAGTGGTGATGATTCATTCTCTTGGACCAGATCTTCTCATATTGTATGAGCTATCGCAGCCATGAAAAAGGCGCTTGAATCCATAGTCGAGACCCTGAAGAGCGTCAACCTGCTTCCGAAGCACGGGAAGTTGACACTTTCCTTTAGGGATGGTAAGCTCATTGGCATATTTAAGGGAGAGACTTTCATACCACCAGAATAGCAAGGCACCACAAATAACATAGGTAACGGAAGAACCGAGCCTATTTGACGCAGATCAGCGTTGGATAGGCTTTTTTATTGCCATAGTGGCATTATCGGCCTGGCGAGACAACACCAGGAACCCAAAGGAAAGGAATTTTCCCAATGAAAGCACTACAGAGATGGATAGGCGTCATTCTTCACATCATAGACAATGATCGCGGCGAAGTGAACTTGGATGACGCGGCAGGGGCCGAAGAATTGGAAGCGGAAGGCGAGCTGCCTTTAGCTGCTGAGGAATTGGAAGAGAGAGAAACTGAGGGCACCGGAGAAGGTGAACTCGAACCATGGCAGATGGAAGAGACCGACGATGACCCAGACCAGGGTTATTCGGTAGACGGTAAGCTCCACCAGGCCATGAAGTTGAAGTTGAAGGGCCGTGTTACCGATCGGGATGGCCGGATCACAGACCTTGAGGCTGAGAACGCAGCTCTCAAGGCAAAGGCAACCCCGGCAGGACCCACGACCCTGACCAGACCGAATGAGGATGATTTCGAGGACGACGATGCAGGCTATCAGAAGGCCCTCGAAACTTATAACGATGCCCGGACAGTCGAAACCTGGAAGCGGGAGCAATCGCTGAAGGACCAGACCGAAGCCCAAGCAAGCGCACGGGCTGTCGTCACTGAAGCTGTCGATGCTCACTATGAGCGGGCGGCCAAGCTGACGGAAACCAGCGGCATCAAACCCGATATTTACAAGCACTCTGATGAAACTGTCCGGAAGGCAGTCGAATCGATCAGGCCGAACCAAGGAGACATGGCGGTTGATTATCTAATCTCTCATTTGGGAGAAGGGTCCGAAAAAGTGATTTATTTCCTAGGACGCCCGAAGAATAGGGCAGCACTAGATCGGTTTATCACCCTCTTGTCTTCGGATTCTTCAGGCATGAAAGCGGCCATGTATCTCGGGCAGGAAAAGCAGAGACTAACAATTCCAAACAAACCACGCTCACAGGCTCCGAACCCGGCGCCTAACGTCCAGGGGGACGCCAACGCTAGTGCAGCTGGTGGTGCGCTGAAGAAGAAACACGATGCAGCGCACAAGACAGGCGACCCCCAGGGAGCTTTCAATGCTAGGCGGGAAGCAAAAAAGGCCGGAGTTGATGTGACTGCGTGGTAGGGAGACCATAGCAAATGTCAACACTTTCAGCAGCTAAACTAGCGGTAGTCATGCTTGACAAGTTTGTCGATACCTACGATGACCAAGACGAGCTTTTGAGTATGACAGATTTCCACGAGCCCGATCCCGGTAAGATGCAGAATGCGGGCAACGTGATTTGGACACCGATCCAGCAGCATAGACCGGTGTTAACAGGTTTCGATCTGACGGGGAAAGAGACCAATCTCATCGAGGAAACCTATCCGGCGGTGCTCGGAACTCCGAACAATGATCTTGTTCAGCAGAGAGCCGACGACATGCGGGATACTCGTTTCTGGGAGCGCAGTGCGGAACAGTCCGCAAAGCAGCAGGCGACACAGCTCAATAGTGATATCGCCTCTGCCGTCGCCCTTCAAGGATCCCTGTTCTACCGGTCAAATGTGACGAGCGGGTACGAGTTCATTGCCGAGGCGCAGGCCATCATGAACGAAAGGCAGCTTGCCGAGTCGACGCACTGCTTTATCATCAACGACCGGGAAAATCTCAAGTTCGCGACTGACCTGGCGGCACGGCAGACCTTGCAGGGTAAACCTGCGGAGGTGTGGACGAACAGCCAGATTGGGCGGAACATCGCAGGCTTCGACGTGTACAAAGGTTCGTATCTTCCGAATCTCACAGGTGGTGCGGATCCGGGACGAACTGCGGATGGCACCCAGGAATTCCTGCCGGTCGGTGGGACGGTGAACGCCACGACGAAAGTTGTGACCAATGTCGATTACCGGGAAGCGTCTTTGGTGGTAGACTCCACAACGAGCTATAACGTGGGGGACAAGTTCCAGTTGGACAATAGCGGAACGGTCATCAATTCCCTCGCGCTTGCTAGCAAGGACGACACCGGGAAGCCGATGACATTCAGTGTGATTGAGATTACGGATTCGACACACCTGAAAATCTACCCGAAGCCTAAGTTTGACAGCGGCGCAGCCGAGACCGACAACACGTTCGGAAGCGCGTCGTTTCTCACCGATGCGTATGCCAACATGAGCGCCCAGATTCTCACCGGTGCCGCACTCACCCGCCTGAATATAGATGCTTCGGTGAAAACCAACATCTTCTTCGACAAGAACGCGGTCGAGGTTATCGGCGGGACGATTCCGGCTGACCTGTTCAAAGAGTTTGACGGCATGAAGGTTGTGTCGTCTTCCCTGAAGAACGGGCTGCAGGCGTACATGATCTTTGACGCCAACATGATCACGCTGAACCTGCGGTATCGACTGTTCGTTTGGTACGGAATAACGATCGTCGACCCCAGCAATTGCGGCGTAGCAATTTCCTACTAACCTAAACCTGGGCGGGGTGGGGGGCATTATCCCCGCTCAGCGGTAAGGAATTATTATCATGAGAGATTTTTACCATACTGGCCTTGACGTCTCAAGAAGCGAACTTGCGGCCATGAAGAGCATTGTGGGTGGAATCACCTTGTTTGTTGAGGGGTCGGGCGGATCAGATACCAAGGACGGGCTTACCCTGGGGACAGCGCTTGCAACGCCCCAGGAAGCTGTGGACAGGGTAAAAGCAGCCCAACTTATCGCCATGAACCCGCATATACAGAATAGGATATATGTCTATCCTACGGGCACAAGTTCTCCATATGCTCCAGTCACATCAATGTGTAATTATGCGGATTTTGTTGGTATGGGGGCGGCTCCATTCGGCGACGGAACAGGCATTGTGGTCATTGGCGGATCTTCTTCGGTGGATGCCATGACCGGGAGTTTCCGTGGATGTCGGTTTTCCGATATCCAGTTTAGTGCATTTGACGGGCAGAACTGTTTTTATGCTCCCAGTCTAATATTACGATCTGGGTGGTACGGCTGTGCATTCATGGGAAGGGTTGATGAAACCACAGCGCCAAATGCGGCCATCTTGTGCGACGGCCCCTTTGCTGGAAATGAGATAATCCACAGTAAAGTAATCACCAATGAAAGTTTATTTGTAACAGGATTCAGTTTTGCTGTTGCAAATGGTGGGGCTATAAATAACAACACCATTGATGATTGCTTGATCCTTGCAACTACCGTAGGGCTTGTTACAGGTTCTGTAGGTTGGGATTATGGTTCCATTATCAAAAATAGCCACGTTGGCGGATCAAGTACTGCTGTTTGTGCAAAAGGTATTGACATCAATTCAGAATTTGGAGACTGGGTTGTGACCGCCAATACCATTGTGGCTACGGATGCCATAGAATACACGAACAATGCCGATAAGTCCGTATTCAACAATAAGGTGATCAACGGCACCACGCCAGTCACAGAACCGACCCTGCACGGCTCGGCATAGCGAGGTAACCCAATGGGCCGATTGAATACTGTCGTTTCTTGTTCTAGATGCGGTGGAAGCAGAATAGCCGATGTCCCCATTGCTCCAAAACGGGAAGATCCCTGCACATCATGTGGTGGGCGTGGGGTGATTCCCCTTGGAGAGTTGTCTTATGAGTGCGGGGTGTGCGGCGCGTCAGGGCAAGTGCTAGCTCCGGGTGGCGGGACTATGGACTGCCCCGAGTGCTTGGGATCCGGATACAAGCCGTTTGACTATTCTGTGATTGAGGACATCCAAGACAAGGTGAACGACATCTTTGAGCAAGTGGGTGAGTGAACCACGGGGGCCTTCGGGCTCCCCGCTACAGAGAGGTGAACCAATGGCAGTTGTACTATTCAAAGCCGGCACCGGGACTGTTCGCAACGGCATAGAGTGCGAGATGGGTGTATTCGATGAGTTCTCATTCCTCCATCTTCTGGACCAGGGATGGTTCAAAACCCCGGAGGAATGCTATCCGACAGAGGCTCCCGAGACAGACGCGTCGGGGGCAGAGGAAACGCCAGCAACAGATGAGCAAACCATTGCAACGGAGGATGACGATGCCACGGAGCAATTACCCGACAGCGAGAACTCAGAAGCCGAAGCGAGCGACGGGGATAGTGAAGAGGCGGAAGGCGCTGGCGATGCCGAAGAGGGCGAGGTCCGGGAGCAGGCCAAAGAGGCGGGGATAACCCACTACTGGAACAAGGGCATTGAGCGGGTGAAACAGGAGTTGAGCGATGCCGGACAATCTGAAGAGTGATATTGTATCTGGTTCCTACAGCAAGCTGCGGATATCCGGAATAACGGTCAATCCTACATCTGGGGATAATAACCTGGCCCTTGAGCGGCTTGAGGACTTGGCAGAAGAACTGGCTGGGCGGAACATCGATCTGCAGTACTTCTTCGAAGATGAGCCAGATGCAGGTTCCCCCCACAACATGCCCCGCAAGTTTTGGGACTCCATGAAGTCGGTATTGGCCGGACGATTGCTGCCCGATTTCGGCAAAGAAATGACCCAGGCATTGCAGAGGATTGTTTCTGCAGGCGCGTCGTTTCTCTATTCCGGAACCGCAACCCCTCAGCAGACTGACTATCCTCGCAGGATGCCCATAGGATCTGGCAACTCCTTGAGATCGAACCGGTTCATACGATTCTATAGGCCATTGACGCCGGCACCCAATGCGGTGGCGACCAACAAGATGTTTGTGGATGACGTCAACGACTTCGTGGAACACTTCGATGCGTACCTGTTGGATGGCGAAAACGTGGCCAGCTACACGATTGCTGCCAATGCGGGGCTGACTGTCGTATCCGATTCTCTTTCCACTCCTGACATTTCCTATCAGATCAAGGCAGACGGCACGGATAGCAGCGCAACGCCCGTGCTCTTCCAGGTGAAGATTGTAGCCACAACCTCGGCTAGCCGGATTGTGACCCGGGTGATTAACTTCGAGGTTACGAGGACCAGAGACATACCTTGAAAGTTCAAGTCCCTCTCATAAAAGGCGACAAGATAGGCATAGAGACCGATTACCGGGACGCATTGCCTGTCAATATGTACGCCGTTGAGAAGGAGATACTTGGAGCTCCGGGATACATGATTCAATACCCTGGACTGACCAAGCTGACGGACGGGAAGGGCATCGACCGGGGAGCCAATTACAATGAGCGCTTTTCAGATCAATACCGGGTATCCGGTAATAGATTGATATCCGTGGCGGCCGATGGGACCGTGGCAGAACTCGGGACCATCCCCGGCAGTCAAACTCAAGTCCGGATGATTGATCTTTACAGTTTCAACACTCAGGGGATTATCGCAGCCGGCAATTTCTATCTGTATGATCCCACAGGCGGATTCCAGCAGGTAACGGACCCCGACCTTGGGGCACCGATCGATGGGGTATGGGCCGATGGATACTACCACTTCACGGACGGCGAGAATATCTACCATACTGATATCGACGATGAAACAAAGATTGACCCGCTGAAATTCGCCACGTCTGAATTCCTACCGGATCCGTCCCTGGGCATGTCTAAGACTCAAGACAATAAGTTGATGGTCTGGAATCGGTACTCGCTGGAGTATTTTGTCAACAGAGCCAATACCAATTATGCATACTCGAGGGTTGAGACCCGGGCCCAGAAGATAGGGATTGTGGCGACCCATGCAAAATGTGAGTCAGACGGCAAGCACTTTATCACTGGGGGATACAGGGACTCCGCGGTGGGGGTGTATGCGGTAGGAATAGGCAGCTCCACGAAGGTTTCAACGCGGGAAGTCGATAAGGTGATTGCAGAATACACGGAACCGGATCTTTCAGACATGAGAATGGAGTGCCGAACCGAGAATAACATCACGTTTATTCTGGTTCACCTTCCCGGGGAGACCCTGTGTTTCAATGAGACCATCGCAGAGGCCTTCGGTAAGGAATATGCATGGACGCTCTTGGCAACCGGTAAGGATGAGAACAGCTACCGGGCAATCAACGGCATATTCGATGCTCGGACAGCCCGGTGGGTGTGTGGCGATAAGCTGACGGACGACATCGCCAATCTGGACAATAAGGTTGGTACTCAATACGGGGATCTCGCAGAATGGCTCATATATACCCCATTCATGGACCTGGAGCCCTTTTCAATAGACGAGATTGACATAGAGACCATTCCAGGCCATACCACGGAACCAGACGCAACAGTGGCGCTTTCATTGACCTACGATGGGGTGAGCTATGGACGGGAAGTGTGGCTTGATTACGGGGAGCCCTCAGCCTACAACCAGCGGTTTATCGCTAGGCGCTTGGGGCAAGTCAACGATTGGCTGGGGTTCAAGTTTCGAGGCGCTTCCACATCGCGGATGGCTTTCTCCATGATGGGGGTGACCTATTCCTGATCCGACGACAGAATCCTTGCTCCGGGGGCTCGTTCTGAGCGCAGCAGAATTGGGTACCCTGACGGAGTGGCCCGACGCGCTAATTGAAGATTATCTCAACATCTTAGACAGCATGCTGATTGTGTCTGGTAGGTTGGACCTGGCGCTGGATACAACCATCACCAGGGTTGTCTTTGACGATAGTCCCTATACGGTTTCCGCTGCCTCTGAAGTGGTAGCGGCCAATGAGGTCTTTGTGTGCGATACGGATGGTGGGGCAATCGCATTCAATCTGCCAGAAGGCACAGACGGACGCAACCTGAGAATAGCCAATACCGGGAAATCGAGCAATCTTGTAACAGTGACGCCCGATGGTACGGAACTGATGACAGGCGCCAACGCAAGCCGGACCCTGGGAGACAAGAGCGTGATTCGATTGGTTTTTGAAACAACAGAAGGTTGGTGGTAATGAGCCGGTTTGAAGAAATACTCATTCCAGACGGAAACGATACTGCGCAAGGGACGGTGGCCGATGCAGCCGTTGCCGCTGGTGCTGCTGGAACTATCTCTGCCAAGCTGAGGCGAGTAACTGCCCAGTTGAATGCTCTCCTAACCGAATTACAGCTCAAGGCTGACCTGACCGAAACGCAACCGGTCTCTGCAGCATCGCTCCCATTACCAGCAGGGGCGGCCACATCAGCAAAACAGCTTGCCGATAATCATAATGTAAGCATGGCCACCCAAGATTCCAATGCAGTTGATGCCTTCGGAAGACTTAGGGTAAGCCAGCCCTTCAACACGTTTGATATTCAGTTTACCTACGATCTCAACCCCTTGTTTTTCGAAGAGATTCCCACTGGAGGCGGAGACGTCACCCATGTCGCAGCATCATCGGCGGCCAGACTCACAACCGGCGGCACCACATCGGGCCATGGCGTGGTATTCCAAACCCAGGAATACTTCCGGTATCAGCCGGGTAAAAGCCAGTTTGTTGTTTTCACTACAATTCTTGGATCTAAAACGGCAGATGTCCGAAAGAGAATCGGATACTTTGATGCCGAAAACGGCTTTTTCTTCGAGCAGGACGGAAGCAACTTAAAGATTGTACGGCGCACAAAGACGTCCGGCTCTATTGTAGATAATGCCGTTAATCAATCCTCTTGGAATCTGGACGTATTAGACGGAAATGGTGCAAGTGGAATAACCCTCGACGAAACCAAAGACAACATCTATGTAATAGATTTCCAATGGTTAGGAGCGGGCCGTATTCGCTTCGGTTTCGACTTCGGCGGCCACATTACCTATGTTCATCAAATTAAATTTGCCAACACTGAAACGGTGCCGTTTACTGTAACGGGAGATCTTCCTTTCAGAGCCGAGATATTCAACACAGACACGGCTGGGGGCACGACCACCTTTGATTTTACGTGCGCCGGTATTGCAAGCGAAGGCGGGTTTGACCCCCTGGGGATCCCCGGATCAGTCCAGAGTACTGCCCTGAGAAACGTAACAACGGGCAATGACCCATTGCCAATAATCTCTATTCGGCCGCGTGTAACAATGAATTCAATCACCTACCGAGGAGCCATCGTCCCGAAGTCCGTTGATATCATGTCTGAAGACGCTACGGTTAGGTATGAACTAGTACTCAATGGATCGCTCACAGGTGCGTCGTTTGCGGATGTCGATACGACAAACAGCGGTGTCCAGGTCGATGTTGCAGCCACTGCCATTGCCGGCGGGCTGGTGATCGATAATGGGTTTCTAACCGGGTCAAAAGATAAAAACGAGAGTGGGCATGTCGGTGAAGATTTGTTGAGCAAGTTGTTTCTATCAAATGACGTGGCCGGAACCACACCTGACATCCTGACTATAGCAATCAGCATAATAAACAGCGCCGGAACTGCGTCTGATTGCGGTGGGTCCTTCACCTGGAAAGAGGAGCGTTAATAGATGGCTCTTTCTCCGAAAACACTAGAAATCTTCGAGAAGGTCTACGGCATGACGCCGGAAGAGGCGCGGGAATATGCCGAGCATCAGGCCCTGCTTCCACCGGAAGAGAGGGTGTCCAATTACCGGACATCAATGCCCAGCGGTGCCAACCGGGGACGCGGGGTTCTGACATACGACCAGCTCCTTGCAGAACATGAACCGGACACCACGCGGCGGTATCAGGAATATATTGATGATGGATGGAGCGATGGGGCCGCCCAGGCTCAAGTTGAGATGGACGCGGTAGGGGTATATGAGCTGGGGCAGATAGGGGCAACGGGTGAGGGCTCAAGGGTCTGGTCTGACGTTTCAACCAGTGAAGTGGCGCCGGCACCAGTGACTGTGGGAGGAACGGAGGATCTTAGAGCTACGGCAACACCAACAGGGGATAGGACCATGGCAGGGTACACAGAAAGGCAGAAACGCCTATTTGAAGATGTTTACGGCATGACCCCCGATCAGGTCAAGGCGCGTGCCGAATTAATGGGGGCCATGTCGCAGGAGGAGCGGAAAGCACAATTCTACCGCCCTGGGGACGATGCGGCTTATCTGGGATATGATCAACTGGTAGGCAGCCGCGACCCGCTGCCTATTGCACCAGGCTTTGGGGATAATGAGTTTTTTGGGGAGGTGTTAGCCAAACGTGAACAGAGTGACGAACGTCGGAGAGAGCTGTATTCAGGTCAAATGCAGGGATATATTGATAACGGATTCAGCGAAGAAGCGGCCAAGGCCCAAGTTGAGATGGACAATGTCGGAAATGCAATATTGGGGCAGTGGGCACAGAAAAGCGACAACCCCATGGCTGATTTTTCTACGTGGGTTAAGGCCCAGACTCCTCTTGGTCAAATCGACGATTGGATAAATGATCAGGCCACAGGCCAAAGCAATCAGTGGATGAGGGATCATGGGCTGATAGACGTACCCGGTATGGTAGGCACTGTGATAGCAGGCTATTATGCGCCTGTGGTAATGAAAAATGTTGCGGGCAACCTTGGATTCGGTGCCAATCTGGGATCGGGGGGCGCCGCCCTTGGGGATCTGGAGGCCTTGTCGTTATCATCGGGGGGTGCATTAACCCAAGCCGAGTTGGCCGGCATAGGGTCGGGCTGGGGATTAACCACCGCAGAGATGGCTGGCATCGGCATTAGTGCTGAGGCGACTATGTCACCAGGTGCGCTGAGTGAAATTGGCTCTACGGCGTATCAAGGAGTGCAGCCACCCCCACCAGTTGGCGGACCGCCCATTGACCCCTTTCAAGGCGGCCCGTTCACCCCCGAGGCAATAGCTCCCGGATCTGCAGAAGCGTTTGCAACGACAGGTGAAGTAGCAGCGGTAGGCGCAGGTGGTGCTGGTGCCGCTGGGGCGGCAGGAGCAGGAGCAGCCGGCGCGGGTGGCGCATCGATCGTGGACAAGGTTCTGGATTCGCCTTTTACGCAGGCATTGATCCCAACAGTCGGTGCAGCATACGGAGACTACAGGGCCGCAGAGCTGGCCGCCAAATCATCCACAGACGCCGCCAAAATATACGCAGATGCCCAGAGAGAGCAACTTGAATACCTCAAGGAAATCGACAAGCTCCCGAGGGAATACCGAGAATCCGCCTTGAAGATGCTGGGGAGTATCTATGGAGCCGGGCCGGCTGCCGGGGAGCCTGGTGGACCACCTATGGATGTTGGGGGTATGGGCTCACCATATACCGATCGTGAAGCCTTCTTTGCTGGTGGACCTACATCACCATTTACCGACCCCGAGGGATTCGTGGGTGGCCTCAAGCAAGACCCGTTCTATGGAATGATGCTCAGAGAGGGCGAGGAATCCGTTCTAAGGGGCGCTTCAGCCACAGGGGGGCTCAGGTCCGGCACAGCCAGCGAAAACCTTGCACAGAACTCCCAGGACGTTCTCAGGCAGCTCTATGGCCAGAAGTATGACGAATACGGTGACTACTACGGCCAGAAGATGGGGGAATTCCAAGATTACACCGGCGGTCTCAAGGGAATGGCTAATCTGCCGTTGAACACCGGTCAGATAGCACAGACCATGGGAGACATCGGCAGAACCGAGGCGCAAGGGGTAACCGGCGCAGGACAGGCTTGGCAGCGGGGGTATGAGAATATCACCGGGGACGTTCTGTCTGGTCTGGACGCCTATCGGGATCTGAGCAATCCCTGGAGGTATCAGAAGGACCAACAGCCCCAGCAGCAGAGGAGGTATATCTAATGCCTATGCCACAGGCTGCGAATCCTTTCTACGTGGAGCCCGGATCGGCGGGTATGGGGCTTCAGAAGTACCTACAGGGCACCGTGGGCAGGGCTACGGAAGACAAGCGGAATATGGCACTCCAGAAGGCCTCTCAGCTTATGCAGAGCGGGAATATGAAAGAGCTGATGGTCTTTGCTATGCAGAATCCGTTTATCATTGATGATGTCAATAACATGATGGAATCTCAAGCCCGGCTACAGAAGTTACAGCAACCGGCCAAGTGGGATACCGATCGATACAAAGTGGTGGGAGGCAGGCTGGTTGATGTGGGCGCCGAAGGGGGCCCGGAAGTCGTTATTGAAGCCCAGGCGAAAGCCGAAGCGGGGAAAACAACAGAGAAAATCAGGAACTTTGAGTATTACGAGAAGCTTCTTGAGGGTGACCCTCTGGGAGCGGCCAGATTCGCAGAGATAACCAGGTCAGAATATTCCTCCAGTCCATTGAAAAAGCTAATCGGGGAACGGGACGTGATAGAGGATGAGCGACGGGCGGCGATCGCTAAGGGAGAACGCCCAGATTCTCCGACCGTAAAGGAGCTCGATTCCATCATTGAGGCATATGACAACAAGATATCCGGGGTCGACATCGATATTGAGGACATGACCCAAGACGAAATAGACACCTGGGGGGCCTGGGTGAATCTGACGGGTAAGATGCCATCGCTTGGAAGGGGAAAGCAATCGACCAAGATACGGGTGGCCATAGCTAAGAGCGCGGCGCAACAGGCGTTGGGTTCTAAGCAATTCGGAGAAGAGGACCGGGATCCGGAAAGAACTCCTGCGGAGGCGGCGCTTGCTGTGATTGGATCCCAAGCGGATACGAAGGCAATCCAAGGATCCTTGAACTTTCTCGAAAAGCAACTGTCAGCCATGGGCAGCTTTGTTGACAACATCGACATGCAGATCGAAAAGGTGACCGAGCTGTCCAGGGATCTGAAGACTTTTGACACGCGGCTTTTGAATATTCCGTTGAGAATCATCAGGGGCAGGATCATCGGTAGCCCATTGCAGGCCAAGTATGATCTCTATTTGACGGAGATCGAAAGCGAGATCGGCAAGTTGGCTACAGGGTCAGCGGCTTCGATTGCTGAGCTTTCCACCACGGCCCAAGAGAAATGGGACAGGATACACGATAAGAATCTGAGCGTAACGCATATGCTCGAGCTGCTTGCAGAAACACGGGACGCAGCTAGGATGCGGCAAAAGAGCGTTCAAACGCAAATGGACTTGGCCAGAACGAGAATGAGGACGCGAGTTTTTACAGGCGGTTCGCCGGCAGAAATTAGTACGCAGGAAGAGTATGACAAGTTGCCTTCAGGCACCGCATACCTTCAGGGTGGCATAGAGTACAGGAAACGATAATGCCCAGTACCTTTGGAGATGAACAGGTTTCTCATTCTACGTTCGGTGATGCTCCCGTTGCGAGAGAAGAGCCACGCGAGAAGACCGTCTTCGAGAAGTACATGGCCGGGGAGTTGAGCCAAGAGGGATTCGCTGCGTACAACGAGGCACAGAAGCGTGGGCTGTTTAAGGATCCAATGTCGGTTGCTGCTCTTCGTTTTGGTGTTCCCGAGACAACGGGTGAGCCAAGACCAGGGGCGCAGCTTGTGAGTGAGTATGCGCGTCCTGTTATTTCGGGGGTTACCGCAACGGCCGGTGCCATGGCGGGAACGGTTGGCGGTACTCCCGGGGTTGGCACAGTGGCCGGTGGTGGGCTTGGTTTTGCTGCAGGAGAAGAGATAGCGGACCTGCTTGATGAATGGATGGGGATCAGAGAGAGACAGCCTTTAATGGTCGAGCTTCAAGAATCCGCGATGGATGTTGCAGTGGGGGCAGCTTTCGAGGCGGGCGGCCAGTCTATTTTGCCGGCCCTGATGCCTCCTGCTAAATTCGTGTTTCGGAAGCTTAAGAGTATGGGAGAAGCCGGCGCATCATTGACAAGGGCTGGTGCAGAAGCCAAGGCGGGAGAAGTCATTGTTGCCAACACTACCGGAGGTCCTATCATCGCCAAGAACATTGAAGAGGCCAGAGCCCTTGAGGATGCAATTCCTGGGTTGAGATTTGGTAGAGGACAGATGACTGGCGATCCGGATATCATCAAATTTGAGCGTGCTAGAGCACGAATGCCCGGAGATGTGGCCGCACAGACGGCTGAGCAATCGGCTATGAACTCCAAGGCCATACGGAAATTCATCGACACCCAGAAAGGCGCAGGCGACATTGAGGATGTGGTGGGTGCGCTTTCTAAAGAACAGGCTGGCGTGGAGGTTGGTGTTGGCAGGGTCGAAAGTGTGCTGGAGAGAGAAACAGCGATGCTTGATACTGGGCGTGAGGCCATGGAAGCCGGGGAGACCATCAGGGGGGCTGCGCGGGCCGGAAAGACCGCTGCCAAGGCAGAATCCGCAAGGCTCTTTGGGGAAGTGCCACAATTTGGCATAGACTCGTCCCGTATTGGCACAAAGATTGATGAACTATCGCAACCATACTCCCGGGTTGAGGATATTGAGAAGAACATTCCCGGTGTTTTTGGTAGGACCAAGGATCTGCTGGAAGAGACCGGAAGCGTTTTGACTCCTGATGACTTGCAGGGGATTCGGAGCGAGTTGACGGCGGAACTACGTGCTGCCCAGAGTGGTGCGGCACCAAACGCGAGGGTGGCGGCACGCATATCTGGCCTTATCGGTGAAGTTGATGACGTTTTGGAAACGGGCGCCAAGATAAGCAAGGTCAAGATCGGGCAACCTCCTCCAAATGAAATTGTCAGAACAAAGCAAAGCGCAAAGGACCTAGAAGCTGCTGAGAAGCTGAAGACAGCGCGAGAATTCTATAGGAAAGACGTAATCGAAACGTATCAATCCGGAACCGTAGGAGACATCCTCGAGAAGGGTCCGCGTGGCGACAAAGTAACCAACGCGCAGATTGCCTCCAAATTCTTCAGGGCCGGGCCTCGAGGGGCTGAGACCGCACAGGAATTCATCGCTGCAATCGGTGACGATCCAACGGCGCGAGAAGCCCTTGAGGAATTCATAAGGCAGGATCTCGTGACATCAGCCACCAATCCTATGACTGGTGAAGTCACGACAACCAAGCTGAAGACGTGGCTGTCCAGGTACAAGCCGGCGCTTCGGAAGCTGGGGCTCGATGACCGATTCAAATCGCTTGAGTATGCTCGGGGTGAATTGGACAAAGCCCTGGAAATGAAAACGGCGTTTGACAAGTCGGTGGCCTCGAAATTGCTTGAGTCTGACCTGGACACTGCGATCAAGAATGCGTTTGCTAAGGGGTCAAAGGGGAAGGCTGCGCGACGGCTAATGAACAAGCTCAAGGGAAACAAGAAGGCCATTGCAGGCCTCCAGAATGCCACCATTGACCACATCATTGGGTCTGCACAGACCACGGCCACGGACGCCTTCAGCAATCCTATTGTGAGCCTGGCCGGGGTTGAGAAAGAATTCAAGAAGTTGCGGCCGGCTCTGGATATCATGTTCAAAGATTCTCCTATGAAAATGAGCGCTTTCAATAAATACAGGCGGACCCTGCAGATACTACAGAGGGGAAAAGCGTCGCCCTTGGGTGGCGGATCGGATACGGCAGAGAATGTGATAACGGCATTGGCTGAAAAGGCCGGCTTGGCGAAGGGAAAGATTGCTACGGTGGTCAAGGCAGTAATGAAGCCGCTCCTTGACATGAGCGATACCCATATCAATGCTCTTTTGAATCGGGCCGCCTTTGATCCGGATTTTGCTTACACGCTAATGCTGGCCGCGAAGGGTTCGCCTGTCGATATCATCTCAAGAAGACTGAAGGGTCACATGCTATCGCTTGGCGCCAAAGCATACAAACGAGAGGAAACCCAATGAAACGAACATACCTTTACATAATCGCATTAATGCTCATAGCACAATCCGCATGGGCCCTGAACCGGGTAGAGCTTTCCCCGGAGTACTTTCCGCAGACGACCCGGAGCAGGGCAATTTCAAGCGCGTTGATCTACGTGGGAGAGCCTGACACAGACCCCACGGTGGTAGCGAACCAGAAAACGGTAAGCGTCCAGCAGGAAAGCGGAACGATTGTCAGCATTACCCAGCCTATCAGTACCAGCGCGGGGGGCGTGCCTGAGTATCTTGGGTCTCCGGTCACTCTTCTCGTAGAAGGCGATTATTCCCTGACGGTTGAGGACAAGAACGGCAATCAGATCTATCACGTCCCTAATGTGCCTTACAGGGCATTCACGGGTGTTGTGTACCTGACGACATATGATGATCTATCTGCAGCGGTGACGGCTCACAATACGGCAGTGGCGGCAGATGCGACTGTGAGGTGGGAGGTGTCGCTAAACAAGGCGGACACCTCGAGCACGACCATTCCCAGGACAATGGCAATCCGGCCGATGATAGGCAACCTGATGAGCGGCACGGTGACCTGCAATGGGCCTGTCGTGGGAGACCCAAACTTCCAGTGGATATCCGGGTCCGGGTGGAAATTTGGTTCTTCAACGGTTTATTCCCTGGTGACCGTTGTGAGACCTCAATGGTGGGGGGCGATTGCAGATGCATTCCAGGGCACCCCAGGAGACGCACGGACGTACTCAGGAACAGACAACCTTCAAGCATTCAACAGCACGATTGCGAGCCTGTCGGTCCATGGCGGCACCATTGATCTTGGAGAGGGGTACTATCTGATTGATGGGGTGTGGGATGTCTATGTGGCCACGCTGGCATCCAGTGACAATATCACGATTTCCGGACGCAATCGCATCAATACTGGCATTGTCCAGGATGATGATAGTGCCGCCGCTGCCATCAGATACAATAACACTGGTGGTGGGGGCCACGAGGTCAGCTTTCGGGACTTCAATATCAATCAGTCTCTTGTAGACCCCAGCGAAACATCATGGCATCCTGGAATTGGAATCACCGTTGATAGCAGCAAGGGGAAGATCGAGAGGGTCGATGCCAGGGGGTTCACCACCTGTTTTTATATTGACAACGGCAGTTACTCTGTTCTGGACGACTTTAAGATTCGATACTGCCAGAAGGGGGTCACTGTGGATACCGTGGCTATCCCGGTGACTATCCGCAATGGAGTGATTAACGATTGTGGGGACGCCGGCACACCCGGTAATGGGTACGGCATGAAACTGATTAAGGTCGGGGGATTGGTGGAAAGCTGCGAGTTCTCTTCTTCCCCCTCATACGGATTAGAGGTGGAGGCCGGCCGCGGCTTGTCTATCCACAACAATACATTTGAGAGCTACACCACGAGCAGGGCCATTAGGGTCCGGGGGCACCAGACAGACCAGGATTGGGATGACATCAACAACTATTCCAGCGGGATCGCCATTACGGCAAACCGGTTTTGGGATGCCCTGGCTATGAGATTTGAAGACGGGGTTATTGGCGTCACCATAGATGGCAACTCAATGGTGGGCAATCCTGCTGTTATCACTCCGAGCTCAGAGAATAATATCTCGGCCAGCGCCACGGACAAACTGACGATCAGGAACATCAATTACACATCTAATAATCGCTGGATGCACGATGCCGAACCCGTATATCACAGAACGGCTGCTTGGACTCATGCCTTCACCAAAGATGGAGTAACGCTGCAGACCATTATTCCGACCACGGGAACCTTTGAGCGCGGTTATCAGATCCTGGATAGAGACAACCCGGCATTCCGTTGGGTCAACGAGATTGCGGGAACCTTTGGGACGCTCAATGGATCTGCAACCACGGGCGAGATAGAAGCCGGAACCCTGCAGGTGGTAATTCTTAGCTCTCTTACGGGGATCTATCCGGGGGTCAAGTTCACTATTGTTGGAGAGTCCCTCGTTTTCACTGTCGGCAACGTGGACACAGACAATCTGAAGGCGTCCTTCAGTCCTGTGGCGACCGGTGCGGTAGGAGCAGGAGCGGCGGTGTCATATAGTGCCCCAACGTTTGTCCTTACAGGTAGAGACATTACCATCCAGACGGGTACAATCACGGCAGACACCCCAGACGAGCTGGCCTTTGATTTGGCCGAGGGCGGATATATCAATGCTGCAAACCTAGTTGATAACATCAAGATCATGAATCCGACCAACGGCACGGCGGGTCAGGAGTTCTGCGTGGATCTCACATCAGGAGGAGCGGCTCGAAATATCACCTACGACACGTGGTATTCCGCCGCCACAGCCTCTTTTGATGGAGGGGGTGCAGGCAAGGACATCATCTTGTGTTTCAAGGTGATATCCGCTACTGTTATCCGGCAAGTAGGAACACCGATTGAACTTTAAGGAGATGATATGAGATACATTCTATCATTACTGATTGCCATTGCGCTATTCTGCCCGGTGGATGCCGATGCGGGACTGGTGCGTAACAACTTTATGCCGACGACCGGTGGCACCTTCACTGGCCCAGTTACCATAACCGGCGGTGACCTGACAATTAAGGCTGCGTCCGGTGCTGCCGGTACCCATACGATATGTTCCGATGCCGCCGAAGACAACAACGATTGCTGGAAGATTGAAGTGGCAATCGACGGCGGCGTCATGACCCTTGAGAGCAACGCGAGCGGTTCTTATGTG
>SDBV01003438.1_pt1 | contig 23347 bp, 20 predicted proteins | sample 2277081 | NCBI WGS metagenome assembly SDBV01 (sample SAMN10402039, study PRJNA504765) | marine sediment metagenome | isolation source: marine sediment core GS10_PC15, 223 cmbsf | place: Arctic Ocean: Southern Knipovich Ridge | collected 2010 | reverse complement strand
TATCGCTGCTTGGAATCGTCGGAACCAAATCGGCCGAGATATATTTGTTGGCCGTCAACGGTGACGTAGGCGCGATTTTTTGCCTTGTGTCGGCAATAGGCGGGGGGACGGAGATTCTTATTCTTTCGGGGCATAGCGTAACCTCAATTTCTGTCCGATTCTGTACGGTACAGAATTTACGGCCGCCATGCCCCGAAGGGGCACGTGAGCTATTTCTAGCACTCAGCCCATCTTACATACTGGAGCTGCAGGGGCTCGAACCCTGGACCTTCTGCATGCCATGCAGACGCGCTCCCAACTGCGCCACAGCCCCGTCACCTGCTTTGTAACGAGTGGTGTTATAGTTTTTATCAAAGCTGGTCCGCCCAGTCAAGCTTTGATTTCGACGGTCGGGTCAGCTTAAGAAACCATCGGCCAATCAGGGCTCGTCCATTCAGCGAATTCCGGGCGAATCCGCATGGGGAAGCAAATAATTCTCGTAGAAGCTCACCCGTCACCACGGGTTGGATTCCACCATCCGGCAGGCCGATCGCAGGCCGGCGGGGATATCGGCAAGTACGGCGTCGGCCTCGGCCCGGTCGTCGCAGAGGCAGAACAGCGTGCTGCCGCTTCCGGTTAGGTGAACCGGCACGGAGACGGCCGATGCAAGGCGAGCCATAAGGTCCGCCAGTTCGGGCGCCACTCGCTGGGCAGGTGCGGCCAGGTCGTTGCTCAACCGCTCGCGCCAGCGAGACGGAGGCTGACTCAACAGTTGCGGCTCCAATTGAGGGCCGATCGGGCGAGGTGCGTGATCGTACTCGGTGTCGAATTCGAAATAGACCTCGGCCGTGCTGCAGCCGAATTGCGGGACCAGCAGGATTGCAACGAATGGGTGTACTTCGACTGGGCTGAGTTTTTCGCCTCGCCCGGTCATCCGCGAGGCCGGCCCCGCCAGAAACAGCGGCACGTCGGCGCCAAGTTCGCTGCCCAAGGCTGCTAGTTTCTCGCCAGTCAGCCCGCACCGCCAAAGCTCATTGAGGCCCAATAGGACGGCGGCTGCGTCGGAAGACCCACCGCCCAGCCCGCCGGCGACGGGGATATGCTTGTGCAGCGTGATTGTCGCTCCGCCTCCGCCGGTCCGGTCGGCGAGCAGCTTGGCCGCCCGCAATGCAAGGTTCCGTTCGCTCGGCCCGCAGATCGCTTCCGGGCAGTGGAGCTCAAGCAGGCCCGGTTCGCGCAGAGAGTTGCAGGAAATATTGGCGATATTGGAAGTATTGGTAAAATCGATTTGATCGTATAGAGAAATCTTGGCCGTTATCGAGTCGATAGGGTGATAGCCGTCCGCTGATCGTGGTCCAACCAGCAGATTCAGATTCAGCTTCGCCGGAGCCCAAGCGATCAGCTCGCCTTCGGCCAAGCCTTCCGCCCTATGCAGCCTCCGTGGACAGAGGAATTCCGATTGCGGATCTTTCGTCATGACCAGTGCATGGTCGCCTCACGACCCGCCCGACGCAAGTAGAAACCCAGCGCCGGCCAGGGGTGTTTGCCAACCCAGGCCATGCAGAACCACAAACAGGTTCCTCGCCACGTAACCTACATGGCGAATTTTCGCCCAATGCTGATCTGGTCAGCTACGGCGTCGGATTCGAAGAGTGGTATCCCTGCCTCAGCTCGTTCAATATAGAGCTGGATCTTTTCAAGCTTGGCATCCTGCCAATCCTCTTCAACTTCGTCCTGCCGCGCAAACTGACTAGGGCGAAACGCACGATACGTCCGTCCTCCGATGGACATAACTGCAACCTCCAAGAATACACAGAACGTGTACCTCGCTTTGAGCCCGCTCACAATTAAGCTAAGCTCAACAGATGTGCTGACTATATTTTCCCAAAGCCAAGGGGGATTGGCAAGGAAAATCTGCATAGTTTTTTCGCCTATCTGGCGAAATTATTGGATGCGATTATTCGGACAATCCAGACCGAGTCTAAGTCTTGTCCGGCGGGTTCACGTGCATGTCGCACTCGGCTGCGATATCGGTGAGTTCCTTGCGTTCGAGATCTTCCAACTGCTTGCCGCGCGCGTGGAGTTTCTCATTGAATTTGATGCACTTTTCCTGCATCGATTCGTGCGTGCCCTGCGACCCGCCCACGAGCTGGAAATTCTCCCCGCGCGTAACCCGCACCTCACCGTCGGTATTGTCCAAACCCAAGCCCAATAGCATCGACCTCTTACGTTGCTGTACCACAAATAACTCCTGACATATAAGCTTACAAACTTACAAAAGACTTACACATTCATTCTACGAACTGGAGGTTCAGGTCACAAGCGCGGATTTTGCGGGTGAGACCGGCCAGCCTGATTCGATAAAAACAGGTTGTCGAATCGACGAATCTGGCTTATCATGGGATAGGTTGAACCATCTCTTCGAAAAATGGAGCCAGCCGATGGCGAGCCGCGGTCCTTTCCGTCTCGCCCAAGGCAACAAAGGAGACATATACGCTATGAAGCAACGCAAGCAGGCCGACTGGAAATTACGGGCGCTGGTGTGTTTTGTCTGCCTGGCGATGCAATCCCCCGCATTGGGTTTGGATGTAGCCACTACTTTCGTTCATGCGGACGATCTGTGGAATCTGGGCTATACCGGTGTGGGTGTGGAGATCGGCATCATCGACTTATTTTTAGCCGACGCCAGCCACCCTGCCCTGGCGGGCAATTATCTTGGGTCTGAGAAATTTGCCAAAGGCCCGAACGTGATCAGCTCTCATGCCACGTCCGTCGCAGGCGCAGCCGTCAGTCAGGACGCCACCTATCCGGGCTCGGCGCCAGGCGCTGGCTGGTGGGCCGCACAGACCACAATGAGGGGCGGGAAGACGACGATTCGCGATCAGACCACTGCTGCGGAAACGTTAGCACGTGGACTGGAAAGCCTCAGCGGAAATCCCGTAGAAGTGATAACCATGAGCATAGGTATTAACGGCAGCACGGACGGCATGGACCAGTGGAGTCTGGGGCTCGACCACGTCGTCAACACCAACGGCGTGACCGTGACGGTGGCGGCCGGCAACGACGGACCTGTTACCGGCACGATATCGGGCGTGCCTCCTGGAGCGTATAACGTGATCACGGTCGGCGCGACCGGCGACACGTTCGGCCTGTACTCGGACGACTACACCAACGTCGCCAATTACAGCAGCCGGGGACCGACGATCGACGGGCGAGCCAAGCCCGATCTGATCGCGCCAGGCTCGTCTGTATACATGCCCACGTTGAATGGCGGATGGGCGGAAAGCCACGGAACCAGTTTCGCAACTCCGCTGGTTGCCGGAGGCGCTGCGCTGCTGGTCGGCGTGGGGCGAGACATGGGATACGCCACCGATCCAAAGCTCATCAAAAGCGTGCTGATGAACTCGGCGACCAAATTGGCTGGCTGGTCGAACAGCCCCACCCAACCGCTCGACTTCAGCCAGGGCGCCGGACAAATGCATCTCCTCAACGCCTACCACCAGTATGCCTCTGGGCCGCAGAACCCCGGCGCCGTGCCAGTGCCGAAAACCGGTTGGGATCTGCAGACAGTTACGGACGCGAACGAAAACTTCTACATGCTGGACCCCGAGATATTAGCCGGTGGGCTGATCTCGATCACGCTGAACTGGGATCGAATCGTAACGGCCAGTTCTGACAACCCAGACAATGCGATCTACGGCGAAGACCACCTGGACAACCTGGATTTGGTCCTGTACCACGCAGACGATCTGACGACGCCGGTGGCCAATTCCGTTAGTGATATCGACAACGTCGAGCACCTCTATTACACATTCGATCAGCCGGGGCAATACGCCATTGGCGTGCGAATGAGCGATGCCTCCCCCGGCGACGAAGAAGATTATGCACTGACGTGGGACATTCTACGTCGCTCGATAATCGGCGACGTCAGCCTGAACGGCTACGTCGATGGCGCGGACCTGGGAATGCTGCTGGCGCGTTGGAAATCGAGCACCCCCGACGGGCTCATAGCGGATTTTAATGGCGACTATATCGTCGATGGCATTGACCTGGGCATGCTGCTGGCGCGTTGGAGAACAAGCTACGCTGTCAGCCCGGCGCCAATACCCGAGCCTGCCACGATCGCACTGGTGACCCTGGGAGGGCTGGCGATCATGAAACGACGGCGCCGATAAGCGGGATGCCCATCTCGCCTCAGCAGGCAAGCCACTGTTTCATGACTGGGCACTTCGAGCAATGAGCCAGCTTTTGCTCCCATGACTTTTGCGGCTTGAGTTGATAGTTCAGGCCCGTGACCAGCCAGCATAAGTCACCCGCGCGGAACTGGTACGCCCTGCACTTGGCCCGCGTTTTACGATCGCAATTTTTGATCTTCCAGCAGGGATCGAGCTTGCCCTTCTCCTGTCGCCTGGCGAGCATAACGAAGAGCCCACCCAACTTCTGCACGTACTCCGGGGTTGGACGCCAGCCCTGCTCGTAACTTTGCACCGCCCGCACGGACACCCCCAACAGCTCAGCCATTTGACTTTGACTCTTGCCGAGCGCGTTGCGAAGGCTCCGCACGTCGTCAAGTCTTTCAGGGGCCTTACCGGCCATGTTGATGTCTCCAGAAGAATGCAGGCGTTGAGAAATTATTCTGCGCCTGTAGCCGACCATCACAGGCACGAGTGATGCGAACAGTGTCGCCTAACAGATGAAACAATTCGAATGTTGTAGAAGATATCTTATCGCGACTGACTTTTACTCGGCAAGAAACAAAGAAAAGGTTTACCCCCAATTTACGGGAGTTTTCGGCCGATTAATGATCAGTCGACCCTCCGCAGATCATTGCCCACTGTATGCCATGGCGTTAGACATTCATCATGAAGACGATGAAGGGAATGAATTTCTTTTAATTTGTATGCGGTGCGATGTGCAATTGTCACGCAGGCGGTCGGAGACGCCCTTTTGGGCTGTATTGCGTTCGATGAATGCTGGCGGCAAGTTCAAGTGCGGTGAGCTTTCTCGCGCCCTGACTGGTCACGATACCCAACTGCAGTCGGCTGGGGTGTGCTACGGCGCCGACCCTTGCGCAGGCCGATGCCGCAGCGACACCCGTGCAGCCGAAATTGAGCGTGGCGCCAGCAGACGCCCCCCCGGTGCGTCCGACCGGCGCCGATCCGGTCCTACTCCAAGACGATAGTATTCTGATTGTTTGTAAATTGTTCTGGTGCATCGGTTCGACCTCCCCGCCGAATGCTTTTGTAATTTGTAATATGTAACCCGCCACCACAGAGTCAGAGAACTGCAGCCATCCTTCCTTGAATTGCTATCGAAAGTCTAGGTTCCCACAACGCATGCTATCAATCAGAGCCTCTTACCCTTTCCGCGTGGGGCCAAACCCCACAGTCGGCTGAGAGTGTTACCCCGAGCCGGCTGCGATGTTGGCTGCTTTGAGCCTGCGTTGCAGGAGCCGGAAAGCAGCTTCGGCGTTCACCCGCAGCCTTGAAAAGCATGGAAGGGCCCAAGCCGCCACGGAAGTCGTTGACAAAACCCCGAGATAACCGGAGACTGATGCTCGATGCACCAGAGCGGCCCTGGCAGCAAGCCACCCAAAAAACGTCGGTTCGCAACTGTAACCATGGATACTACAAGCGACATACAAAAGCGGCAGGAAGAGTTGTACGACTTCCCGTATCATTACCTCCCCCACTTCCGCAAGGGGCTATTCTGTCAGGTTCGCTCATTGCGGTGGGGCTATGAGTATCTGTCCTATGTTGATTTCGTTCTTGGGCAGATCGCTCCGCGCAAGAACGAATCGTTGCTCGACGTGGGATGCGGAGACGGGCGATTTCTTCACGAAGCGAAACAGCGTTTCGAAAAAACGAGGCTGGTCGGGGTAGATATTTCCGACCGGGCCATTCAATACGCCAGAGCGTTCAACCCCGATCTGGAGTTCCACGCCGCAAACATAACTCAAGGCCTTCCCGTTCAGGAACAATTCGATGTCGTTACGTGCATCGACACGCTCGAGCACATCCCCCAGGCAGACATGCCCGCCTTCACACAATCACTGCATCGCTGCCTGAACGACACTGGCGTCCTTGTCGTGACCGTGCCGAGCAGGAATCTTCCCGTCAGCCGAAAGCATTTCCAGCACTTCGACCTGGAGTCCCTTGGCGAATCGCTTGGGCCTCACTTTCGAATCAAAGAGAGTTTTCATCTGAATCAGAAATCCCGATGGGTGCGATTGCTTCGTTTTCTGCTGACCAACAGCGTATTCATGCTGAACCAGAAATACGTCGTGAGCTGGTTGTATGGCGTATACCGCCGGCGGTTCCTGCCTGCTACTGCGGCCAGCGGAACCAGAATCTGCGTAATTTGTGAGAAAAACGGCGATTCCCCGGCCTCGTAGATGGCGCCGACCTGGGCGCACTACTGGCACGATGGAAAGACACGTGCGACACCCCTACCGCCCCGGCCGTGCCCGAACCAGCCACGATGAGCCTGCTGACACTCGGCGGACTGGTGTTTATGCGGCGGCGGAGAAAGTAACATTTCGCGAGCAACAAGTTGCTCGCCCTGCGTCTGATCGGGCGGAAGAAAAAGTCCACGGACTGGATGAAGTAGATATGAAACTTACGGGCGGGCCTTTCGATCGAAGGGCTCGCCCATTTTCTTATCCCAATTATCCTAAAATGGGCTCTGCGAAATCGCAATTAATTGGACATAAATACTAAAATAATAGTTGATTTATCCCATTTTCCAGATAGACTAGATGCTTGGTACGATTCAGAATTGTTCGCGACTGGTGCATAGGGAGGCGTACACATGAACATTACTCGCTCGTTTCATCTCACGTTGATGCTCACTGCTGCCGTAATCACTCTTTCCGCACAAACGACCTTCGCGAGCATGACAGGCATTATCGCAGGCACCCATCAGTCGGGAATTGGAACGTCGCCGGAAACGGCAGTCCCCTTCTTGCTGGACTACACAACCAGCGGCTTCGACTTCGATAGCGTTATCGATATTGCCCACTCTTCGATAACCTTTCAGTCATCCGGCTTCACTTTTGAAACGATGCACATCCTCCTGGCCGATGGGACCGACTTTGCATTTGATGCATATTATCTCAGCACTATCAACGGCGAAATCTATAACCCGACTTACTACAACCCAGGCGACCCGAACGTCTTCTTTAGCGGGTCCAATGTGATGAACCAGAGCTGGATAAATGAGATCACCGACGGGCAACTGGATGCGTCGCTCTGGCTTGAAAATGTCGGACCCTATGGGGTGCAATCCTGGAATTTGAGCAGCAATACGACGTTCGTCATCCCCGAGCCAGCCACGATGAGCCTGCTGGCACTCGGCGCAGCAGGAATGCTTCTACGGAAGAAGTAGCCCACCAAGCGAGAGAAGACGTGTTTGAAACCAACGGGCGGGCCTTTCGATCGAAGGGCTCGCCCGTTTCATTTCACTGTATGGGTCCTGTAGGATTTGAACCTACGACCGACGCATTATGAGTGCGCAGCTCTAACCGCTGAGCTAAGGACCCGGCTTCTTGACTTTAGCCCCTCGGATGCTCGCCGTCAAGTCGCTGTCGCTGGCCGTACATAGACGCCTTTGGCGTGCAAGCAAGTTGCACGCCCTACCTCTGCCAATGAGTTTCACAGCCACCTTCGCCCAGATACAGATCGAGCCCCGGTGGGAATCGGGGCTCGATCGTGCAACGTTTCATCCGAAGGCCGGGCCGCAACACTGAACATCAGTGGTACGGGGCAAGACTACCGTCCTTCGATATAACTCGACTCATGGAGGCTTGCGATTGCCTCATTGAAGTTACTTCTCTACGGCGAGCCAACTCGTGGTGAACACTTGTTCGTCATTGAACGAGATTGTCACTTCGACTTCGGCCGTGTCGCTTGCGCCGTCCGCAACTGGAGTGAGAGCGTCTGGGGCCAGCCAGGTCAGTTGGACGTGCTGGCTCCAACCGGTCATTTCGCCCATCGACATACCCCGGCCATTTGCCGGCGGGTCGAAGGTCTGGTCGGCCATATCAGCCACCGAAGCCTCGGCATCATCGGTGAGCGGAAGACTGAGCGTCCATTCCCGGATTTCCTGGGCAAGGCTGACGGCCTGCGTCAACTTGGTTCCGGCGTCGTTGACTTGCGAAGAAGACCGACTTGACGCCATCAATGAAACTAACCCTGTCCCCACGATGCAAACTGCAATGGCTGTCTCGATGAGTGTAAAACCGTTCCTGTACGCTCTGTTGCGTCGTGTTCCCATGATGTCTCCTTTGCGGTCTTCCAAAAGACCAGTAAGGATCGCCAGAAAGCATCACGCCGATAATGAACATCGGGAAAGAGCGCCTGGGGTACGACCCCTCGCGAGCCTGTTTGCATGAGCGAAACATCTTGCAATGCAAACAGCTAAGGCAACTCCTTCAAAAGCTCTGCTTCTGGCTGTTCTGCCTGCGGGCAGCGAGACAATCCACGAGGGACTCTGCGCTTTGCGACCCAGCCTTGCGACTGGTGTGCCTTTTTGTCACAGGTTCGTTCCAACGGCAATGTACGATTCATTCCGCCTCCAAACACGGTTCCTCGAAAGTAATTCGCATTTTTTTGCGAACATCCTTCAATGCGTCCAACGACGGCGCTTGACCTTCACACCGATCATGGCTAAAAAGGATTGAAGGTGACCCAAATGAATGCCGTAGCAAATCTAGGCAATCGAACCGCACGTATCGTCGAAGAGTTCGGCAGTTTTTGTCGATTCGCCGGCCGAACGTTCGGGTGGGTCGCTGCAGGCATGGGCCGATGGAAAAACCTGCGCCTGCTCGTGCCGCAACTCTACGAAGTCGGCTACCGAAGCATTCCCGTAGTGATGATCACCGGCGCGTTCGTCGGCATGGTGCTTGCCGTGCAGGCCGTTGTGCAGTTCAAGGCCATCGGAATGCCCGCCCAGATGGGCACGATCGTCATCCTGTCGGTATTGCGCGAGTTGGGGCCTGTGCTGGCCGGGGTCATGCTGGCCGGTCGGGTCGGCGGAGGGCTGACGGCAGAGCTTGGCACGATGCGCGTCACCGAGCAAATCGATGCGCTGCGAGCAATGGGCGCCGATCCGATCCGCGTCTTGGTCGTACCGCGATTCGTGGCCTGCGTCCTCATCATTCCCATTCTCGTGCTTTACGCAAACGCCATGGGCATCCTGGGCGGCTATGCAATCAGCGTCTACGTTTACGACATAACCCCGGGCGACTTCTGGCGGCACGCGAGAGAAACCGTCGAGCTATTCGACATCGCGTACGGGCCTGTCAAGACGATATTTTTCGGCGCGGTGATCGCCCTGGTCTGCTGCTACAAGGGCTTCCGCTGCCAGGCCGGCGCTGCTGGCGTGGGGCGAGCATGCACCCAGAGCTTCGTGGCAAGCTGCATGGCCATACTCGCGCTGAACTTTTTCATCGGCATGTTCCTCAACACGTTCTACGAATTCCTTTACGGCATCAAAATCGTCCTTTAGTGAGGGCTCACCCACCATGCCCATGATAATGCATGCACTCGACAACTGGCGAAAGCGTCACCGCAACCCCACCAGCTTCTGGCTGCACATGATCGGCATCCCGGCCTGCTTCGTCGCGGCCCCGATCATGCTTGTCTATCATAAATGGTGGCTGGCGTTGGGACTTTTTGTGGGCGGCTACGTGCTGCAGTTCATCGGCCATCTTGTCGAGGGCAACCGATCCGGCGAGGAAATGCTCTTCCGCCGAATTCTCGGACGAAAGTAGCCCCGCGCACCGGCTTCGAAGCCCCATGTGGATAATTCGATCAATCGCCCCGTCTTTGGGCTTGAAAACCACACCGCGCCCGCTAGGATAATCTGTTCGATTTCATCCAGTATTTCAAGATAGACAAGGAGAAGCACATGCCAGACGCATCCGCTGCAAAGGCAGATCTGGGCCTGATCGGCCTGGCCGTTATGGGCCAGAACCTCGTTCTCAATATGGACGACAACGGCTATACCGTCGCGGTGTTCAACCGCACGGTTTCGAAAGTTGATGATTTCACCAACGGAGTAGCCGCCGGCACGAAGGTCATTGGCACGCATTCGATCGAAGAATTCGTCGCGTCGCTCAAGAGTCCCCGCCGGGCGATGCTGCTGGTCAAGGCAGGCCCGGCCGTCGATAAATTCATCGACCTGCTTATCCCGCATCTCGATGCGGGCGACATCATCATCGACGGCGGCAACAGCAACTTTAACGACACGATGCGCCGGGCCAAGTACGTCGAAAGCAAGGGCCTGCTCTACATCGGTACTGGCGTCTCCGGCGGCGAAGAAGGCGCCCGGCGCGGCCCCAGCATAATGCCCGGCGGCTCGCCCGCAGCGTGGGAGCACGTCAAGGGGATCTTCCAGGCTGTCTCGGCCAAGGTCGACGACGGCGAGCCCTGCTGTGACTGGGTCGGCGAAAACGGCGCGGGCCACTTCGTCAAGATGGTCCACAACGGTATCGAATACGGCGATATGCAACTGATCTGCGAAGCCTATTCGCTGATGAATGCGATGGGTATGACGCCGGATGAAATGAGCAAAGTTTTCACCGAATGGAACGAAGGCGAGCTGGACAGCTACCTCATCGAGATCACGCGAGACATCCTCGCCAAGGCTGACGACGAAACCGGCAAGGCCATGGTGGACGTGATCCTCGACACGGCCGGGCAGAAAGGCACCGGCAAGTGGACGGGCATTACCGCGTTGGAACTCGGCCAGCCGCTAACGCTGATCGGCGAGGCTGTCTTCGCGCGATGCTTGTCGGCCCTGAAGGACCAACGCGTCGATGCGTCGAAAGTTCTGCCAGGCCCCGATGCGAAATTCGACGGCGATCGCGCTGCGATGATCGACGACATCCGCAAGGCGCTCTACGCATCGAAGATCGTCTCTTACGCCCAGGGCTACCAGCTCATGCAGGCCGCGGCCGATGAGTATAGCTGGAACCTGAACTACGGTGGGATCGCCCTGATGTGGCGCGGCGGGTGCATCATCCGCAGCCAGTTCCTCGGCAAGATCAAGGAAGCGTTCGACGCCGATGCTAACCTGGTGAACCTGCTGCTGACGCCGTACTTCAGGCAGGCCGTCATCGACTCGCAGGATGGCTGGCGCCGCGTGGTGGTAAAGGCCGTCGAGATGGGCGTGCCCGTCCCGGCGTTCAGTGCAGCCCTTGCCTACTACGACGGCTACCGCAGCGAGCGTCTGCCGGCCAACTTGCTTCAGGCGCAGCGAGATTACTTCGGAGCGCACACGTACGAGCGCATCGACAAGCCGCGCGGCGAGTTCTTCCACACCAACTGGACCGGCACGGGCGGCACGACCACGGCGAGCACCTACATCGCCTGACGCCCGCTATCCTCATCGCAACAGGAACATTCGTTGGGCTGGATTCGTCCGGTCCAGCGGCGTCCTTTTTTCACGGAGCAAGCAAATGAATGCGAAAGAACTGGCAAAAACAATCGGAGCGGAAGTCTACGAATCGAGCATCGTCGGAGCCAACGGCGTGACGTACTTCCTCGCCAAAAAGGACGGCAAGAAGCTCATCGGCACGGTCGACGCCTGTGAATTGTGCGGCGAGAAGATGGGCGAGATCGACGGCAAGTGCGTCTGTCTCGGCCCGACCGACCACGCGAACGCCGAAGGCATACGGGCTGCACTGCCGTGGACCGCGCCGAAATGCATCGGCCTGGCTACCAGCGTTGGCCTCGGTGACAGGATGGGCCTGGCCACTCCCGGCCACATCCGCGCGGTGCAAGGCCAGGATGTCACGCCGATCCTCGCCCAGCAGTCCATCCGCGAAATGACACGCACCGAGCGCACAGCCGACGAGGTGATGGACTGTGCGACCTGGGGCGTTTTGCAGGAAGGTTATCGCGACGGCTTCGGCTCGGACGCCGATCATCTCCAGCAACTCGATGACATCGACGTAACACTCGCAGCCGGGTTCACGATGTTCACGATCGACCCAGGCCTGCATGTTTGTGACGAGGCCGACACGCTCGACGCTGCGGGCCTGGCCGAAAAGGCCGCCGAGTTGGATTACGAAACTCTCGATGCAAGCCTCGACGATCTCAAAGCCCGATACGTCGACAAGACGTTCAAGCTCGACGGCGGATCGAGCGTCGAATTCAACGACGAAACGTTCGCACGAGCGGCCGTCAAGTACGGCGGGGCCATCGCCCACACCGTCAAGATGTACCGCCACCTGGCCGCCAACGCGACCGCCGAATTCGAGCTGGAAGTATCCGTCGACGAAACCGAAAGCCCCACCACGCCGGGCGAGCATTACTTCTTCGCCAACGAGCTGAAGCGGCTGGGCGTCAAATGGGTGTCGATGGCGCCGCGATTCATCGGCCGATTCGAAAAAGGCGTGGACTACATCGGCGACCTTGATGCGTTCCGCGCGTCGTTCGCCGAGCACGTCGCCGTCATGCGAACGCTTGGCCCCTACAAAATGTCGATCCATTCCGGATCGGACAAGTTCAGCATTTATCCGATCGTGGCCGAGATGACCGACGGCCTGGTTCACCTCAAGACGGCCGGCACGAGCTATCTCGAAGCCCTCCGCGCGATTTCGGGCATCGAGGCGGGCCTGTTCCGCGAGATTCTGGACTTCGCACGCGGCAGATACGAAACCGACAAGGCTACCTATCACGTCTCGGCCGACGTGTCGAAGGTGCCCGCCGCAGCCGACCTGGCCGACGATCAACTGGCCTCCCTGCTGGACGATTTCGACGCGCGAGAAGTCCTGCACGTGACGTTCGGTTCGGTGCTGACGGCCGACGGCGGAGATAAATTCCGCACGCGACTGCTGGCTGCACTGGAAGGCGACGAGGAAGCACACTACGCCGCACTGGCCAAGCATCTCGGCCGGCACGTGGCGCCGTTCGTGAAATAACGAAAACCCTATCTGGAGACTGAAGTCAGATGACAGACCAACTTTTTGACGTATCGGGCAAGTGCGTGGCGATTACAGGCGGGGCTGGCGTGCTGTGCGGCGAAATGGCCAAGGGCCTGGCCGCTCGCGGCGCGAAAATAGCCGTCATGGACATCATGGACGACGCGGCAGCCGCGCTGTGCGAAGAGATCACCTCGGCCGGCGGAGTGGCCGTGCCCGTGCATTGCAACGTGCTCGAAGCCGACGCAGTCGAGGCAGCTTTCAAAGACACGATCGAAAAACTCGGGCGAGTGGATGTGCTGATCAACGGCGCTGGCGGTAATAAAAAGGACGCCACCTGCGTTCCTCCGACGACGTTTTTCGAACTGCCGGCCGACGCGATCCGCTGGGTGTTCGACCTGAACTGCCTCGGTACAATGCTGCCCAGCCAGGTTTTCGGCAAGCACATGGCCGACCGTGGCGATGGCGTGATCATCAATATTTCGTCGATGAATGCGTTCCGCCCGCTTACGCGGATCGCCGCATACTCGGCCGCCAAGGCTGCGATCAGCAACTTCACGCAGTGGCTGAGCACCTACATGGCCAAGATGCACTCGCCGGACATTCGCGTCAACGCGATCGCGCCTGGCTTCTTCCTGACCGACCAGAACCGTTTCCTGCTGACCGAGGAAAACGGCGACCTGACCGCACGCGGCCGACAGATCATCGACCACACACCGATGGGCCGATTCGGCGAAGCGAACGAACTGCTCGGCACGCTGACGTGGCTGGTCAGCGACGCAGCGAAATTCGTCACCGGCATCGTAGTGCCCATCGACGGCGGATTCTCGGCCTACTCCGGCGTGTAGATATTCAGAGATTGGTTCAACAACAAAGCCCGAGAGATTATCTCCCGGGCTTTTTTAATTTCGCATTCCATAGAAACATTCCGCGAGCAAGCAAGTTGATCGCCCTACGCGATATGGAGAGTAGCCTATTCGACGACAAACTGGTGTGGCGTTCGGCGGACGAGCTGGTGTCGCTCCCACGTCGGGTTCGTATCTGGAAAATCCTCGCGATAATGCACGCCGCGCGTTTCGGTGCGGCGTAAGGCGCACTCAGCCACCACGCATGCAGCCGTGAGCAGGTTCTGTACCTCCCAGCCGGCCGGGTCAAAAAATTCTTTGTCCAGGCAGTATCGACCCCAAAAATTCACAATTTCCAGTGTCTCGCTGAGACGCTCGCCCCGGCGTACGATGCCGACGTTGCGCCACATGACCGAACGCAGCGAGTTGCGAATATCGGGCAGGTCGAGTTCCGTTCGATCGCTGGGGGGCATTGACCAGTCAATGGGCTTGACTGACAATTTGTCATTTCCACCGGCCAGCGCCCTGCCAGCCACTTCGCCGCAGCGTTTCCCGAACACAAGCGCCTCGGTGAGGCTGTTGGACGCCAGGCGATTCGCGCCATGCAGGCCCGTGCAGGCGGCCTCTCCGCAGGCAAGCAAGCCGGCCAGCGACGTGTGCCCATCGATGTCGACTTTCGCCCCGCCGATCATGTAGTGGGCGGCCGGGTGTACCGGGATCAGGTCCGTGCCGGGCTCGATGCCGAACGAGCGGCACTTGGCGGCGATCTGGGGGAATCGTTCGGCAAATGCGTCGGTCCCTAAGTGTCGCACGTCCAGATACACGTGCGTTGTTCCAGTTTCGGCCATATGTTGGAGAATGGCCCGGCTGACGACGTCGCGGGGCGCCAACTCACCCAGTTCGTGGTAGCGGCTCATGAACCGCTCGCCGGCGCGATCGACCAGGAAGCCGCCCTCGCCGCGCACGGCCTCGGAGATTAACGACCGCGTGGCGCCGGCTACGTAAAGCACGGTCGGGTGGAACTGCATCAGTTCCATATCCGCCAGCGCCGCTCCGGCGCGGAAAGCCATTGCCTGGGCGTCAGCGGTTGCGTTGGCCGGATTGGTGGTTTCACGCCACAACATGCCCGCCCCGCCGGCTGCAAGAATGGTCTGCCGGGCGCGAATGATCTGCAGGCCAAATCGCGGGTGGAATGTCATCGCTCCGACACAAGTCGAATCCGGCCCGCCTTCAGGCGGATCGGTCAGCAGATCGATGGCGAAACATTCTTCGAATATCTTCACGCGCGGTGTCGCCTGGGCGTGGTCGGCCAGGGTTTGGGACATGGCCTTGCCCGTCGCGTCACCTTCGGCGTGGATGATGCGGTCGGCGCTGTGGGCGCCTTCCCGGCCGAGCTGCAATTTGTCGTCCACCGTGTCGAAGGCCAATCCCCACCGCTGCAACTGGGCTACGTGCTCGGGCGCTGCGTTGACAGCATAGCGGATTATTTCTTCGTCGCCCAGGCCGTTGGCGGTCGCCAGCGTATCGGCAACGTGGGCCTCCATCGAGTCGGCCTCGCTCATGACAGCGGCCATGCCGCCCTGGGCGTAATATGTATTCGATTCCAGCACGCGGCCTTTGCTCAGGACGATTACCTGGCCGAACTCGGCTGCGGCTATCGCGGCGCGTAAGCCCGCAGCGCCGGTGCCGATGACCAGCACGTCGGTGAAAATGTGCGGGAGCCTGCGGCTCTCGAAACTGATCAAATACCTTCGTTGTATGTATGGGCTGTCCATCAGGGGCGCAAGTGTAGGAGCCCGACAGGCTGTTCTCAATACCTATTCGTCATCGCGACGCTTTCTCGCTTGTCGAATTATTCTATAGGCGGTTCCCAGCATCTATTCGTCGTTGCTCTGTTTTTTTGCTTGTCGAATTTTTTCTCTCAAAAAGTTTTTTTCGGTCGGCAGGCCTGCCTCGCCCCATGCGGCACAGATGGCCTGGACTACGGCGGCGTTGTGGCGTTTCAATGCTTCCAGCGGCTCGTGGTCCGGACTGCTGGCGGGAGCGTTCAGGATTTCGTCGTGGGCATCCACTAGAAACAGGTAGGCCTGCTGCCGCGGCAATCGCGAGATCCGCAGCTTCATGTTCGGATAATGCGAGTTGCCCAGACGAATCGCAAATGACCTGACGGCAGACAGTTCGGCAGTGTTGGGCGTTCGCTCGACCGACTCGCTCATGAGATAATCGCCAGGTGCGATACCCTCGCCTGCCAGACGATCTCGCACGACGAGCGGAATCTCGCAAGCGTAGGCTTTGGCGAGATAAAGATCGGCCGCCTGGCGGATTTGCTCCGCCGTCGGAAGCGAAATGTCAGATGGTGGCTGCTGCGTGTCCGTCATGGGTATTTTTCTAATAACCCCGATTACTTTTTTCGCGTTCGTTCCGCATTGCCCACAGAATACCTTATACTGCAGTGAGAGGCTATGCGAAAAAGCTCCCCCCGTTGATGGCCTCGGAGAACTGCCCCGTTATGAGTAACTCACCAGTCGTAATGGTCGTCGAAGACGACGTGGAAATGAACCAGTTGCAGCGAGAGTTGCTGGCGGTTCATGGCCTGAACGCGGTACCCGCCCACTCCGGCGCCGAAGCGATGGAAGTCTACGGTCGCGAGCCGATCGACGCGGTGCTGCTCGACGTCATGCTGCCGGAGATGGATGGGTTCGAAACCTGCCGTCGGCTGCGAGAGGCTGCCGTCAATCATCTGCCGATCGTAATGGTGACCTGCCTCGACACCGAGGACTGCCGCCAGAAAGGCCTCGACGTCGGGGCCGACGCATACTTCACCAAGCCCTTCGATCCCGACGAAGTCATCCGCGTCCTCCGCAACCTTCTGCTGTAAGAGCCCGCGTCTTCGACAGCAAGCCCGGCCGTCATTCGGATAGACTCTTAGGCGGAGGCTCGGTCGGAACCGTCACCGTAAAGGTGCTGCCCTCGGACCCGGTCGCAACGCTAACCGATCCGCCGTGCATCTCGGCAAAGTGATGGACGATCGCCAGCCCCAAGCCAATCCCGCGTTTCTCATACCCGCTCCGACCCGAAGAATGCATCATCACCTCCCCGCCGCTGAAGAACGGCTCGAAGATGTGCGGCAGTTCGCCCTCCGGGACGCCAGGCCCCTGATCCGAAATCGCAATGGCGACGTATCCGCCAAGCTCCTCGCTTACGTGGATGCCGATTTGCCCGCCGTCGGGAGTGAACTTGATCGCGTTCATCACCAGATTCTCGATCATGCTGCGGAGTTTCTCGCGATCGGCCTGAAACGAGGAGAAGCGATCGGCGCCTTCGGCCGTCAACCGCTGGTTCCGTCGGTCCAGGAACGGCATGCAGTCCAGATGAATTTCCTCGATCAATTCGGTAAGGTTCACGTCGCCGTAGTGCATGGCCTGGCGAAGACTTTGGCCGGGCATGAGCTGGAACATCGACTGGATGATCTCGTCCAGTCGCTTGGCCTTGGAACCCATGCTCTGCATAGCGTGCAGCAGGCGGGTGGGGTCCTCGCTGTCTTTCAGCAGTCGAACCATTCCGAGAATGTACGACACCGGCGAGCGAAGTTCGTGACCGGCCACGCGAATGAATTGCGTTTTCAACTCGTTGGCGGAGACCAGTTCGTTGTGGCTGGCCTCGATGCGGCTGACCATTTCGTTGAACGCGGAGTTGGACTCGTCGATTTCGTCGTCGCCGAACATACGAGCGGAAATACCGTTACGGGGCGCGATCCGCTGCGATAGATCGCCGGCCGCCACCTTTTGCGAAGCCTCACGAAGGCGAAGCACCCGCCGGACCACTACCTGGTTCACCAGCGCCAGTCCGATCAGGAAAATCGCCGCGATAATCGCAAGTCCGATCGTCAGCACGATGGCGGTCAGACGTGTTACAGGACTGATCGCCGCAGCCTTAGGCAGGGAAAGCACGAGCATCCAACATGGCATTTCCACGCCGTGCCCGGCCACTTGCCCGGTCAGGAACACCGGCGCGAAAGCCTGGATGCGATCGTCTGACGTGACGCGCCAGCCGGGCGACGCACCCGATGCTATCGGGCCGCTCCAATCGCCAAGACGCTGCTGGAACGGCTGGCTTGTACCGCCGTAAAGAACTTCTCCCTCGGTGGTCGCAAAACGCACGTCCGCCTCGATCTCGCCGATGGTCATCGTCGGGCTCACCAACCAGCGGGATAGATCCAACACAGCCTTGCCCACACCGACGACCTGTCCTTCACGAATGATCGGTACACAAATATCGACGCTCCAGACTTTGCTGCTCGCGTCGTAGCTCACCGGCGGGATGTACGTGATCCGCCCTTCGGCGTCGCGAACTTTTTTCCACCACGACTCATCGGCCTGGTAGAAATCCGTGGTTCGCCCAGTCGCCGCAACCAACTGCCCATGGCGGTCGGTCACCAGCAATTCCGCCAGGCGGGGGTCTTCGGTCTGGATGCGACGAAGCTCGCTTGCGGCTGCATTGTCCAGCACGGCCTTGAGACGAACGTCCGAGCGGTCCATCTTGCCCCAGGCGGCGTCGAGTTGTGCGAGTTCGGCCTCGCTCATTGCGCGATCTACACTGGCCGCGGCGAGGATCGCACCCTCCTCCAGGGCCAGGTGAAGCTTCTCGATATCCTTGCGGAGCGATACCTGCAGAGTGATCGCCTCGGTGGTCACCACCGACTGCACCCCGCGCCCGATGGACTCCACGCGAAGCGATCGCCCGCCGATGGCGATGGTCAAAACGGCCGCCACCAGCGGAAGCAACGCCACCAGTGCCAGCAACACTACCAATTTAATACGAATGCTCAGCTTCATTCCTGCAATCCCAAATGCCTATAGTATGAACGGGCGGGGCCAAGAATCGAAGGTTTTTTTCGCGAGCCCACGCCCCACCGATGCCGATGCAACATATGGCAGCCATAGTACGAAGCATACCCTGTGGGTAGCTTGTGTAGAATACATAACTTCATAAGGAAACCAACATGAGAAAAGAGTCGCTCGAGTTCTTGAGAACGTTGCTGACAACCCCCTCGCCCAGCGGGCACGAATCGAAAACCCAGCGGATCTGGTGCGACTACGCAGCCAAATACGCCGACGAAATCCATACCGACGCGTATGGCAACGCGGTGGCCGTCCTGAACCCAGGCGGCGACCCGAAGGTCATGCTCGACGGACACGTCGACGAGATAGGCCTGTGCGCCAAGCATATCGACGATAAGGGATATATCTTCTTCCAGCGAATCGGCGGGGTCGACTCGGCCCTGTGTCGCGGCAAGCGGGTGAACATTCACAACGCCAAGGGCGTCGTGCGGGGCGTGATCGGCGCCACGGCCATCCATCTGGGCGAACGCGGCAAGGAGCCCAAAGTGCCCAAGATGCACGAGGTCTTCATCGACATCGGCGCCGTGGACAAGAAGGCCGCCCAGCGGAAAGTCGCCGTAGGCGATCCGATAACGTTCGTAGACGATTTCGAAATGCTCAATACAAACGTCGGCGTCGCGCGTGCGTTCGACAACAAGGTCGGCATCTGGCTGGCTATCGAAGCGCTTCGCATCGCCAAGGCCTCCAAGCCAAAAGCGGCAATCTACGCGTGCAGTTCCATCCAGGAAGAGACCGGCCTGAACGGCGCGAAGATGCAGGTGGTCAATATCAAGCCAGACGTCGCTATAGCAGTTGACGTCACACACGCAACCGATTCGCCCGGAATCGACGTCAAGCTGCACGGTGAAATTCTCCTGGGCAAAGGCCCGACCATTGCGCTCGGCCGCGAGAACCACCCCGTGCTGACCGACCGGCTGCGAAAGATCGCCAAGCGGAAGAAGATCCCCTGCCAGATCGAAACGTTCTCGCTGACGGGCGGGACCGACGCCTACGCCATCTGGACTCAGAACGGCGGGATTCCGTCGACCGTGCTGTCCGTGCCCAACCGGTACATGCACTCGACGGTCGAGATGGTCGACATGCGCGACGTGCAGCACGCAGCCGACCTGCTCGGAGCGTTCTGTGCCGACCTCAAGAAAGGCGAGCGATTCAAAGTCGAGGTCTGACGGCCGCGATCGACAGCAATCGAACACGACAGTCACGGGCGTGTGCAAGCCGGCCTCATCGAGCGAGCACACGCCCGCTTTACGCGCCGAGTTATTCCGGATCGGGCGGAACCGTTCACGATCGCCACCAAGCGTACGAGAGCGTACCAAAACGTGCGAAACTGTACGAAACGGTACCGAAAGGTACGGCCGGTTACGGAAACGAGCGCGACTCGATACCGGCAAGCTTGTTGTATTCTGATACTTAGCGTTGTAGCCGAGCGTTTCGTGCGGAATTCGGCTGGTCGGTTGGTTAACCGGTGAATTGGTTAATTGGTTCATTGGTGAATTGGTTAACTGGGCTTCGCTGTCTAAGCAACACGGCTTGACAAGCAAGCCGTGCCACCCGTCCTCAATCGATTGATTGGTTAGCTGGTTGATTGGTGAACTGGTTAATTGGGCTTCGCTGCTGAAACTGTTATGTTGTTTCTGGTTGTTCAATCCGCAATCCGAAATCCCAAATAGGCGCGCAACGCGCCTCTACCCTTACTGACGAGGTACCTGTTTTGCGCGCGCAAACGGCACCGCGCGCGGGTTGTGGAATCGGCAAGTCACCGGCCAGCCGGGAGATGATTTTTTTAATTTTCCTCTGGGTTGTGCGCGAAAATCGGCCAAAGTGCGCGCGCAAAAACGGTATGGAAAACGTTAACCGCAGAGTTCGCAGAGAGCAACAAAAGCATTGTCCACGAATTGCACGAATGAAACGAATAAAACGGCATCAACATTCACCGCAGAGCACACAGAGTCCGCCGAGAACAACATAATAACTCTTGGGTTGGGTGCCCTGGCCCACGTGAGATTTTGGTGAGCTTGTCCAACCACGTGGCCATGATTTTTTTTTGCTTCTTCGTTTAGCGGCGTGGCGTAGGCCCGCCTGTTTCGGATAACATTTCTGTCGCCCCGTTGGGGCTCTTCTTAAGTGGCAAACTATTCCGGGGGCTCACGCCCCCGGCAACATTCTCACCGGCCCTTCGGGCCTGAACTCATGGCCAAACAGTAGGCCGGGTCTTGACCCGGAGAATTGGTATTCGCTCTACCTTCAGCAAAATCCCGCCGGGTCAAGACCCGGCCTACAAACTAACTCCTTGATAAAGAATAATAACGAATTAAGGCCTTGGCCGTTGCTGAGCGTCACAATACGTAATTACTCGATTACCGGCGTTTGCGCGCCTACGCTTGAAGTGCTCGTTACGATCGATGCATCATTTTTCGATTCTATGTGGGTGTTCATTCGGGGAGGCAGCCAGATGCGCAGGCAAACTTGCAGGACGCACCGTGTCTGTATGATTATCTTGTTCTTGACGTGCGTCTCGGCCGGCCAGGCCATCGCCGGGATTGCCCTTTCCGGCGATGTCGATCCCAACGATCCAAACACGTGGGATGTGAACACAGACGTCTACGTCGGCAAAACCGGGAGCGGGATGGTAACCGTCGACCTTGACGCCAACGTGCAATCTAAAATCAGCTACATCGGGTACGAACCCGGCTCGACGGGCATGGTCACGGTTGATGGGAACGGCTCGACGTGGACGAACAGTTCCGCCCTCTACGCCGGCTATGGTGGAAGCGGGACGCTGATTATCACCAGTGGCGGCGCGGTCAACAGTTATACTAGCTCTATCGGCCTTGACCCCGGTTCGACGGGCCTGGCCACGGTGGATGGGAACGGCTCGACCTGGACGAGCGGCAATCTGTATGTCGGCAGAAAGGGCAGCGGCACCCTGAATATCACCAATGGCGGCACGGTCAGTAGCGCCATTGGCACAATCGCCCTTTACCTTGATGATCCCAATTCGATAGGCGAGGTCACGGTGGATGGGGCTGGTTCGATCTGGACAAACTCATACCTCCGCGTTCGTGGAAACGGCTTGCTGAACATCATCAATGGCGGCGCGGTTGACGTGCAGGGCAGGACCACGGTAGCTGAGTATGGCGGAAATGCAGATGGAATCTATTTTGATGGGGGCGTACTCACGACAGAAGATCTTCATGCGGGGGCGTCGCAGTTGACGGGGACCGGCACGATCAATACCAATGGACTCGTTAGCGACGCCAACCTTGTCTTCGACAGCAACGACGATTTCACTCAGACTATTACGTTCGACAGCCTACCCGGCCAGAACGTCACCATCAATCTGGACCTGGACGGACAGGAAACCCTCGGCGTGGGGTATACAGGCAGCGGATCGCTCGCCATATCCAACGGTGTTCAGGTCAACTCACTTGAAGGCTATCTCGGCCACAGCGCCGGTTCGACGGGCTTGGCTGTGGTGGATGGGAACGGCTCGACGTGGACGAACACCAGCTCTCTCCGTGTCGGCCGGTTTGGCAGCGGCACGCTGAATATCACCAACGGTGGCGCGGTCAGCAGTGGGACTGGCTTGATAGGCGACTATTCCGGCTCGACGGGCGTGGTCACGGTGGATGGGAACGACTCGACCTGGACGAGCAGCGGAAATCTTTTTGTAGGCATGGATGGCAGTGGCACGCTGAATATCATCAATGGCGGCGCGGTCGATGTGCAGGGCGATACTTATATCGCCAGAGATTTCGGAAGTGCCGGTGAGATATATTTTGACGGCGGCGTACTCACGACAGGGTCCCTCCTGGCGGGGGCATCGCAGTTGACGGGCACGGGCACGATCAATACCAATGGGCTCGTTAGCGACGTGGGTCTGGTCTTTGACAGCAACGATGATTTCACTCAGACCCTTACGCTCAACAGCCAGCCGGGGCAGAACATTACGATCAACCTGGAAATCGATGGCCAGGGGAATCTCGGCGCTGGGTATGCGGGCAACGGATCGCTCACTATTTCCAACGGGGTAGAGATCAGTTCAAGCCGCGGCTATCTCGGCTACAAATCCGGCTCGACAGGTTTAGCTACAGTGGATGGCAACGGCTCGACCTGGACGAACAACTTCATCCTCATCGTCGGCAACTACGGAAGCGGAACGCTGAACATCACCAATGGCGGCACGGTCAGCAATCAACTTGTTTACATCGCGTACGACTCCAATTCAACGGGCGAGGTCACGGTGGATGGGACTGGCTCGACCTGGACTGACAATGGCGGCCTCTACATAGGCCTGTATGGCAGTGGAACTCTGAATATCACCAACGGCGGCGCTGTCAGCAATGACAAGGGTGTGATCGGCCACAGAACCGGCTCGGCGGGTGTGGTCACGGTGGATGGCGCCGGCTCGACGTGGACGCACAGCGAAGACCTCCACATCGGCAATGAGGGGGGAAGCGGGACGCTGAATATCACCAACGGCGGCGCTGTCAGTGACGACAAAGGCATCATTGGCGATTTTTCCAATGCGGTGGGCGTGGTTACGGTGGATGGGAACGGCTCGACCTGGACTGACCTGCTCCCCGAAAACTGGCCCAAGTTAAATGAGAGTCTTTGACGATCATTTTGATCGAAGGAGACTCAGATGAAGCGGTTTACACCAGAGCAGATCGTATCGAAGTTACGGCAGGCTG